>Ga0265298_10010839_pt1 | contig 10723 bp, 7 predicted proteins | sample AusTroGonzalo_MG_3_FD_193486 | JGI IMG/M metagenome (GOLD analysis project Ga0265298, IMG submission 193486) | Bovine rumen microbial communities from tropical cattle in Woodstock, Queensland, Australia - Gonzalo_01 | ecosystem: Host-associated > Mammals > Digestive system > Stomach > Rumen ...
TCCATAGCAGTGCGCAACATATCAAGACTCTGGTTGTCGGGCTCGGCATACAGGTGGAGCATACGTTCCGTCATCTGAGCATTACAATAGACACCCTTATCGTTGGCAAACCGCTGCTCCTGTATCTGCCGGGCCTTGATAACACGTTCGCGGATGGTGGCACTACTCTCGCCCGGTCTCATCTGAGAGAGCTGTGCAAAGGGTACTACTGGCACCTCTACATGCAAGTCTATCCTGTCGAGCAGGGGGCCACTGATCTTCGAGAGGTAACGGCTAATCTGCCCAGGAGAACAGACACAATGGTGTGTCGGATCACCATAATAGCCACAAGGGCAGGGGTTCATCGAGGCGACAAACATAAATGAGCACGGATATTCCACCGTATAACGGGCTCGGCTGATGGTAATCTTTCGATCCTCCAAGGGCTGACGTAGCACTTCAAGAGTCGTCTTGTTAAACTCCGGCAGCTCATCGCAGAAGAGTACCCCGTTATGGGCCAGCGACACTTCTCCAGGCAAGGCTCTGTTGCCACCACCCGTCATAGCGACCTGCGACACTGTATGGTGGGGACTGCGAAAAGGCCGTTGTGAGATGAGTGATGTGCCACTGGAGAGTTTCCCTGCCACAGAATGAATCTGCGTGGTCTCCAGACTCTCCGCTAATGTGAGGGGTGGCAGGATACCAGGCAGACGTTTGGCCATCATCGACTTTCCACTGCCAGGCGAGCCAATCAAAATGATATTATGGCCACCAGCCGCCGCAATCTCCAAGGCGCGCTTCACACCCTCCTGACCTTTCACATCGGCAAAGTCGAGATCGAAGGAGCATTGCTGCTCATAGAACTCTTTGCGGGTGTCGATATAGGTAGGCTCATAACTGGCACTTCCATTCAAGAAACTGATGACATCGGCCAGACCATCCATGCCATACACGTCCAATTGATTCACGACCGCTGCCTCGCGCACATTTTCCCGAGGCACAATCAGACCCTTGAACTTCTCCTTACGGGCCCGAATAGCCACTGAGAGCACACCACTGACGGGCTTCAATTTGCCGTCAAGACCTAGTTCACCGATCATCATATACTGACCTAACATCGTCTCACTGATTTTCCCGTGGGCGGCGAGGATACCAATAGCTAGCGGCAAGTCGTAGCCGCTGCCCTCCTTCCGGATATCGGCAGGCGAGAGGTTGATGGTGAGATCGGCGGTTGGTGGTTTGAATCCGTTGTTGGTGATGGCTGCGCGGATACGGTCATAACTCTCCTTGACAGCCGTGTCTGCCAGTCCCGAAAGATGGAACTGCACACCTCTCGCCAAGTTTACCTCGATGGTGATGGTAGTAGCCTCGAGGCCCATGACTTCCGCGCAATATGTTTTTACTAACATAGAATAATAGATTTAGGTTCATTCGGTAGAGGGATTTTGGGGATCGAGCAGCGGGCGGGCTTTGTCCTGCAGTTCATTGATGTGCAGAGTGTGGGCGATAATCTTCCCTTTGCTGTCGATCATGATGTTGTCGGGGACATACGACAGTCCGAGTTGCTTCAGCAACGGACTCTCCCACATCTTCCCGTCACAGATGGTGTTCCATTTCACTGAGTCTTTCTCAGCCGTCTTTCGACATTCCTTCTTATCAGTGTCCAGACAGATACCCACAATCTTCAAGTTGTCCTTATAGCGTTGCTGGAAGAAAGTGAGTTGTCGTTGCATGCTCACACTCTCGTAGTTCCATTTGGCCCATGTGAAAATGATGTTCACAGTAGCATTCAGGTCAGAAGACTTTACTGTCTTACCATTGATGTCTGTCGCTGTGAAACTTGATATTTTCGCACCGTCTTTCAGGCTTCCCAGCCCCTTCATTTTCTCTGCCAGTCCTTTCAGTGAAGGTTCTGCTGGCTGAGCCTTTTGCAACTCCCCAATCAGTTCGATACACTTCTTGTAGTCAGGCGAAGGAATCTGGGTGAAGTACTTGTTCAATAGATACAAGGCAACAGGCGATGTCGGCTGTTCCCTAATGAAAGTCTCGGCTGCTTTTGTGGCCTCGGGGGGAGTCATCCCAGCGGCCCGGAGCCGGAACTTGGTCATCTCCTCATTGGCATCGGTGCCACTGATACGCGTCTCCTTCAAATGCGAAGCATCGCCTTCCAACTCCACCTCAGCGCGAGGCTCTGCGAAGACTGGCAGTTCAGAGAAATTGGGGAAAACGAGCGAGAGAGTCACGGGATCCTCCAGTGTGACTTCGTAGTGTATTCTGCCCTTCACCACACTGATGGTGTCGAGACGATGACTACCATTCACACCATAGATATATAGTTCTCCTTGGTTGAATCCCTTAAAGGTGCCTTCCAAAAGGAAAGTCCTACGGTCACTTCCGCAACTAAAAAGCATAAAAGAGAAAAGGTGAAAAAGCAAAACCTTTCCACCTAAAGACAGGGTTTTCTTCATCACTTCTTTCACCTTTTCACTCTTTGATGTTTCACATCGAGTTCGCTCACGCTTGGCAGTGCTCAAACAGGTTTGGCATTGCTCTCGCTTAATCGCGAACTTCACCTTTACTTCAGTTCCAAATCGTTATCTGCATAACTGGCGAACGACGGATCTTTCGTGAGGGCGTTCTTCAGTGCGGCAGCAGCATCAGCCTTGTTACCTAAACGGGAGGCGAGGATTGCCTTCAGGTAGTCAGTGGTAGCGTCAGCGTTCTTGATATACTTCAGCGTATTTTCCGCTGTAGCATAGTTCTTATTCAATATCTGAGCCAATGCTGCGCTGTTCGAGCAGATTTGTCCGAAATCTTTTTCTGCTTGAGCGTAATTGCCCTTAGCGAGGTTCAGATTACCCATCACCTCCTGCAGTCCATTGGCGTCGGTGGCTGCAGCGATGAGGTTCTCGGCGGTAGCGATGTCGCCGTTTCTCAGAGCCAACAGTCCGAGGTTGGCACTGGCCTCTGGCAGACTACCGTTCACGGCCTGAGCCTTTTTGAGATATTCCTGAGCCATGTCGTAGTTGCCCTTGGCATAGGCGATGGTGGCAATATTGTTATAGGCACGGGCATCGTTGGGATAGATCTTCGTAGCTGTCTGATACACCTTCTCTGCCTCGTCGGCATTGTTCTTCAGGGCTGCACCATAGAGCAACTCCTCGATGTTCAGTTGAGCGGGATCATTCACAATCTGCTGGAGAATCTGCTCGTCGCTGCGGCCGATGGTCTCGTAGTTGATGGTCAGTCTGGAGCGACGTAGCTGGGGCAGAATGCCGTCGGCCAACTCACGGAAAGCCTGAGAGATATTACGAATCTGCTGTTCACGCTCTTGCGGATCCTTATACATGGAGAGAACTCGCAGAATGACGTCTTTGTCCTGGATGTCGCTGGCCTGAACTAACTGCTGGAATCCGTCCCAGTCTTCGGCTGTATAGTTGGCATCGACATTGGCATTCATCTTCAGCTTCTTCAGTTCCTGGTTCACGTATTGCTCAGTCACCTTCTGACGCTCGCCAGCCAACTTGTCGTTCAGTGCCAGACCACCGTCGGGTGAAGCGAAGGCACTCACCTCCACATTATCGAGGGCCAGTTTCTCATGGTCGCTGTTAATCTGACTCAGCAGTCTGACGAACTCCTGCACCGAGTTGTTCTTCAGCTCACTCTTGCGGAGTGTGGCCTGCTGAATAAGGAACTTAATATTAGCCTCCTGCTTTTTCTTCGTGATACGCTGGTAAGTGTCGGCGGCCAGAGCAGGACTTGCCGTAACAAGTGTTTTCTTATAGAGCTCTGAAGTAGCGATAATACCGTCGGCCACCTTCACGGCAGGCACGTTGAATTTCTTCGAACCGATGCTGGCATCGAAGGTCAGGTACATCTCCGCCTTGTTGCAGTCGGCATATGCGAAATTGGTCTTCATAGCGTAGTTGCCACCCGTACGATAGAGAATGGTTTGTCCGTTGCCGGCCACATTCTCACCTTGGAAGGTAGCACTGCTACCCTGTACGGTGACACCGTTGGCATAGCGCAACTCCGGCACGACAGTCACTGTGGCCTTTTTCTTCATATACTTCTCAGGGAAATGGCCGTTGATGGTTGCGGGAACTGTGCCAGCCTGTGTTTCAAGCGGGTTTGGGGTCACGGTAAAGTTGTCTGCAGAAAGGGCTCCTAACTTCGAACAGGAAGCCAAGAGCATCATCGATGCTGCCGACAGGAGAATAATACTTTTCTTGTTCATTTGATTTTATGTTTAGTGTTTATATGCTTTGTAATTTCTGAGTCTGTAGTTCATAGTAAGGTTTCACTTATTCACCTTTTTACCTTTAACGGTGCCGCGAGCGGGACTCGAACCCGCACAACCATTCCTGGTCAAGGGATTTTAAGTCCCTCGTGTCTACCAATTCCACCATTGCGGCCCACCTTTTCGGTTTTCGTAGCAGTGATTTTTAATCACGACTGCAAAGGTACGCCTATTTCCTCAAACCACCAAACATTTTATCAATTATTTAGAAATAACCGCCATTTAAGATAGCGATTAGTTCCAAGCACGGATTATCTGACCGTCGAGGGCGGCATTGTAGCGATAGAGGGGCTTACCACCCTCGCCAGTGGCGACGATGCCATTGTTCACATCATAATAACGACCGCACTTGGCACATGACAACTGGTTACCGCTTTTCTGCCATGACAGGGGGTATCGGGTGCCACCGTATTGGCTCAGACAGTTGGAACACTGTCCCTCATAGGCAATGAGCATATTATCATAACTACTGGTACCGATGATAATGCAATTGTTAGCCCCAAGGATACAACTCTGCTGTTTTTCACGCTCAGTACTAAGCAGGATATCCTCTATGTTCCCGTCGTAATTGCGGGTGGTCTTCAGGCGACGAAGTCCCCTCTCCACATTAGCCTCAATCTTACAGAAGTGTCCTGGGTTACCTAGGATGCCCGTCAACTGGCAGGGCATCGGATGGAGCTGAGTATCGAAGATGAAATAACACTGGTACTCGCGATAGATGGCATCTTCACCGTTACAAGCAGCGAGTAAAAGTGAAAAGCCAAATAGGCGGAAAAGTGATATAACCGTCTTCCTCATCTACCTAAGAGTTTGTGCTCAGCGGCAGTCATGCGCTCGAAATTGAAACCCTTGAGCGTCTGTTCCATGAGAGTCTGGATCTGGTCGTTACAGAGGTTGCCGATAGAGCCCTCGTGGGTATGGTGGATGTCGTGACTTGCCTTGAAGTTGCCAGCCTCGATGTCGAGACCTACCTTCTTATAGGCATCGCGGAAGGGCATCCCATTGGCAGCCAGGCGATTCACCTCCTCGACAGAGAACATCGGATCATACATCGGATTGTCGAGGATATGCTCGTTCACCTCTATCTTATTAATAATATAGGCCGCCATCTGCAGACAGTCCTTCAGTTCGCCAAAGGCTGGCAGGAATACCTCTTTGATGATCTGCAGGTCGCGGAAGTAGCCTACAGGCAGGTTATTCATGATGAGCGTCACCTGCTGAGGCAACGACTGGAGCTTGTTGCACTTGGCTCGAATCAGCTCGAAAACATCGGGATTCTTTTTGTGCGGCATGATGCTGGAACCCGTCGTACACTCCTTTGGCAGCTTCACGAATGAGAAGTTCTGCGAGTTGAACAGACAGGCGTCGAAGGCCATCTTGGCGATGGTGCCAGCGATAGTGGCAATGGCAAAGCCCACATTACGCTCCATCTTACCTCGACCCATCTGGGCATAGACCACATTGTAGTCCATCGAATCGAAGCCCAGTAGCTCTGTGGTCATCGTGCGATTCAAGGGGAACGACGAGCCATAGCCTGCGGCAGAACCGAGGGGATTGCGGTTGGTCATCTTATAGGCTGCCTGTAGGAAAAGCATGTCGTCAGTCAGGCTCTCGGCATAAGCACCAAACCAAAGTCCAAAGCTCGAAGGCATGGCTATCTGGAGATGCGTATAGCCAGGCATCAGCACGTCCTTATACTGGTTGCTCTTCTGGATGAGTTCGTCGAAGAGGATCTTTACCTCGTCGGCAATCTCCTTCAACTCATGACGGGTGAAGAGCTTCAGGTCTACGAGCACCTGGTCGTTGCGCGAGCGGCCCGAATGGATCTTCTTACCCATATCGCCGAGTTTGCGGGTGAGCAGCATCTCCACCTGAGAGTGCACATCCTCCACATCGTCCTCTATCACGAACTCGCCACACTCTGCCAACTGATAGATGTTCTTCAACTCGGCCAGCAACTGCGACAGTTCGTCTTTCTCCAACAGTCCGATGCTCTCCAGCATGGTGATATGAGCCATCGAGCCCAACACGTCGTACTTCGCCAGATAGAGATCCATCTCACGGTCCCGTCCCACGGTAAACCGCTCAATCTCCTTGTTGATCTCAAAGTTCTTTTCCCAAAGCTTCATATTTCACTTATGTATATTGTACTTGTGCCAAGGCATCGGCAATCTTCTCGACGGCTTCCTGAAGGGGTTTCTCCACCATTCCCTTGATAAAAGGATTCAACTCGGCCTTCACCGTCACCTTCATCTTCGAGTTCTGCTCGTCGACGGGCAGAACCTGAATCCACACATTAAAGGGTACAGGCGACTGCACGGTCTCGAATTTCACGCACTTCGGCTCCTCACGGTCGCAGATACGCAACTTCAGCTCGCCGACAGGAGCGACGTTAAGGGCTACCGTATCCTCGTCGAATGTGAAATCATTGACCTTGTCCTCAGGAATGCGATCCTTCACCTTCTCCAGATTGCGCAAGTCGCTGATGTTACGATACACAGCCTCCTGCGGATAAGGAATCTGCTTAATACTACTCTCAAACTTTGATTCTCCTCCAAATAATCCCATATTCTTTTTTAGTTATTGTTTCCACGTCTCCGGGCTCTTGCGCCACTCAGCGAGCACGGCCTTGTCTTCTTCCTTGATATAACCGATCTTGGCGGCCTCCTCGATGACGGCCTCGTAGTTGCTCAGTGTGATAAGCTTCACACCTGCCTCCTCGAAAGCCTGCTCAGCCACAGGGAAGCCATAGGTGAACGATGCCACCATACCAATCACCTCTACACCGTAGTCGCGCAGAGCCTTCACAGCCTTCAGACTGCTGCCACCAGTAGAAATCAAATCTTCTACCACGACAACCTTGGCACCCTTCTTAATCTCACCTTCCACCTGATTACCCATACCGTGGTCTTTCGGCTTTGGACGGACATAGCTGTAGGGCAGTCCCAGCTGGTCAGCAACGAGTGCACCTTGTGCGATCGCACCAGTAGCCACACCTGCAACAGCCTCAGCCTCTGGGAAATACTCTTGGATAGCATGACAGAGTTCCAGCTTCACGAATGAGCGGAGGCTGGGGAACGACAGTGTCTTACGGTTGTCGGTATAGATGGGTGACTTCCAGCCCGAGGCCCACGTAAATGGGTCGTTCGGCTGCAGCTTGATGGCCTGAATCTCCATCAGCTTCTTAGCAAATTGATTCTTGATATCCATAACATTTTATTTATTTTGGCTGCAAAGGTAGTGCAAAAATTCGATTTAGCGAAGAGAAAACAAATATATTTGCATTCTTGAACATGAGAATTATATCAAAGTCGAATAAAAAACCATTTGTTCCTCTTTTGTACTATTGAAAAGAAAGATTTCTGCTAATAATTTGGAAGTTCGAGATAAATAAACTATCTTTGCAGCTGTTTTTAAGACAATAAATATTATATTAATCAAATCAAGTACGTGTTATTTATAGGTACTAATCTATTTGCGACGATATAAAAGAAATATATGGAGTCATTAATGTTCTTAGGTTTTGGCCTTGATGCCTGGATCACTATCGTGACGGTGCTGGGCATGTTCAGTATTCTCCTGTTTACTAAATGGCGCAGCGACATAGTATTCCTCGGAGCCATCGGTGTGCTCTTTGTCACAGGCGTGCTCGACGCGAAAGATGCCTTCTCGGGCTTCAGTAGCACATCGGTCGTTACTGTCGGTGTACTGTTCGTGGTCGTCGCGGGATTAACGCATACCGGCGTGCTACAATATATTGTGAGGTATCTGCTCGGAACGCCCAACAGTTACCCGAAGGCGGTGACGAGACTGATGCTGCCCGTGGCCATGCTCAGTTCATTCCTCAGCAATACAACGGTGGTGACGCTCTTTGTCAACATTGTCAAGATGTGGGCCAAGAAAATGGGCTTGTCGCCCTCGAAACTGCTCATCCCCCTGAGCTATGCCTCGGGTATGGGCGGTGTATGTACCCTTATCGGTACGCCGCCGAACCTTATCATCAGCGGACTTTACGAGGAGAAGACGGGCGTGGCCATGAACATTCTGACTACGACCATCCCCGGTCTGTTCTGTCTGGCTGTCGGCGTGCTGTCGATTATTGCCATGCGCCGTCTGCTGCCCGACCGCAAGGCGCCTGAGAGCGCTTTTGAATCGACAGGTGAATATACCGTGGAACTGCTGGTTCCGTCGGACAATTCTCATATCGGTGAGACACTGAGTGAGGCCGGCCTCTACCATGTCAACGGTGGCAGCCTGATCAAGATGTATCACTTCGACGATGTCCTGGCGCCTGTCACGGAGGATGAGCCCATCATGGGCGGCGACCATCTGATCTATGCCGGACAGATAGAGGACATCATTGAGATAGCGTATACCCACAAGTTGGTGAGTGCCGATCATCCGGTCTTTACCATGAGCGAGGTAGACAAATATAGCCAGTTGCGTACGGCCTACGTCAACATCGGCAGCTGTTTGATAGGGAAGACTATCGGCGGCAGTTCGTTTGAGAAGGATCACGATGTGATATTGGCGGCTGTCGCCCGACGCGGTGAGCGCATTAAAGAGGCACCGCGAAACGTGGTGCTGCAGGCTGGCGACACGTTGCTGCTGGTATGTCCGAAGAGCTTCAACTCCGAGTCCTCTTCGCTGGAGCGCGACCTTTACTTTTTCGATTCTGACGAAGTGCCCAACATCGGGTACGGTACGCTGATATCCACGGCCATCATGATTGCCATGGTGGCGCTCTCGGCCTTCGGCATCATGCCGTTACTACAATGTGCCTTCCTCGCTGCCGCCGCCATGCTCATCTGCCGCTGCTGCAACATGGATCAAGCCATGCGGTCCATCAACTGGGAGATTCTCATGGTCTTCGCCGGCAGTGCCGTCCTCGGTCTCGCCATCCAGAAGACAGGCATCGCCGAGTGGATGGCTAACAACATTCTCAATGTCTGTGGCACCAACCCGATTGTGGTGATGACCGCCGTCTGCTTGGTCGGCACCTTCATCACCGAGTTCATCTCAAACACCGCTGCGGGTGCCATGTTCTTCCCTATTATGTACGAGGCGGCGGAGAAACTGGGTTACGAGCCGTTCCCCTTCCTTGTCGCCCTGATGGTGAGTGTCAGTAGCAGTTTTGCCACCCCCATTGGCTCGCCCACCCACATGCTGGTCTACGGCCCCGGCGGCTATCGCTTCAGTGACTTCATGCGCATCGGCTTGCTGATGAACCTTATCATCCTCGCAGCCAACATCTTTATTGTCAACATCGTATATCCATTAACACCATTGCAATGAAAAAAGAGTATTAACATTATTTAAGGGAGGAGTGACCGCTTTTATTTGAAAAAACCGTAACTTTGTAGCCAAGTATAAATTCTATTAACTAAACTTACAACAAAAATGATAAAGAGAAAGACTCTAATCTGGGTAGTTGTAATTGGCACAGTGGTCAGTGGACTGACGGCGTGCGGATTTGATATGCCCAAGGAAACAAAAACATCGTTCGAAACGATAACGGTGGAGAAACAGAACATCACGGTACCTGTGAAGTTCAGTGCAAAACTGAAAGGACAGTCGGATGTGACGATTACCCCTCAGGTGAGTGGACAGTTGATGAAGATTGCAGTCAGCGAGGGCCAGCAGGTGAAGAAGGGTCAGGTGCTCTTCGTCATCGACCAGCGAAATGCGCAACTCGAGCTGGAGGCTGCCCAGGCCAATCTGCAGGCATCATTGGCAGCCGAGAACAGTGCGAAGCTGGAGTACGAGTCAAACAAGAATCTGTTTGAGAAGAAAATCGTGAGCAGCTATCTGCTGAACAACTCGGAGAACTCCTACAAGCAAGCTCAAGCTGCAGTGGCCCAAAGCCGTGCAGCGGTGAACCGTGCGAAGGTGAATTTGGGCTTCTGTACTATCACAGCGCCTGTGTCGGGCGTTATCGGTGAGATTCCCGTTCGTGCCGGCGATCAGGTATCGCAGGGTATGCAGTTGACGATGGTCAGCGGCAATACAAACATGGATGCAGAGTTCTCTGTAAATGAATCCATCGTCGAAAATGCTGTATCTGAGGGTTATAGCGTAAATTTGGAGGAGGCTCTAAAGCATTTCCCCGAGGTAACGTTCGTCATGAAGAACGGTACGGAGTATCAGCACAAGGGACGCATCAGCAGTGCCACAGGTATAGTGAACGCCACTACGGGTACTATCGCACTCAAGGCCACATTCCCCAATCCTGAAGGACAACTCTTCTCAGGTATTCAAGGCACGGTGGTTATACCTTTCAGCGAGGAGAACGTGATTGTGGTGCCGCAGGTGGCTGTGGTGAAGTTGCAGGACAAGCAGTTGGTGTATAAGGTACAGGCCGACAGCACGGCGACGGCCATCGACGTGACGACACATGACTTTGGCAACGGTCAGGACTTCATAGTGACGAGCGGTCTGAACGTG
>Ga0265298_10010841_pt1 | contig 10721 bp, 5 predicted proteins | sample AusTroGonzalo_MG_3_FD_193486 | JGI IMG/M metagenome (GOLD analysis project Ga0265298, IMG submission 193486) | Bovine rumen microbial communities from tropical cattle in Woodstock, Queensland, Australia - Gonzalo_01 | ecosystem: Host-associated > Mammals > Digestive system > Stomach > Rumen ...
GAAGCCCCGCGACATGGGCACAGAACCTTTGCCGGAGGAAGGCATACTCTACCACGGCACGAAGGGTGACATGCTCGTCGCATTCGTGAAGGGCGTCAGCCAGGAGCCGCGCGTGTTCGGTCCTGGAGCCGATGCAGCCGCGAAACTGCCGCGCACGTTGCCGCGCCGCACGGGCGGCATCTACGGTGAGTGGCTTGAGGCCTGCAAGGGTGGCGAGAGCGCAAGCTGCAACTTCGACTTTGCGCAGTACATCACCGAGTTTGTGCAGCTTGGCAATCTCGCCATCCGCACCGGCAAAGGCATCTCGTTCGATCCTGTGGCCATGAAGGTCAAGGACAATGACGCGGCGGACGCGCTGCTAAGCATTCCGTATGAAAACGGCTGGACGTTGAAAGTGTAAAGTTGAAAGAGGAAAGTGGAGGTGGAGACAAAATGAACATGAAGATTGTTGGGGTGGCGCTCACGTTTGCGACGCTGGCTGCGGGATGCATCTGCCCTCGTGCCGACAATTGCGTAGATGACGAGGAGGGTTTTGTCTCTCTCTTCAACGGCAAGGATCTCGACGGCTGGTCAGACATGAAACATGTATATCATGTTGAAAATGGTGAGATTGTCTTTACCGGTGGTCGCAGAATATTCGGCAATCTATTTTACAACCGTCCATTCACGAACTTCGTTGCGCGTTTTGAGTACAAGATGAAGTATCATGGCAACAATGGCTTTGCCGTTAGGGCTGGCAAGGAGTGCTTTGATGGTGGCGCTATGGTAGGCGGCTACAAGGCTGAGACGGATGCTGCGTACAATGGCATGGAGATACAGATTCTCGACAACATCTGCGGTCGGGATCGTGGCCTCAAAAGTTGGCAGTTCCACGGCTCCATCTATGGCGTGGTCGCAGCTCAACATGGTGCGGAAAAACCTCTTGGCGAATGGAACAAGGAGGAAGTGAAGGTCGTTGGCGATGAGGTGACTGTTGTTCTGAATGGCAAGACGATTCTGGCTTGTTCGGTAGAAGATATCGAAAAGACGCCAGATGGACTCGAGCATCCTGGTCTTCACAATAAATCTGGATATATAGGTTTCTTGGCACATACCGAGCCAACTTGGATTAGGAACGTGCGCATCAAGGAAATTCGTTAATCAATCCAAAGGGATGTCACATTCCCGGCAATTACGTGACATATGTGTCGTTTGTTAAAAGAAAGGAACAGAAAAATGAAAACAACGATTGCAGTGGTGATGTCCATTGCTGCGATTCAGCTTTCTGCTGGCGTATGCAAATGGACAGGGAATGCCGGTGACGGAAAGTGGTCGTCTGTAGGTAATTGGAGCTCTGTTCCGTCGACCACGGACGAAGTGGAATTTGATCCCGGAAATACCTCTATCGCTGTGACGCTTGATCAAGCTGGCCTTACAACCGTTTCCATAGTTAGGGTCAAATCAGGCATGGTGACGTTGAATGCTGCTTCAGGAGCTTCGCTTAGGACTACAGGCACCAACATGAGTGGTATTGACGTAGCGGCTGGAGCAGAACTTGTGATGGTTGCGCCGCTCGATTTGAACGCGCGATTTAACAAAACTGGTTCAGGTGCGGTGAGGTTTCAGTCTTCGCTTACAAGTACAGGAGGATCCGTCACGAGTTACTTTTTTGACGGGAAGGTGATACTTGAAGGGGATGCCAATCTTAGTTTTGATGGACTCCTTGGGCTTGGTCTTGGATCAAGGGATGCGCATGCATCTGTCATACTTAAAGACAATGCTCGGTTGCGTGTAGGCCATACGATTGCGACAGGGCATAACGACAACAAGTCAGCGAGTGGAGAGATTGTTGTCGATGGTGCGAATGCAGAACTTATTGCATGGAGACTTTATCTTGGCAGCAACACGGCTCCGGTTGATCCTTCCATAGTCCATGGCATGATTGTAAGCAACGGCACGGTGAATCTTACGACCTTCCTTTTAGGCAATACGTCCTCTGCATCATTTGTTCAGGAAGGGGGAACGGTTTCCGCTTCGACATTTACGGTTAAAGATGATGCGACATTATCGGCGTCGTTCGCCTTGAGGGGAGGCACGTTTACATACGACAATGCGTCAGCTGAAATCCCTGATTATCAATATGCCGAGTTCGTTTTGCATGGCGGTACTTTTGCTGCGACGAAGGGGCTGACGGTTGACAAGGCACTTGACCTTGCAGGCAATGTCGCATTTGATGTTCCCGCGAACAAGATAATTGTTTTTGCCAAGTCGCCGACACTCGCGGCAGAGACGGTTTTCTCCAAAAAAGGAGAAGGTAAGCTGTCGGTGAAGAAGGACGTTGTCGCCAGAGGGGCGTTGTCTATCGAGGCGGGCGAGATGTGTTTTGACGCTGGAGTGACCGTCAGCAATCCAGATGGGGTCTATACGCCATATCCGGTTTCAGTGGCCGCAGATTCCACACTTCGCCTCGAAGCTGTTACGACACGCTTTTCTCTGCCGCTTTCGCTTACGCTCAACGGCACCGTTGCAATGTCCGATGGTGATAATGGATATGTTTGCCGTTCAGTTCTAGTCTCCCACAAGCGCACCGGCAAGGGCCGTTTTGCGCCTTCTGCCGCGAATCATCTCACGGGAGGCGCCGGCAGTTCAATTGTTGTTCCTTGGGTATGGACTGGCGGTGCTGGCGACAATTCATGGAGCAACAAGGACAATTGGGATAACGGCATCGTTCCTGAAAGCCGCAGTTCGACGATTGTGGACATTTCGGCGGCGACAGCCCCAGTTGTTCTTGACGCAGACATCAACCTCGGTGGCATCGTCTCGATGCCAGGTGTTGGGCGAGTGCGTGCCATTACCGGTTCTGGATCGATCAAGTTTGTCGTCAATTCCAGCTATCAATGTTGCAGTTACATTCAAGAGGGTAGCGAACTCGTGATTGATGTCGGGCTTGACAAGGAAAAGGCCAACTACCTAACAATTCTTGGCGGCGGCAAGTTTACTGCGAAGAAGGGATATCCGACTTTGAATGGCAATGTCCCGCCTTTTGCACTTGATGCCACAGTTTCGCTTGACGGTGATTTTGGTTCAACGGCTGATATGTATCTTGGTGCGTTTTCGCACTGTCGTGAAGGCTGTGGCAATGTCATTATTGATTCGGGCGCGAACGTAAAGTTCAAGAATCTTTTTGTGTCGGCTGATGTGTCGGGCGAATATCCGATAAAATCTTTCCGTCAGGTTGCCGGTGCGGTGACAGGAGATCAGATCTATATTACCCTCTTTGCGAGCGAGAGTCGCACTCCGGATCCATTCGCCTATATCCTCGATGGCGGCACGATGACAATGTGGGCGGTCAAACTTGGAGCGCAGTATACAACTGCCTACCCAAATATATTCCCCGGAGGAAGTTTCATCATGAATGGCGGTACTGCGACCATCAATGGCTTGACTTCATATCAGAACCAGAACTATTTCAAGCTTAATGGCGGCGATCTTTACTGCCGGACTTTTGCTGTAGCAACGCTTGGTCAGTCCCTTGTCGGTATCGGTAATATTGATCAGAATGTCGTCTCTTATGAACTTGGGGCGGTGACACTTCATCCAAAGGATGCCAATGGACTTACAGTTTCTGCCAATGCCACGCTTACCGGTGTTGGAGGTGATACGTGCGTTTCCTGCGACAATGGCTATACGGTCACTTTTGCGGCAGGAACTTGCCTGGATGGCGTTTCTGGCATCGTAAAGTCCGGCAGTGGTACGCTCTACTTTAAAGGGGAGACGGAGTTCGCAGGCGCCCTCACTGTAAACAATGGTTCGGTTGTTTTTGACACAAGCAGCGTCCTTAATGGCATATCGAGATTTGTCGTGACCAATTCGATGTCATCAATCATGGTGAACGGCTCCATCTTGAAATCCCCTGAGATGATAGAACTTGTCTCGGCATCGTGTCTCTCGGTGGCGTCTGGCAATACAATGACGGTGCGCAGGCTAATTGTTGGAGGCGTTGAGTATGGGGAAGGAAGCTATAGCTTTGGTTCTGGCACGGTTGTTGTCGCAAGGGTGGGTGACGGACTATGGCTTGGAGGCAATGGCGCATCATGGGGAGATGGAGACAACTGGGCTTCTGGTTCGGCGCCATCCGTAGGGGCGTCCGTAGATTTTGGATCTTCGGTCTTGGAATCGGCGGCAACAATCATAATAGACGAGCCTGTCTCTTTGTCGTCGTTGTCCTACGCACATCCGGGCTTGGATGGTAGCCTTACCCTGGCGGGCACGGTGCCTTTGTCCATTGCGAACGGTGGCTTGATATATGTAGAAGAAGGTGACGCGCTCGTGCTGTCTGTTCCTCTTGCGGTTGGTGATGTTCTTCGCAAGACGGGTGGCGGGAAGCTTGTTCTTTCAGGTGGCCTTTCTTCTGCTGGGGATGGCATCGTGTATGCTTTGGATGGTGAAATACAAGTTGCCTGTGCGGTTAGCGGCGTCAAAATTGCAGTGACTGGCCATGGTGCCACGCCTATGGTTTCCATTGGTGATGGTGCGTGTCTTTCAGGAGAATTGGTGGTGTTGGACACTTCTTCGTGTTCCCAATCCGCTGTCGTAAAACTTGAAGAAGGAACGATTACTGGCTCTACTTCAGGTGAATTTGCGCGAGCACCTATAGTGTTGTCCTTGGATGGAACGACGGTGTTTAGACAGTCTGATGCAGCTGTGTGCATGGAAATAGCAACAGCTGTCACGGGAAATGGGACAATAGCTCAGCAGGGGACTGGCGTGCTTAAGATTTCTGGTGGAATCGGTTCTGCAAACCTTGCCTTGCTTGGAGGTGTGCTTGTCATAGGTGCGGATGCGGCGGCGTCTATGGATGGTAGAGGACTTTTTTACGATGCGAAAGAGGCGGGATCATCTCTTGCTTTGGATTTCGCGGGAATTGCTCAGGTCAAGAACTTGAGAATCCGTAATCGTGGCAAGCCTGACGGGTTTTATGATGAAGGACTTAATGCAGTCAGCGAGCTTGATCCGTTGAAAGGCTATTTACAAGTTCTTGAAAGTTCAGCAGAGGGATTTTACATAATTATCAAATGAGTGCGGCGCACATGATCTCTTACATGAGATTTTGCTTGTGTTTATTCGGTTTTGCATTGGTGGTACCGATATGTTGTGTTGGTGCGGACGATGTATTGACTCAAGGTGAATATCCTGTGATTTCACCTGATGGTCGGCGTCTTGCGTTTCAGCGTGAGGTAGATAATAGGCTTGCGGTGTTTCTGAAAGATGTTGACACAGGTAGTGAAACGTGTCTTGAGGCAGATGGGATGTCAGCATTCCCCGCCTGGAGTCCTGATGGTTCTTCTCTTGTCTATACATATGGAATGGATACGAATACTTCGTTTGAAGTGATGAAGTCGGGAACAGGAGGAGGATATGGCATACGTCTTTGGAGGGAAGGAGTCAAAAAAGATCTTTCAAGAGGGCGGTGCCGAGATGCCACGCCGTCGTTCTCCCCAGATGGCAAGACTGTGTTTTACACGTCTATGCGTGATAGCGGGACTGGGTTCAAGGGCGGAATTTGTCGATCAAACCTCGGTAGTCTGCCGATAAATGGAGGGGCGCCCTCTGTTGTTCATGAGCCACCTGCTGGGAAGAGTTCTTTCGGCATGAGTCAGCCGGTTGTGTCGCCAGATGGACTTCGGATAGTTTGGTCGGAATCCGACTGGTATTCGACACCTTGGCGACTCATGTGTGCTGAACTAGACAACAATACTTGCCGTACCAACACGATAGAACGGCTTTCTCCTGAAAAGATGTTTGCTTGGGCGCCGCGATGGAGTCCAGATGGGCGTTATATCATTTTTACAGGATATCGGGATGGTGATCCGACATGGTCGTTATACGTCCTCAACGTGGAGACGAAACACTTTCGCCGGTTCTGCACTGGTAGAGACGGCAATTTTACCCCAGACATGAAACAAGTCATTTATTCGCGAGACGGCAAGATTTTTCAGCGCAAGGTAATAGGTCTGGATTTGCCTGATTCTGGCACGTTCTCCAAGATAGCCTATGCGGATGCTCTTGATTTTGCCGCTTGGGTGGATGTTGAGAAGCGCAAAGGCACAGACGCAGTAATTGAACACATTCTTGAAACTGGTTGTGACGCCATTCTATGGCGGACACAGACTGGTGCAATGCCGCGCTATCCAAGCGCCGAGGAGTCGAAAGTTGACAACGAGAATCCATTTAATCGCCTGCGTATAGGTGCTGGCCATGGGCAGGGTGGAGTGTATGGGTGGCTTAGGATGGATCGTGGTGAGAACATGGTTGATTACGCTCTTAATGTTTGTCGCGCCAAGGGTGTAACTGCTGGTGTTCATGTAACGTATGAAGAGAACCATTGGTCGAGCTTTACGCTCGGCACGTGGAATCTCAATCACCCAGAATATCTTTGTCGCCGCCAGGACGGCAGTATTTTTGCAGGGCGTTGTTCTTTTGCTTGGCCAGAGGTAATGGCGCACAAAATGCGTTTATTCCGCGAATTGCTTGCCATGAAGCCTGAAGTCGTTCTTATTGACATGTTTCGTGGCGGCAGCTGGCAGCCAGCCATTGAATATGTCACTCCTGTTATTGACGAATGGCGGCGACGTCATGGATGTGAGCCGCCGAAGGACTGGCATGATGAACGCTGGATGAATCTTGTGTCAGAGTACCAGCACGATTACTTTAGGGAACTTCGCAAATGCATAGAGGAGTCAGGATTGAAGACTCGAATGATTGCCGGTCTAGTATATATGGATAAGGCTGACAAGACAACTTGGGAGCGTTATGCCATGGATTGGAAGATGTTGATTAAGACAGGAATCCTTGACGGCATTGCCATTCAGAGCGTCCAGCCAGAATCTAATCGTTTGCTGGAGTCAACGGAAGAGATATATCGCCAGTATGTTGGTTTGGTGCATGAATTGGGAGGCCTCGTTTTTCTGCCATTGGCAGAATATACGCTTGGAAACCAATATGGCTATCCTAAGTATGCGAAAGAACTGAATTTGTCGCGTAAGGACACGGTGAAGAAACTCCTTTCGCTTGCACGTTCGTGTGGTGGCGATGGTATTGTGATGGAGTGCGTTGATTACAATAATTATAAGCCAGAAGAACGAGAAATCATCCGAATGTTTCAAGGGGAATAAGGCGGGGCCAGTGGGGACAGCCCCCCGAAAAGCGCGTACTTCCAGGCGCTTTGCGCTTTCTGACGCCCATGCGCAATCTTCTCCATGGCCAAATCGTCTTTGCGCCATGACCAAATCGTCCTTGTGCCACGGCCAATGGGAGTCGAGTCCATGGCCATAAAACAATATTGGAGTCATTTCAGATTAGTTTAGGCGTCAGTTATAGTGCATGTTGGCGTCAATCAGGTAAAGTATTGACGCCAACATGCACTACTGGCCACATAGGGTAAACGATTTGGCCACAGGCAGAATCCGTTTGGCCACAGACGGATTTCAAGTTGGCCACATGAGAGATCGCTCTTTGGTCGGCTAAGGAATTGACTTTGATGGGTGGCGGAACTGGCTTGCCAGCATGACAGAGCGGAGAAGATGAGGGCATATGTGCGCTCCGCGCTTGGGAATCCGCAGATCGTCGGCGTGCACTGGCACCAGTTCTCGGACCAGGCCACGGCGGGGCGGTTTGACGGCGAATACTTTCAGGTCGGATGGACTGATGTCTGCGACACGCCATATCCTGAGACCGTGGCGGCTTTGCGTGAACTCGGCGCATAGCTCTATGATAGCAGGATAACGGCTCTCGAAACAAAAGGACGGCAAGGTAACGATGTGCCAGGGAAAACTCTGCCTGTAGGAACTAACCCCGCGAAACGCTTGTAAAAGGCGTGTTTACGCATGGGAACGGTGCTTTCTGTTTTCATGGATAAGAATGGTTTTTGGCCCAAGGGGCATTCTCGACGCCAATGCCAACACGAAAGAAGGCTTTTTTGGTATAATTCACGGCATGGAAAAGTTCTTCAACATAGCAGGACCGTGCAATCCGGTCGAACACTACATGCTTCCGGCACTTGACCGTTTGCCGGAAATTCGTAGGCTCGTTGCACGCCGCCAGTATTTCGTCATACATGCTCCGAGGCAGACAGGTAAGACGACTGCCCTTCAGGCGCTTGTTGACGAGATCAACGCCAAGGGTGAGATGGTTGCCCTTTACTGCACTTTAGAGACGCTGCAGAACGCGAAGGAACCTGCTCGTGCCGCAACCACCATTGCATCGTTGCTGAGATCAAATGCCGAAAACGCTCTTCCAGATGTGTTCCCAGTCTCCGCTTCAAATGGCTGCGTCTGCGAGAGTGCAGCCCAGTATGCGGCGGAAGCCCTTGCTGTCAGCGATGCGCTTCGCCAGCTCTGCCGTCGCGCTGGCAAGCCGCTTGTAGTGTTTTTTGATGAGGCGGACTGCCTCGTTGGAGATGTGATGATCTCTTTCCTTCGTCAACTGCGTGATGGCTATGTCAATCGCGTCAGAGTTCCGTTTCCTGCGTCCATCGCGCTCGTCGGGATGCTCGACGTGCGTGACTACAAGGCGCAGATACGCCCCAACGGCGAGTCGCTCGGGCAGATAAGCCCATTCAACATCATATCCGAGGACATGATGCTCCGCAATTTCACCGCCGACGAGGTGCGCACCCTCTACGCGCAACATACGGCAGAGACAGGCCAGCCGTTCGCGCCAGATGTCCTGGATGCGGTGATGGACTGGACTGGCGGACAACCGTGGCTCGTGAACGCCATAGCCCGCGAATGTGTCGAGAAAATCCACGGCTTTCGCTACGGCGAACTGATTACGGCGGGCGATGTCGAGACGGCGAAGGAGACAATCATTCGCCGTCGCGACACGCATGTGGATTCGCTCATGGAGCGTCTGCGCGAACCGCGAGTGAGGCGTGTTGTGGAGCCGGTCATTTTCGGCGGAACCAGAACCGTGTCCAGCAACAGCGAGGACTGGCGCTTTGCCGTTGACCTTGGTCTTCTCCGAGAGGAACGCGGCGTTCTTGTCCCTTCGAACAGGATGTACGCCGAGATCATCGGAAGATACCTCTCGCGTGACGAACAGGAAAGCATGATGCAGTCCGTGCCAGAAACGCCTTGGGCGACTGCGGACGGGCTCGACATGCCCGGACTCATGGCGGCCTTCCAGGCGTTCTGGCGCGAGAACAGCGGCGCGGACCGCCGCGCATACGAATACGGCGAGGCGACTCCGCACCTCGTCCTCATGGCGTTTCTCCAGCGTGTAACGAATGGCTCGGGGCACATCATCCGAGAAATGGCGCTCGGTTCGGGCCGTCTCGACCTGTGCGTTGAGTTCCGCGACAAGCGCTATGCAGTAGAAGTCAAGACCTCGAAGAACTTTGCCGGCGAGAAATCCTACGCTCAGCTTGCGGGCTATCTCGACAAGCTCGGACTGCCAGAGGGTTGGATGGCGATATTCGACGAGGACAAGGCGAAATCGTGGGACGAGAAGCTCTTCACCCGCGATGTTGAGTTTAACGGCAAGACGCTCCACATCATAGGACTTTAGGAGCCTGTAGGGGCGGACCGCGCGAAACGCCTGTGGGATGGGCTAGGGCGCATGGGTGTTATGCGGTCGTTCGCAAATTTGGTGGTTTTTTGTTTCGCTAAGATGGCGTTTCCAGTAGTCATGGAATGATATAATTCCGCACATGGAAAAACAGATTTCGGATAATCGCTATGCGGAGCGGATGGCGCGGCTGACTGCGCGCAAAATCGAGCAGACGGAGGAGAAGCAGGCGAAGCTCGGCGCACGTGACGAGGACGACTACGGACTTGTCCTGCCGCCCGCGTCGTTCAAGGTCGATTTGCCGGTACGCGACGCAACGGGACAATGGTCGGGACCGCGCTCGTGGGCGATGAATTTCCGTTGGCTCATGGAGAACCACCCCTGCTACATTGACCCCGACGACGCCATCGCCGGACGCTGGATGTTCATGCTCTCCCGCATGCGCCTAGGCTACCAGCTCTCCCGCTCCAACTTCGCGTTCGACTATTCGCAGCTCGAGCCCGAGCAGAAGAAGTACGACATCACCACCGGCATCGGCAAGGACGCCCACTTTGCGCCAGACTACCAGATCGGACTTGACCTTGGCTGGGGCGGGCTTCTGGAAAAAGTGCGCACGGCTAGGCTGGAGAATGTTCGCAAATCTCAAGTGAGCAGAAATGCCGCAAATGCAAACGACATAGATTACGCCATCGAGTTGCTTGATGCCGAAGAGCAGGCGATACTGGGCGTGATGGCCTGGACACGCCGTCTCGCCGCCGCCGCAGACGACCGCGCCATGACGGAGAACGATCCCGTCCTCAAGGCGAATCTCGTTGAAATGGCCCGCATCTGCTACAAGATCGCAGATGCGAAACCGGATGCTTTTCGCGAGGTCGTCCAGTGGATCGCCATCTTCAACATGGCCAGCCGCACCTACAACCGCGATGGCGCGGGCGGGCAGCTGGACGAGCTGCTGCGTCCGTACTACGAACGCGACAATGCGGCGGGGATCCTCACGGATGAAGACGCGGAGTTCTACGTCTTCTGTCTGCTCCTGAACGATCCTCACTACTACCAGATCGGCGGCCCCGCCGGCGATGGGAGTGACCAGACCTCGCGCATGAGCTACATCATCCTCGAGGCGGCGGCAAAGCTGAAGTCGAGCTGCAACCTCACGATCCGCGTATGGGACGGCA
>Ga0265298_10010842_pt1 | contig 10721 bp, 12 predicted proteins | sample AusTroGonzalo_MG_3_FD_193486 | JGI IMG/M metagenome (GOLD analysis project Ga0265298, IMG submission 193486) | Bovine rumen microbial communities from tropical cattle in Woodstock, Queensland, Australia - Gonzalo_01 | ecosystem: Host-associated > Mammals > Digestive system > Stomach > Rumen ...
CGAGGACTTCTCCCCGCTCGATCCGCGCTGCGACTGCTACGCCTGCACGCACTTCACGCGCGCCTACATCCGGCACCTGCTGAACGTGAACGAGATCCTCGGGGCGCGCCTGCTCACGATCCACAACATCCACTACTTCATCGCGCTCATGGAACGCATCCGCGCCGCCATCGCCGACGGCACGCTCGAAAGCCAGGGCGATTCCATCCTCTGAGCGGACGACGGATCACTCCCCTCCGGACCATGCCAAACATCCCCGCCACAGACTGGACCCGCTATTACGAAAAACCGTTCATCACGGCACACGTCACGCGGCGCATCACGGCACACCGGATCGCAAAAATGGTCCTCGCCGCGGGCGGATTACCGGACAGCCATCACATCATCGAACTCGGCGGCGGCAACAGCTCGTTCTGCGACTATCTTTACTCTCCCTCACCCTGCCAGCCGGGATTTCCTGACTGTTTTTATACCGTCGTGGACAGCAATCCGCGCGGCGTAAAGCTATTCCAGTCGAAACACCCCCGGTCAAGTTCATACAAAGCGGTCTGCGCCGACATCCTCACGATGGACACCGCCTCGTTCGAGCCAGCCGACCTCGTATTCAGCGTCGGGCTCGTGGAACATTTCCCCGAGGAACAGACGAAGATCGCCATCCGGCGGCATTTCGAACTTGCGAAACCGGGCGGGCTGGTTCAAATCACGTTCCCCGTGCCCACGTCCAGCTACCGCCTGATCCGACGCGCCGCCGAAAAGCTCGGCATCTGGCAGTTCCCCGACGAACGCCCAATCAAGCTGGAAGACGCCGTCGCCCTCTGCGCCGAACACGGCGAAATAATCGCGAAACAGCTCAACCGCGCGATCCTTCTGACGCAGGGGATCGTGCTGGCGCGGAAGCCCCGTTGAAAAAGCTCCGCTTCCTGTTCTTTTTCGCTCAAAAACTTGACGAACAGACGTTTCCGTGCTACATTATTCTGATATTGTTTTCCTTGAACAACCTACGAAAGGCCGACCGCCATGCTGAACGCCGTCATCCTCGGAGCAGGAGCCATGGGCTGTCTCTATGCCTCCTACCTCTGCAAAAACCCGAACATCAGCCTCACGCTGCTTGACCACAGGGCCGCGAAAGTCGACGAGATCAACAAAAACGGCCTCCTGATGATCGAAAACGACGAGGAGATCCGGTTCAACGTCCCGGCGAAAGTCAGCGGCCACGGACGCCAGGAGCCGGTCGACATCCTGCTGATCTTCGTGAAGGCGCACCAGACATATGCCGCCCTGAAGGCGAACCGCTCGCTCATCGGACCGAAGACGGTCGTGGTCTCGCTCCAGAACGGTATGGGGAACTACCTCGAGATCGTGAAATTCGTGCCGCTCGACCGCATCGTGATCGGCACCTCGAACCACAACAGCACGCTCCTCGGAAGCGGGCATTTCCTGCACGCGGCGGACGGCAAGACGATCATCGGCGCGTTCAGCAAGGATTCGCCGCACGTGGAGCTCATCCGCTCGATCTTCGACGAAAGCGGCCTTGACATCTCCGTTTCGAACGACGTGCGCGTGCTCATCTGGCGAAAACTGCTCGTGAACATGTCCATCAATCCGCTCACCATGCTGCTCGAGGTCAAAAACGGGTTCATCCAGTCCAACCGCCCGAGCTGGGACATCGTGCGCCAGATCGTCGACGAGGGGCTGACCGTGGCAAAAGCCGACGGCATCGACTTCGACCGCGAGGAGATCCTCGAGCTCGTCCACAAGATCTGCGTCCTCACGCGCACCGGGTGCTCCTCCATGTTCCAGGACCGTATCCACAAGCGCCGCACAGAGATCGACTTCATCAACGGCTCGGTCGTCTCGCTCGCGCGCAAACACGGCATTCAGGTCCCCGTAAACGCCCTCCTCGTCCAGCTCGTCCACGCCGTCGAGGATTCCTGCTCAGGAGAATAAAGATTCTTTGTCCAGCGGCAGCATGTGCAGCGCCGGGACATAAAAAAAGGCATAAGCAGTACATTTCACCGTGCGTCGTCTCCCTCCCTGCACCGGACCGATTCCGGCTTCCGCTCATTCCCCATGATGCGGGAACCGGCCCCTCATCTTCGATCCTATGCCGACGACGCACAAGCTGGAAACGTGCAGCGGCGTCTGACCGCCGCCGGCGGAGGAGACCCCCTCGTTTCTGAATCTCCGTCCGCCATGCTTATGCCAAAGACAGGACCGTGGATGTGTTCGCATCCGCCGGAATCCTGTCATGGAATCCAATATATCACGTTCCCATGCACGGTTCAATGGGAAAAACCGAGCGAATCGTCACTTTTTCCGTCAGAAACGCATTTTTTCCCAACCTGTACAAGTTTGCTGTACAAGTTTTGCCGGGAAACCGGTGACCGGGATTCCGTCAACAGGCCTTTTTTTGAAAAAAAACGGAAAACACCTTGCTTTTTTTTCATATCGGTGTATATTAATTAATACATTTTTTGTGGGGCAGTAGCTCAGTTGGCTAGAGCGATACGTTCGCATCGTATAGGTCGTGGGTTCAACTCCCATCTGCTCCACCATTCTGCTACAACATAAACCGTTGGAATTACGCAATATTCCAGCGGTTTTTCTTTTGCTTTATGAGCAATCGCACAACCTGCCCAAAAGCGCAAAAACAGGCTCCAGGAAGCAGGATTTACCGAAAATTTACCGAATCCTTTAGGTTTTAAAACAGTGAGCTCAGCCGAGCTCACAACAACATGCTCCATGAAAGCTCCGGGTACTATCCCTTCTTTTCTGGATGGGCAAAGGAATTGAAGCCCCCTACATACGCTTCATACGGTTCTTCCAAACTCCTTAGCCTGTTTTTCGTCTGCCTCCCGCTTCCATCGCCGAATTCGCCGAATACGGCCCCACCATACGCATTTCATACCGCCTATTGCTTCTTAATTGAGCGTTTTGAGGCTAAACGGGCACAAGCACATACGCTTCATACGCTTCATACGCTTTCCCTCCCATACCTTTCCCATAAATTCGCATCGAAGAACATGATCGCTATCCCGCAACTTGTTCTTTCCTCGCTGGAAAACACGCTCCTGTCGGCGAAATCCTCTAGTCCTTGTTCGATTTGAGCGAGAGACCGCGGTTTACCTCCTCAAATCCAGCCGGGAAGAGGAAAAAACGGCAAGAAGGCGCCAAAAACGCGCGGCAGAGACGATCAAGCCTGGCTGTTTTCACGTCATCTGAAAAAAAACGAAAAAAGTTTTTGACACATCATGCCACGAGCCGCCCAAACCATCGCACCAACTTGGCACAACAGGCAATATACAACGTTCTTATATACAAAGAGTTGTGATTTGCACTTTTCGTTTTTCGTGCTATAGTAATAGCAGTGTTCCAAGACTCCGCGTCAAGAGGATGCGACATGTCTGGCAGGTGCCACGGAACATCAGTCAGAATATCAAGGACAAAGTACAATGACTGAACAAAATCTAAATTTCGATGCCCTGCGCGAGAAAATCACCGTGCAGGTAGGCCCCCCGACCTTCTCTGGTGGGGGAAAACGCAAACCAGTGTTGAACCAGCAGTTCTTCGCCAAACTCGCAGTCGAGGTTTACAACCCGATCTTCGAAAAGACGGAAGAGGAGTTCTACATCTACTCGCCGGAGACCGGCCTGTGGGAAGTACAGAATACCTCGACCATGATTGAGCGCCTGAGCGATTTGATGATGCGGTTCGCGAACGCCATCGGCGATTCGTTCATCCACGGCAAACGCGACGTGGCAACAATTCGCCAGATTCTCACTTTCATGAAATCCGACATGTGCTGCGGTCGCGAGGATGCCTTCGCACGCAAGGGTGCCCCCTTCATCCACTGTGGAAACGGCGTAATCACGTTCCCTGAGCAGGAAGATGGTCGCCGCAAGCCTGTCCTGATGCCGTTCGACTCGAAGTATATGAGCCGTAACCGTACAGATTACGACTATGTTGAAGATGCCGTTTGCCCCGAATTCCTGGACCGTCTTCTGAAGCCCGCCATGACGCCGGACGATATCGACCATCTGCAACAGTATATGGGGCAATGTCTCCTCGGTGTGAACGACAGCCAGACTTTCTTGATGATGGTCGGTCGTGCGGGCAGTGGCAAGAGTTCGATCGTCAACGTCATCGAGAAGCTCATCAAGCGCAAAAACTGCACGGAGTTGCGCCTGAAGCACATGGCTGATAGCCGTTTCGAAACGCAGCGTCTTCTGGGCAAGACGCTCCTCACGGCAAAAGACGTTCCCTCGAATTTTCTGAACGCATCCGGCGCGCATATGCTCAAAGTCCTCACTGGCGATGACACCCTGACCATCGAACATAAGGGCAGCAACGCTGCACCCGATGTGTGCTGTGTATTCAACGTGATTATCACGGCCAACAACACCTTGCGTGTCAATCTTGACGGCGATACCGAAGCGTGGCTCCGCCGCATCATCCTCATCAACTTCAACAAGGCTCCGAAGCCCAAGGAGAGAATTCCGAATATCGATGACTACCTGCTCAAAAAAGAAGGAGCTGGCATCCTTCGCTGGGCCGTTGAGGGCGCGATGCTCGTGCTGGAAAACAACGGCAAGATCAAGAAGTCCAAGACGCAGGAGAACAAGGTCAACAATCTGCTTCAGGAGTCTGATCCTCTGACAGACTTCGTTCGTACACGCCTGGTTCAGGATGATGATGGAAACGTTACAACCGCAGAGCTCATGGAGGCGTTCTATTCGTTCTGTAATGAGCGCGGATGGCTCCTGCTTCCGCAACGGGTCGTTGAGACCCGTCTGCCTGATTTCATCTACGAGACTTTCGGTCTTTCCAAGCGCACGGACATCAAACGTGAAGGGACGAATCGTCGCGGCTACTCCGGCCTGCGGCTCAACTAAAAAAATGAAGATAGCTCCGGCAGATCACCAGTTCAAGGCGGTCTGCCGGAGTTTCCATTTTAAACTGCCGTCGATCTACATGATGATCCACGGCTTCCTTGCCGAAAGTGCAAGCCCGGCGATGCCGACGGCTACGATCACGCCAAGCGCGATTCTTTCGATCGTGGGCGACGGATAGAGTGGCGGAATAATCATCGCTGGTTCTCCTCGCTCAGATCTTGATGTTGTCGGGCAACTTGACGCCGAACTGACTGAGAACAATTCCGGCAGCAACGGTCAGCAGAAGCTTTCCGATCCATTTCCAGGTGTCAGCATCATCGAACGGAATGAAGCTGTTGGTTGTGTTGTGCATAAAGGGGTCCCTCCTATAAATGTGTTTGAGTTTGATGAGGTCGGGCAATTACGCCCGACCTCAGTTAGATTGTTGTTGTACCAGGGGATGTTCAGGCGGCGAAGAGGGCCGCTGGACGACCGTCCAGACCGAATGCACGGTTGAGCGCACGGTAGCTGTAATCCACGCGCTGAGGCGAGTACTTTTTGACGATCTCTGACAGTGCGTTCATCAAACTCCAGCGTGTCGGCTCCTTGAACTCGACATGCGAGGGGTTCTTGAACTCGCGGTAAACCGGGAGAATGTCGCTCGAATTGATGACGCCAAGCTCGGCAGCTCGGACAATTGAGCTGCGGGCTTCATCGTCATCCTTCAGATAGACGTCTTTCAGGTCTTCGCAAACAGTTTCGGTCGTCAGAAAGTCATCCTCCAACGAGGCTACAGCGCGGTCGATCAGCTCGGCAAGGACGATGCCACTGGTGTGGCGACGTTTCACGACCGTGGTCCCGCCGAATGCGAGGTTGGTACAGACGCAGACGGCGATTCCAGCAGAGAGACCGACCGCAAGGCTTTTGTCGTGCGAATTACGCAGACCGATGCAGCGATGCCATTCAGGCGAAGACGAGCTGGAAATCTCCATCACGCCGAAAAGTCTCTGCCCTTCACATGCAAGGCCGAACTTTTCGCCTTCGATGTTCCAGTCGTGCGCTTTGATGACTTTGGTTACAGCCTCAATCACGTCGATGTGCGGAACAGGACGCCAGGTTTGCGTTGAACTCGGAGTATCGGTCCTTGCGACCTCATCCCTGCTCACGAACTTTCCTTCTGCCATGATAAGTCCCATAGTTCACCCGACCTTTCTGTGTGCCGCCTTGCAACGGTTGCTGTAAGAGCATTCCGAACAGTTCATGCAGGACTCGACGGGGAGGAAGATGCCGGTATTGACGGCCTTCTCAATCTTTCCTGCAAGGAAGACGAAGCGCTCGAAGTCATCGTGCGACCGAAGTGTGTAGAACTGGTGATGTGCGGGCTTCTGTGCCTTGGTGAAGACGTCGAACCGGAACAACGGATTTGTGCCGAATTGCTTCTGATAGGCGTAGCAGAACGTTGTCGCCTGAAGATCCCGGTCAGCCTTGCCGTTCGGCCACTTCATCGAAGCCGTTTTCCAGTCGCAGATCGTCTCGTCTCCGCCGTCAACGGTAACGAGGTCGAATTCGCCGACCAGAGGCTTGCTGAGACCGGGCACGTCCACGCTGAACGCTTCGGCAACGCTTTTAACCGTGTAATCATCCGGCCATTCGGCAAGGGCCACATCGAGCATGTCGTACCCACGCTGGTTCCAGAACCAGTAGTCTTCCTCGGTCTTGTACGAGATGTTCTCGCAGACCTCTGTTTCGCCTCGGAAGTAGACCGCGAAGTCTTCCTTTGCGTCCTCGACGGTATAGCTGGAGCCTTTGCGGGCACGGTCGCTCAGCACGGCATGGAAGGCACGGCCAAACGGAATGGAGACATTCGTTCGCTCCACCTCGGCGTGTTCGACATAGCGGAAGTAGTAACGCATCGGGCACGTCAGGTATGTGTTGAATGCGCTGTACGACCAGTGTGGCGTTTCGCGTATGGCTTCGATTTTACGTTCCATGAGGTCACGCAGCCTTTCCGCTGAGTTCATCAATGGCGCGGCTGCACTGCGTTTTGGTCAGGCTTTCGAGAGCGGGCACGTTGAACTTTGCCTTGATCTGATCGGGGGATACTCCGTACTGACGGGCGAGATCGAGGAGATACTTGACCTGCTTCGGGCTTGCGGGAGCATCCGAGGTCGTACCGTTCTTCTTGCCATATCCGTTTTTGGACTGCTGTACAGAGTTCATCTGCGGAGCGTTCGGGACGTTTTCTGCGGGGAGAAGAGCAGGCTGATTCGGGACAGAGTTTCCGTTCAATTCGGCCTCGACGGATGCGCGGACGAGATCGAAGGTCTCGTGGATTTTCGCGTTAAGCTGATCCTGGGTGAGTCCGTCAGGAAGTTCCACCTCGACCGAGGCATGGAAGGACTGGCTGCTGTACTCGGTGTCGGCCGGGACTTTCTTCGAGTAAGAGGCGTTGAGTTTGAGCATGGTTTTGGTTCCTTTCTTTTGAGGTCAAATGAGGTGCACCCGGCAGATTGCTCTGCCAGGTGCTTGCATGTTGTATTAGTTTTTGGAATTTCAGGTATGAGTTATAGGTTTGGGTTTGATCGGACGATTCCAGCAAGGACGTCCAGAACATCGCCTCCCGTCAGTTCTTCAATGCGGTCAACGCCGTATTTTGTACAGACGGCCCGTTCGGTAATACCGTTCTTTTGCAGAATCGCTTTGAAGTCGGAAGCGAGTTTTGCGGAGATCGTTTGATTCAGACGGGAGAGAATGTCCGATTCTGAAGTCAATTCCTTTTCCAGCTCGGCAAGATGCTGCTGAATGCTGTCTTTTTGCTTTTCCACGGCATCCTGAATAATGTCGAGCAGAGCCAAGGCTTTTCGTGCGTCCATCTTGATTTTGGCCACAGAACGATCCGGGGGAATGGAGATTGAAATTTCTACTTGCATAATCAAAATCCTTTATATTTGGTTTGAAAGATGTCAATAATCCTCACATTGGATTATGGACCGAGCTTGATTTAAAGACAGATCCTCAACGCGAGCGATATCGTGTGAGGTGCAGAATTCTTTTTCTGGAATATTACGGATTTTCAGATTTACGCGGATCATTCCAACCTGTTTTTGCGTAACACTCCCGGGAAAATCCTTTTCCGGATTGTCATTTTGCTGCTGCACACCTTTTTGAGAAAACCCTTTTCCTTTATTGCTTGAAAAGGGCTTTGCCTGCGTGGAATGCGCTGCTGGCGTAGGGTGAGGAACATCCTGAACAACAACATCCGTATTTGACAGAAGTTTCGCCTGTGGCTTGTTGGCCTGATACTCTGTGATAGCTTTCTGAATCTGTGAAAGCATGCCGCAAAGATCAGGCTTGTTTTTCCCTTCTTCCTGGGCAGAGAGTCGGATCGTGATGGACGGGCGATCATTTTGAATAGCATACGTAATTTCAGCGTTTGTGGACATAATTGCCTCCTTGTAATTGGTTTGCTGATTATGTTTGCATGTTTTCTACATATAATGATCACAGTATCGGTAACAATATACCGAACGGTCTCTTCCAAGCTCAAAATCTCTGCCCTAGGAGAAGATGGGGGGAATGAATCAGGCGACTCCGGTTGCCACACGGACACGTTCAAGCGTGCGCTTGGTCTGCTGGTACTCACGGTCTTTCTGACGTTGAGCGATGGCAACCTCGCGGACTTTACGGGCCAAGGCCGTGGATTCATCAAACATGGTTTTGAGCTTGGCCTTCATCGCTTCGATATTCGCGGTCAGCTCGTCTAGCGGGTTTGCGGGTTCATGGTTCGGGGTGAAGGTCTGCACGGGGGCAGAGACGGTGTGGGTGATGCTGGGATTTTCGTTCATGGTGGGTTTCTCCTTGATTGATGTGGTGGTATTGGGTTTGGCGGGATTATCTTGCGGGTGAGGAGGAATCTGTTCGGTGACGGATTCCGTGGATCTGGGAAAGGGCTGAGGCGCAGTCTGCTCAGGCTGAACGGCAGCTACCGTATCCGTTTCGAAAGATGCGGTTTGTTCCGGCTTTGCTTCGGTCTGTTCGACAGTCTGCGCAATTTGAGGCTTCGGATTCTTGACGTACAGAGGCATGGCGACATACTGGCCTGTGCCACCAGTGCCGACAATCGGACCGAATGCATCGTTCAGTTCGATCTTCCGATGTCCGGCATCCAGCAGGCGCAGGAGGAATTCTTTCCGAATCGAGAAACTCAAATCGCCCCAATTCGGATCGAACTCTGCGAGGATGCTGAACAGCATACCGTTCGAGCTTTCGAGGTGAAGATTGTCCGGGACTTCAGGAAGACGGGACAGCTTGACGCCGTTGTTGTGCCCTTTGTCGTCCGGGATGCTCTTCAGGTAACGCTGGAGCTTTTCCGCTCTGTCGTCCTTGAAGCTGACGTAGTGCGTCTTGTCATTTCGTTCGGGAACCACCCTTTTCCAGTTGGGATAGTGTTCCTTGATCGCGTTTGTGCTCCATGACCACGCACCGAGGGAAAGATCGAAATGTGTGTCCTCGTCCTTCTGCCAGGTCGAGAGTCGACCGGTCTCACCAAAGGCTTTCGTAGCGAGCAGAGCAAGCGGGAAAGGAATCGTGACGCTTCCGATCGTTCCGAGAGGAATCGGGATGTTCGATAATTCCTTACCGTTGGTCGCGGTGAATCCGTCTCCGCTGATGTTGATTCCGTTGATCGCCTTCTTTTGGGATCCTGTTTCCTTGTCCGTGATCGGGGCAAGCATTGACAGCGCAGAAAGCGTATCGGCAGGAAGCTCCGTGACGCAGACATCCTGATCGGGAATACTCTCCTTGACGGGAAAATGTCCTTTGACGGGAGCCAACTTGACGCCATCAATGAAGACCTCGCCGTTGTCGATCTCAAGTTTCAGGAACTTGTTTTTACTGTTCCGAACAGTCTGACGGAACTGTTCGAATTCCACGAGAGTCGCCGGAAAGTCCTCTTCCAGGTTGGCGAACAGCCGGAATTCGATCTGTTCGATTACATTTCGGGTTCTGAAGTAAAGCATATTCGCTTTGCCTTCGATTTCGATCCCCTGATATGCCTTTATCAAGGACGTTCGGGAGACCAGCTTCCCCAGCGCGGACAATGCGCTGGCCAATGTGGTTTTGTTTACGGGAATTTGCATGATTTCCTCCATGTTTGTGGTTTGAGTGAAATGTCTATTGTGACGTTCGATGGAGGAATATCTACTTGAAATGCGAGGAAAAACACTTTTGAGGAAAAAATAGCCGTTTTTATGGTAAAAACCAATAAAAAACGAAAAAATCCCGTATTTTATCGCTTTTGAGCGTTTAATACAGTCTTGAACACGCAAAAGCGCGTTGATGAGGAGGTAAAAGCCGCTGTGGACCTGATGATGTGAACTGCATACCGTTCATTATCTCCCAAAGTCTCATTTTGTCCTGGGCTATCGAGGCATCATTAACCGGCATCTCCGCTATAAACTGGACAGGAAAGGGAGAGTACAGCTTCCATATGCGTTGAGCAGCCTCCGTGACATCATTCATGTCATTCCGGAAATATCCATGAACGATCAAAATCATGCTGTAACACCCTCGACAGGCATCATAAGACCATGAATACGCGGGAACACAGTTGGCTCTTCTTAATGCTGCTGTTAAGGCCCTCATATATTTGGTGAAATCGTAGTAGTTTTCCAAAGCGGGAAAGATATAAAAGGCAACTCTTGCTTTCCCATAACTGATTAAATACTTGTCTAATAAGTCTCCGATCTTTTCTAATTGTGTGGTTTCATTTGTCATCTGATTACTCCTAATATATGTAATGGTAAAGATCATATAATGCTAAAAGACTGTATGATTGATAATCATTATATG
>Ga0265298_10010843_pt1 | contig 10721 bp, 10 predicted proteins | sample AusTroGonzalo_MG_3_FD_193486 | JGI IMG/M metagenome (GOLD analysis project Ga0265298, IMG submission 193486) | Bovine rumen microbial communities from tropical cattle in Woodstock, Queensland, Australia - Gonzalo_01 | ecosystem: Host-associated > Mammals > Digestive system > Stomach > Rumen ...
GGCGGGATTTTCCCCGTGCGGACCCAGTTCGGGTAGTCTGCGTGGCCGGGGCGCGGCACGGTCTTCTCGTAGTCGCCGCTTCTGGTGTCTAGATTTCTTATCGCCGCTTCCACGGCGCCGCCGGTCGTGCGCCCGTCCGCGCCGACGCCCGACAGGAATTCCGGCACGTCCGGCTCCCGGCGCGCGGTCGAAAGCGCGTCGCGCCCCGGCGCGCGCCGCTCCATGAACGCCTGGAGAGCGTCCATGTCTATCTTTGCGCCGGGGGGAAAGCCCTCCAGCCGCATCCCTATGGACGGCGCGTGCGATTCGCCGAATGTTTCGAGCTTAAGGTGTTTGCCGATCTTCATGGGCAGGGTGCTTTCTCCTGTAGGCGTTGACGGCCCGCAGCACGAACAGGTACATGAGCGGGGCGAGGATCATCCCCAGCGCCACGCCGCCGGCGGCGAAGCACGCGATCGTCCGTCCGGCGAGTCCGCTCACGGCTTCGTAGGTCCATTCGGACGGCAGTTCGGGGTCTTCGCCGAAGACCAGCCTGTAGACGGCCCAGGTCTGCGCGGGGTATATGAAGAAGATCGTGACGGGGTTTGTTATGAAGGTTCCGAGCGTCGCGCCGATCTTGCTCGTCCGGGTGAGGACCGCCAGCGGCACGGAAACGACCAGCTGGAATCCGAAGGGGACCGCGCAGCCGATGAACATCCCGATAGACCAGCCCGCCGCGATTCTCGCGGCGGGCATCTTTTCGCGCACCATCCTGGCCTTCAGGAGGCGGAGGTACGCCATTATTCTTCGCGTTTTCGGGCGCGGACGCTTTGCGCCTTCCTTCACACGCGGTGCACGAAGAGGCCGGAGCGGAGCTTCGGCTCGAACCATGTGGACTTCGGCGGCATGATCGCGCCGGCGTCGGCGATGGCCATCATCTCTTCGACGGAGACGGGCTGCATCTCGAACGCGACCGCGTCTTCGCCGGAGTCGACCTTCGCGGCGAGGGCGTCGCTGCCCCTGATTCCGCCCATGAAGGATATCCTGGGGCTCGTGCGCGGGTCTTCGATGCCCAGCGCGGGCGCGAGCAGGTTGTCCTGCAGGTAGCTCACGTCCAGGGCCTCGACCGCGTTCGCGCCGGCGGGGATGGACCACGAAAGGTCCGTCCACTTGCCGTCGAAGCGCATGCGGCAGTTGCGTTCGCCGCGCCTGCCGACCGCGAACTTCGCGGCGACGGCGGCCATGAACGTCTCGCCCGTCATTCCGTTGAGGTCCGCGACGAGGCGGTTGTAGGGGAGAATCTTCAGCTGGCTCGCCGGGAACGCGACCGCGAGGAACCAGCGGCTCTCGCCTTCGAAGCCGTGCGCCGCCGCGTAGCGGGCCGCCGCCGCGCTGCGGTGGTGGCCGTCCGCGATGTACGCGACGGGAATCTTCGCGAACGCCCCGACGACCGTTTTCACGGCTTCGGAGTCTTCAGCGCCGATCTCCCAGACGGTGTGCCTTATGCCGTCGGGCGCGGTGAAGTCGTAGAGGGGCTCGCCCTTGCACGCCTCCGCCACGACCGCGTCGACCGTCGCGTCGTCGCGGTAGGTGAGGAACGCGGGACCCGTGTGGGCGCCGAGGATCTCGATGTGGCGGGTGCGGTCGTCTTCCTTGTCCTTGCGCGTCTTCTCGTGCTGCTTGAGGACGCCGGCGAGGTACTCCTTCGTGTCGAAGGTGGCGACGATGCCGGTCTGGGCGTGGTCGCCCATCGTCTGGCGGTAGGCGTAGAGCTTCGCGACCGGATCGACGGCGAGAGTGCCGTCCGCGACGAGCCTGTCGAGAGCCTTGCGCGCCTGGGCGTAGGCTTCGGGCGACGAGCTGTCCGTCCCGGCGGGGAGGTCTATCTCGGGCCGGGAGACGTGCAGGAAACTTTTGGGATTGCCTTCGGCGAGAGCCTTCGCCTCGGCGGTGTCCACGACATCATAGGGGACGGCGGCGACCAGGGGCGCATCGGCTTTTCCCGGTCGCGTCGCGGAGAACGGACGTATCGTCATCGGTATTAGAACCCGATGTTCACTATCGGGCAGAACTGGAGTTCCGCGCAGCGGATGATGTTGACGATGCCGACCTGGAAGCCCTGCAGCTCCTCGGCGCGGTTGATGAGGCCGACCTGGAGGCCGGACATGTTGCCGACCGTGTTGACGAGGCCGACCTGGAAGCCTGTCAGTCCGCCGCACTCGTTCCAGAGACCCGCCTGGAGGCCGAGCATGTCGGCCTGCGCCGCGGAGTTGTAGAAGCCGACCTGGAAGCCCGTGAGCTGGTCCTTGACGTCGTTGCGCAGGAGGTTGACCTGCAGACCCTCGAAGTATTTGCAGCGGCCCCAGAAGCCGATGTCGAATCCCGTGACGCTCTCCTGCTTCGTGGAGTACGGGATCGTCAGGCGCAGGCCGACGAGGTCTGGCGTCTCCGGCCACTCGTAGAGCCCGATGAACGCGGGCCAGGTGGCGACCTGCTTGCGGGGCGCCTCTGTCATGGGCGGAATGAGTTCCTCTTCCGTGTCGTCGAAGGAATCGACGTCTTGGGCACGGACGGACATCGCGATGGCGGCGACTGCCGCGAATGTGAGCAGTTTTTTCATGTTCGTGACAACTCCTGTTTTCACTTTGCCTATAATTATACGATTTTACGCGCGAATTGGCAATAGTAATTTTTCCGCCGCGAAATTTCCCTCTTGACGGAATCGGCGCGAAATGGTAGAATATCCGCCAAATGGAAAACAAGGCTATAGCGTTCAAGTTCTGGTGGTGGCGTGGCGGATCCGGTTCCGCGACGCGCGCTCTCGCATAGCCGAAAAGGCCGTTCGACAGAAGACGCAAGGCGGGCCGGATCCAATGGGATCGCGGCCCGCCTCGTTTTTTGCGCGGGCGGGAAGCAAGGAACCAAACCACGGAAAAACGACGGCTCAAGCCGGCAGAATAAAAGGAGAAAAGAAAAATGTTCAAGATGCTTGCGGAAGAGGAATTCGCGCGGCGCGCGGCCAAGGGGGGCCGCACGCCCGTCTTCAGGGAATTTCTCGCCGACCGGGAAACGCCCGTCGCCGCGCTATCGCGCCTCGGCGCGGACGAGGAGACGTTCCTCCTCGAAAGCGTCGCCGGCGGCGAGACGCGCGGACGCTACTCGTACCTCGGCATAGAGCCGTACGCGAAGATCGAGGGCGCGGACGCCGTCGAGAGGCTGCGCGAGGCGTTCGCGGCCGCGCGCTTCGAGCCGGCGCCGGAGCTGCCGGAGTTCCAGGGCGGCGCCGTCGGATACGTCGCGTACGACGCCGCCGCCATCTTCGAGCCGCGGCTCAGGCTCTCGCGCGAGGAGGGCACGCCGCCGATGTCCTTTCTCCTCTTCGACAAGTTCCTCGTCTTCGACAACGTAAGGGACACCGTCACGGTCGCGGTAGTCGCGGACGCTTCCGCGCACGCCTCGCCGCGCGAGGCCTACGCCGCCGCGATGGGGAAGATAGACGAAATCTACGCGCGGATGCTCAGCGCAGAGTCCATCGCCAGGCTGATGGAACGCGGCGGGACCGCGGACGGCGGGCGGCCGCCGCGCGGGACGGCGGCGGAGTTCCGTCCGGAAATGTCGCGCGCCGACTTCGCCGAAGCCGTCGCGAAGTGCAAGGCCGCCATCCGCGCCGGCGAAACGATACAGATCGTGCCGTCCCAGAAGTTCACCGCCGCGACGGACCTCAAGCCTCTCGCGCTCTACCGCGCGCTCAGGACGGTGAACCCCTCGCCGTACAACTTCATGATGCGCATCGGCGCGAAGGCGCTCGTCGGCTCGTCGCCTGAGGAGCTCGTGAAGCTCGCCGGCCGGACCGCGTCCACCGCGCCGATCGCGGGGACGCGTCCGCGCGGCCGGACCCCCGCGCGCGACGCGGAGCTGGAGCGCGAGCTGAAGGCGGACGAGAAGGAGAACGCCGAGCACGTGATGCTCGTGGACCTCGGCCGCAACGATCTCGGCCGCGTGTGCGAGACCGGCAGCGTCAAGGTCGAGTCCTTCGCCCGGGTCGAGCGCTACTCGCACGTCATGCATCTCGTGAGCCACGTGACCGGGACTCTCGCGAAGGGGCTGGACGCGTTCGACCTTCTCAGGGCGACGTTCCCCGCGGGCACGCTCACCGGCGCGCCGAAGATACGCGCGATGGAGCTGATAGAGGAATTCGAGAAGTCGCCGCGCGGCGTCTACGGCGGCGCGGCCGGGTATTTCAGCTTCACGGGCGACATGGACTTCGCCATCGTGATACGCACGATGGTCCTGGAAAACGGGACGTTGACCATGCGCTCCGGCGCCGGAATCGTGGCCGACTCCGACCCGGACCGGGAATACGACGAAACCCTCAACAAGGCGAAGGCCGTCTTCGAGGCGGCGAAGTTCGCGGAGGAGCTGTGACATGATACTGGTAATCGACAACTACGACTCGTTCACGTACAACCTCGTGCAGATGCTCGCCGCCGAGGGCGCGGACATCAAAGTCGCAAGGAACGACAAGATCGACGTCGCGGGGATCGCCGCGCTCGATCCCGAGGCCCTGATCCTCTCGCCCGGGCCGGGCAACCCGGACTCCGCCGGAGTGACGCTGGAGGCCGTAAGGGCCTTCGCAGGCAAGATCCCTGTCATCGGCGTATGCCTCGGGCACCAGGCGATAGCCCAGGCGTTCGGCGCGAAGATCGTCCCGGCGAAGCGCCTCATGCACGGCAAGACGAGCCGCCTCAGGCACGACGGGCGCGGGCTTTTCGCAGGGCTCGACCAGGGGTTCGTCGCGATGCGCTACCATTCGCTCGCGGTGGACCGCGAGACGCTCCCGGACTGCTTCGAGATTTCCGCCGAAAGCGAAGACGGCGAGATCATGGGCCTCCGCCACAAGGAGTTCCCGGTGGAAGGCGTGCAGTACCACCCCGAATCCGTCGGCACCCCGCAGGGCGCGAGGCAGCTGAAGAACTTTATCGAGATGGCCACCGGAAGGCGCCTGAAGAAGTCCGCGACGCCGTCCGTCCGCAAGGCCGTGCTGGTGCGCGCGCTGGAAGGCGTTGCGCCGGGCAGGGACGAGAGCGAGGGGTTCTTCTCGGCCGTCATGTCCGGCGAGGTGGGCGAGCCGGAGCTCGCGGCTTTCCTGACGGCTCTCGCCAGGATCCCGGTCACGGCGGAGGCTCTCGCCGGGGCGGCGACGGCGATGCAGGGCGCGAGCGTTAAGATAGACCTCGACGGGCTCGACCCCGTCGACATCGTCGGCACCGGCGGCGACGGCGCCGGCACGTTCAACGTCTCGACGACCGCCGCGTTCATAGCCGCGGGCGCGGGCGTGACAATCGCCAAGCACGGCAACGTCGCCTCCACGTCGGCCTGCGGGTCGGCGGACGTCTTGGGCGCGCTGGGGTACAACCTCGCGGCGGACGCGGAGAAGGTCGGGCGCTGCATCCGCGACGTCGGCATCGGGTTCCTGTTCGCGAAGGAGCTGCATCCGGCGATGCGCTTCGCCGCGCCGGTGAGAAAGACGCTCGGCTTCAGGACCCTGTTCAACCTGCTGGGCCCGCTCACAAACCCGGCGCGGGCGAAGCGACACGTGATCGGCGTACCGCAGGAGAGGCTCGCGCCGGTCTTCGCCGAGACGTTGCGCGCGCTCGGTTCCACGAAGGCGTGGATCGTGGCGGGCGAGGGCGGCCTCGACGAGATAAGTCCGGCCGGCTTCACGTTCGTCTCGTCGCTGGAGGGCGGCGCCGTGAAGAACACGCTCCTCGACGCCGGGCGCGCCTACGGCGAGACATACCCCGTCTCCGCGATCGCCGGCGGCGACTCCGCCCGCAACGCGAAGCTGCTTCTCGCGGTCCTGCGCGGCGAAGAGCGCGGCGCGTACCGGGCCGCGGCAATCGAGAACGCCGCCGCCGCGATACTCGCCGGCGATGCCGCGAAGACGTACGACGAGGCGATCTCGCTCGCGGCGGAGTCCGTCGATTCCGGACGCGCCTTCGCAAAGCTCGAGGCGATGGTGGAGGCGGCGAAATGAGGCGGCCGGACCGGCCGTGGGCGCACGACAACGGATAGAAAGGCAAAAGGAGCATGACCATGGAAACCGAACCGTACAAGGAAATAGACGCGATCGACGACGAAATCGCGAGACTGTTCCGCCGGCGCATGGAGATCGCCGGCGGCATCGCGGCGGCGGGCCGCGACGACAGGCCGGACGAGCCCGCCAGAGAACGCGCGACGCTCGCCAGAGTGTCCGGCGCGGCAGGGGCGGACGCGAGGCGCGACACGCGCATGCTGTTCAACACGATATTCGCCCTGGCCAAGGCCAGGAGGCGCGCGGCGGAGGCCGGGGAGTCGCCGCTCGTGGAGTCGATACGCAGCGCCGCCGCCGCCCGCAGGCCTTTCCCGGAGCAGGCCGTGGTGGCGTGCCCCGGGGCGGAAGGCTCATACGCGCAGCAGGCGACGTCACTGATGTTCCCGGTTCCGACGATTCTCTTCTTCTCCGGGTTCGAGAGCGTCTTCGAGGCTGTGGAGAAGGGTATGTGCCCCTACGGGATACTTCCGATAGAGAACTCCGCCGCGGGCTCGGTCGCGCAGGTGTACGACCTGATGGTGAAGCACCGCTTCCACATTGTGCGTTCTGTCGCCGTGAAGGTCGATCACGTCCTGCTCGGGCGGCGCGGCGCGAAACTCGAGAACATCCGCGAGATATCGAGCCATCCGCACGCCATTGCGCAGTGCGGCGCGTTCCTGAAGGCGCATCCCGAGATTCGCGTCGTGCCCGGCGTGAACACCGCCGTGGCCGCAAGGGAGCTCGCGGCTGGCGGACCCGCCTGCCGCGCGGTGATAGCCTCGCGTCCGTGCGCCGAGCTGTACGGTCTCGACGTGCTCGCCGGCGGGATTTCCGACACGGCGTTCAACTACACGAGATTCATTTGCATATCCCGCGAGATGGAGATAACCCCCGACGCCGACAGGTTCAGCATAATGATGAGTCTGCCGCACCGTCCGGGATCCCTGAACGGTATAATCTCCAAGTTCGCCGCGGCGGGCGTCAACCTGACGAAACTGGAGTCCCGGCCGATACCGGGGATGGACTTCGAGTTCCGCTTCACGTTCGAATTCGAGTCTTCGCCGACGAACCCCGACGTGCTGGCGCTTCTCTCCGAGCTTTCCATGGACCCGGAGATCGAGGGCTTCACGTTCCTTGGAGCCTACGCATGAGGACGGCCGCCATGAAAGACATTCTCGAAGAACTTACGGCCGCCCGCCGCGCCGACGCCGCCGCGCGCGAGGCGGAGATTCCTTTCGCGGAGATGGTGCGTCTCGCCGGGGCCGCGCCCGCGCCGAAGGATTTCGCGGCGGCGTTCGCCGGTCCTGGTACGCACGTCATCGCGGAACTGAAGCGCGCGAGCCCGAGCGAAGGGATGATACGCGAGGATTTCCGTCCGGTCGAGCTCGCGCGCGGACTCGAGGCGGCGGGCGCGGCGGCGCTGTCGGTACTCTGCGAGCCGCACAGGTTCCTCGGGAGCGAAGAGTATCTGAAAGAGGTCCGCCGCAACGTCGCGCTGCCTATCCTCTACAAGGACTTCGTCTCCACTCGCTACCAGATAGCGGCGGCGAGGGCGGCCGGCGCGGACGCGGTGCTGCTCATCGCGGCGGTACTCGACGACGCGGCTCTCGCCGGGCTTCTGGGCTTCGCGCACGATTTCGGCCTCACCGCGCTCGTCGAGACGCACGACGCGGACGAGATCGCGCGGGCGGTCGCTGCGGGCGCGCGCATCGTCGGCGTGAACTGCCGCAATCTCAGGAATTTTTCGACGGACGTCTCGCTCCTCGAAAGGCTTGTCGGGGAAATCCCGGCGAAGTGCGTGCGCATCGCCGAATCGGGGATGCACTGCGCGGAGGCGATCGCCAGGGCGAAGGCCGCCGGGGCGGACGGGTTTCTCGTCGGAACGGCGCTCATGAGGGCTCCCTCGCCCGGCGAAAAGCTGAAAGAACTCCTAACCAACAACTAACCACTAACCACTAACAACTAATGAATACACACTACGGCAAATTCGGCGGGCAGTACGTCGCCGAGACGTTGATGGCTCCGCTCAAGGAGCTCGAGACCGCCTACGAGGCGGCGAAGAGAGATCCCTCGTTCCGGCGCGAGTTCGACGAAATCATGCGCGACTACGTCGGGCGGGAGTCGCCGCTCACATACGCGAAACGCCTCTCGGAGCATCTGGGCGGCGCGAGGATCCTGCTGAAACGCGAAGACCTGAACCACACGGGGGCGCACAAGGTGAACAACACCGTGGGGCAGGCCCTGCTCGCGAGGCGCATGGGCAAGAAGCGTCTCATCGCCGAGACCGGGGCGGGCATGCACGGCGTCGCGACGGCGACCGTGGCCGCGCTCCTGGGCATGCCCTGCGAGGTGTACATGGGCGCGATCGACGTCGAGCGCCAGGCGCCGAACGTGGAGCGCATGAGAATGCTCGGCGCGAAGGTCAACGCCGTGACCGAGGGCAGCGCGACGCTCAAGGACGCCATGAACGAGGCGCTGCGCGACTGGGTGGCGAACTGCGACGACACGTTCTACGTGATCGGCACGGTCGCCGGCCCCGCGCCGTATCCGGAGATGGTCCGCGACTTCCAGAGCGTGATCGGCGTCGAGGCCCGCCGCCAGTGCCTCGAAAAGTACGGCAGGCTCCCCGACCAGGCAATCGCGTGCGTCGGCGGCGGCTCGAACGCGATGGGGCTTTTCGCGGGCTTCATCGACGATGCGGAGGTGAAGCTCGTCGGCGTAGAGGCCGGCGGCAAGGGCCTCGCGACGGGCGAACACGCGGCGTCGATAAACGGCGGACGCATCGGAGTTTTGCACGGCGCGAAGACGATGCTCCTCCAGACGGATGACGGCAACATCATCGACACGTATTCCGTCTCGGCCGGCCTCGACTATCCGGGCGTCGGGCCCGAGCACTGCCATCTCGCCGAAACCGGACGCGCGGAGTACGCTGTCATCGACGACGGCGAGGCCGTCGCCGCGTTCGACGCGCTGTGCCGGTTCGAGGGGATAATCCCCGCGCTCGAGTCGAGCCACGCCGTCGCGGAGGCGATCAAGCGCGCTCCGTCGCTCCCGAAGGACGCGATACTGCTCGTCAACCTGTCGGGGCGCGGCGACAAGGACATGGAGAACATAATGAAGTACAAGGCGGCGCACGTCCCCCCGTCCGGCGTCTGACGTCCCGCGTCAAGAAAGGCAACCAGATGAAAACCACACGAATAGCAAACGCCTTCGCGAAGGCGAAATCCGAAAACCGCGGCGCGTTCGTCGCGTATCTCACGATGGGCTACCCGACGCCGGAGAAAAGCGAGGCGGCGGTCGATTCGCTGATCGCCGGCGGGGCGGACATAATCGAGCTGGGCGTTCCGTTCTCCGACCCGTTCGCTGACGGCGGGGTCATCCGCTCCGCCGCGTACGAGGCGCTCCGCCAGGGCGTGACGCTGGACGGCGTTCTCGCGATGGCGAAGCGGCTCCGCGCGCGCCATCCCGATACGGGCTTCGTACTGTTCACCTACTACAACCTGGTGTTCTCGAAGGGCCTCGGGAAGTTCGCCGACGCCGCGGCGGACGCCGGAATTGACGCGGTGCTGGCCGTGGACCTTCCGCTCGAAGAGCGCGACGAACTCCTCGACGTCATGCGTCCGAAGGGAATCTCGTACATTCCCCTCATCGCCCCCAACACGCCGATGGAGCGCGTGGCGGAAAGCGCAAAGGGGCTCGAGAACTCGTTCCTCTACGTGATAACGGTGAAGGGCACGACAGGCGCCAGGAGCGAGCTGCCGCCGGACCTTCTCGGACGGCTCGACGCGATTCGCCGCGTCTCGCCGCTCCCGATCGCGGCCGGTTTCGGAATCTCAACCCGCGCCCAGGCGGAGGCGGTGAGCGCCCACGCTGACGGCTTCGTCGTCGGCTCCGCGCTCGTCAAGCGGCTCGGCGCGTCTGGCGCGATAGAAGGCGACCTTCTGCCGTGAAGCTGCCGGTCAAGGTGTGCGGCGTCAACGACGCCGCGTTCGCCGTCCGCGCGGCGGAACTCGGTGTAGGCTGGCTGGGGTTCATCTTCGCCGACGGGTCCCCGCGCCGCGTCTCGCCGGAGAAGGCCCGCGAAATCGCCGCCGCCGTCCGCGCGGCGGTCGCCGCGCCGCCGCGTTTCGTCGGCGTCTTCGTGCGCGGCGGCGCCGCAGAGATCGCCGCGACCGCCGCGTTCGCGGGGCTTGACGTGGTGCAGCTCCACGGGGACTTCGGCGCGGACGAGATCGCGTCTCTGAAGGAAAGGGGATTCGAAGTCTGGCGGCTGGCGTCCGCCGGTGCGGTCCCCCCCGCCGGGGAGGACGCCGTCCTGCTCGACGGGCGCGACGGCGCGCGCACCGGCGGCACGGGCAGGCTGGCCGACTGGTCGCTTGTGGCCGCATTGAAGCGCGACGGACGCCGCGTAGTTCTCGCCGGCGGGATTTCGGCGGAGAACGTCGCCGCAGCCGCGGCCACCGGCGCGGACATCCTGGACGTCAACAGCTCCATCGAGACCTCGCCCGGCTCGAAGTCGTGCGCACTCCTGGAGACTCTAGTTTCGGCGCTGCGAAAAAAAGGTTGGCCGACAAGGTAGATGCCCATAGTTTGTAGGCATTTACCTTGGGTGGGCATTTACCTTTACCGATTTGGCATTTAGTTCTTCCGAATTTGTCAAAGTGATTGT
>Ga0265298_10010845_pt1 | contig 10719 bp, 9 predicted proteins | sample AusTroGonzalo_MG_3_FD_193486 | JGI IMG/M metagenome (GOLD analysis project Ga0265298, IMG submission 193486) | Bovine rumen microbial communities from tropical cattle in Woodstock, Queensland, Australia - Gonzalo_01 | ecosystem: Host-associated > Mammals > Digestive system > Stomach > Rumen ...
CACCATAATTATGACATATCCACACATGTAGCAGATCTCTAACCAATATATGTTCTTCAGTTAATAAATCATAAACATCTCATAGGTTCAAGCATTATGCTAAGCATGATAGTCGTCATCTTAACCATCTTATACGCATATCAATATCAATACTAAGGCATTTACTTTTACCGTCTCATGATCACGAGTTAAACTTCAAAATCAGACAAATACTATTTACCATCGGGCATCTAAGTATATCATTTTGAAATCCATATAGAGGTCTCTAAAATTATGTCGATGTATTTACAACTTAATCCGCAAATGCAATCAATGCAATCAACGAAAAAAATTTATTTAACCGACGAATATTTTTAATCATGAAGAAATTAGCATTATTACTCGGACTTTCGGTAATTGCCTTAGTCCTTGCATGCGGTTGCACGACTACGTCCACGTCCTCATCCTCATCTTCGCTCAGTATAACGCTTCCTTCCGAGGTCGTCATAACCGGAACATGGGAAATAAACAAAGAAGACCTGTCTTCGAGACCCTTGCCCATCGAAATCGATTTGGATGCCGTCAATCAGGGCAAATCCGATGCAAAGAATGTCCAGGCAGACATAGTATTCGTCTATGACGATAAGACAATACTGACAGAAAAGGCAAATCTCGGAGATATATCGGCAGGTAATTCAAAAGAATTCAAAGCGAAATATCAGCTGGACATTCCGGAAACCTTCGACAGAACCAAATTCGACATGACCATAAGCAACATTTACGTCGACGGTCAAAGCTTGAATGAGTAAATAATTCGTCGAAACAATCCGAAATTATTCAAAACATCAAAACTCTTTTTTTGGCATTTTTATTTTGCGACATTCCGATTGACCTAAACACCGCCGCAATCCTCATCGAATCGGTATGCAATCAACGTAAGCAATTTATTCATCGGACGAACATTTATACGCATGAAGAAAACAGCATTGATACTCGGAGTTTTGTTGATTGCGTTAGTCCTCGCCTGCGGTTGTACGACCACGTCAACATCTTCGTCCACGGTCAGTGTCACGGGACCGACCGTGATAGCCGTAGACGGAACCTTTAAAGTTCTCGAAGCAGACGAGTCAAAAAATCCCACACCCTTTGAAGTCGATTTGATCGCCGAAAACAGGGGTAATTACGATGCAAAGGATGTTAAGACCGAAATAATATTCATTTACGACAATGAAGTTTTACTGAATGATACAACAGAATTAGGAGATATACAGGCAGGTAAAGCAAAAGAAGTCAAATATTCCTGTGATATAACCCTTCCAGATACTTTCGACTTTGATAAATTAAAGCTGAAGGTCGGCAAGATCTATGCCAACGGAGAATTACTTGTTGATCCACAATAAAAATATCAAAATATTTTTTTCAATTCTTCATCGATCTGCGACCGATTAAAAACATAGAATTTTCAAAGCCGAATTAATCGGGTCATTAGTCAGCATAATCAAAAAAGTGGACCCGGGGGGATTCGAACCCTCGATCTCTGCCGTGTGAAGGCAACGTCCTAACCAGCTAGACCACAGGTCCCTGCATAACTCGGTCGCGGCAGATCAAGTCACTGCATATATGCGACTTATCCGCGTCACCGCGAACAACAATATTCATTGCAGTTATCTCATATTAGATTTTTTCATTATTCACGCCCGCATCAGTGAATATTTATTTTTCAACGACAATTCAATCAGTAATGAGAGATGAAGACAGGCTGATACTCTCGGCAACGACGATTACCGCTTTTATGACGCCGTTCATGGGCTCCTCCATCAATATCGCAATTCCCGTAATCGGGCTGGAGTTCGCGGGAAGCGTCCTGCTCCTCTCGTGGATAGTATCCGCCTATCTTCTTACATCGGCGCTCTTCATAGTCCCCATGGGACGCTTTGCCGACATGCGCGGACGCTGGAAGGTATTCGAAGCAGGCATCCTGCTCTTTGCCTTAAGCTCGCTCATATGCATGCTTGCCCCGTCCGCCGCCGTACTGATACTTGGCAGAATCGTTCAGGGTATCGGCAGCGCAATGATATTTGCAACCGCCGTTGCCATCATCGCCGTCCATATCCCCAGAGAACACCGCGGATACGCACTCGGCATCAACGTCGCCGGCGTCTACCTCGGAACCACACTCGGACCCTTCCTCGGCGGCTTCCTTACCGAATGTTTCGGCTGGAGAAGTCTCTTCCTCTTCACCATAATTATCTCGGTAATCGCCATGGCAATGACCCTTCATGTCGCCAAAGGCTTTAAGGAAGAGAAGAGTGCGGAAAAATTCGACACACTCGGCTCGGTGATCTATGCGGCGATGATACTTAGCGCAATGCTTGCCGTAAGCATAATCTCGCAGGCAAGTATACCGCTCTTTATCGCCGCCGTCATCCTCTTTGCAGCATTCTACAGGCACGAACTCCGCCACGAAAACCCTGTTTTTCAGATTAAACTCTTCAGGGGCAATAAGAGATTCACTTACTCGAATCTGGCGGCGCTGATAAACTACAGCTCGACATTCGCCATCGGTTTCTTCTTCAGCATCTACCTTCAGACGGTCAGAGGATTCGACCCCATGATCTCCGGCATGCTCCTTATCTCGCAGCCCGTATTCCAGATGATATTCTCGATATATCTCGGCAAACTCTCCGACAAATACGACTCGGGAATGCTGGCGGCCTTCGGAATGGGTCTTATCACGGTAAGTCTGATTACCTTCATATTCATAACCGCGGATACGCCGGTATGGATACTCATGATTGCGCTCTGCATCACGGGAATAGGATACGGCTGTTTCTCGGCGCCGAACACCCATACGGTAATGGACAGCGTCGAAGACAGATCGTCGGGCGTGGCATCCGGCGTTCTGAGCACAATGAGGGTATCGGGCATGATGATCTCGATGGCGCTCGCATCCCTCGTATTCTCCATCGGCGTCGGATCCGCCGTCCTGGCCGAAGCCGATCACGCGGCACTGGTATCCTCGATAAATCTCGGATTTATCCTGTTCTTCTTCCTCGGCATAATCGGCACATGCTCGGCGCTGATATCCTATAAGTCGCCAAAACGGGCATAATGGTCGAAGATAAGGGCTAAGGACATAAGGGCTTATACACGGAATATAAACAAAAAGAACACAGAACAAACAAAAAAACAGAATATTATATTCCGGTTAAATGACTTTTTTGAGTGCACCGACCGGGAATTGAACCCGGGCTATTGGCTTGGAAGGCCAAAGTCATGCCACTAGACCATCGGTGCAAACACAATCGACTTGTGCCATTATAGATTGAAGTTTCTTCTTATTAATTCTTCTTATTGGCAATACTCACAAAAATACTGCCGAAAACGCGGGCAAACGCGGCTGAAAATATCAAAACGGGAAATATCAAAAATATAAAAATATAAAAAAAGGATTTGGTAGCGGAGTTCAGTATCCGCGCATCTCGGATTCAATCTTCTCAAGCGCCGCAACACGTCTCTCGAGGGACGGGTGCGTCGATAAAATCTCCATCAGGCTCTTTCCCGTAAGGGCCGGAATGATGAAGAACGCGTTTGCGCCCGCGACTTCCTGCTTGTACTTCTCGGGAACGCTGTCCATTCTGCCGCTGATCTTGTTGAGCGCCGAGATAAGCGCACGCGGATTGCGCGTGATGACCGCACTTCCCCTGTCCGCCGCAAACTCGCGGTATCTTGAGAGAAGAAGCATGAGAAGCGTCGAGACAATCCAGACCGCGATTGCAACAATGAACATGATAATCCATGCCCCGTTATTGTTGCGTCCGTCGAGAATGTTCATAAAGAACGCATTGTGGATAATAATCGACGCAACCATTGCAATGAAACTTGCAATCGTCATCGTCAGGATATCGCGGTTCTTGACATGCGAAAGTTCGTGCGCCATGACCGCTTCAAGCTCTTCCTCGGTCAGAAGTCTCATGATTGAGTCGGTAGCGGCAACAACCGCATGGCTCGGGCTTCTTCCCGTCGCAAACGCGTTAGGAACCGACGACGGCATGATGGCAATCCTCGGCATCGGCAGATTCGCCTCCGTGCAGAGCTTGCGAATCATACGGTGAAACTCGGGATACTCGTTTTCTTCGACGATCTTGGCGCGGGTCGTCATCAGCACAAGCTTATCGGAGAAGAAGTACTGGGCAAACGCCATCACGAACGCAAGACCTATCAGTAGATAAAAGTGTCCGGGGAAGAGGAGGTTGATTACACCTATAAAGAAGATATAGACTAAGAGAATCAGAATCCATGTAAGAAAAACACGTCCCGTAAGACCCCAGTCTCTCTTCCATTGATTTGTACTGCTTACATTGAACATATGTACCATATAATTTGCGTATCATTGTTTAAATACATCATTACGTTATCAAACGGCATTACGGCGCCCGGGATGACGTCCGAGATTACCCCCCAGATCTCGCCGTGATACGAATCGAAATATTTTAGAGAATAATCTCAGATACTCATTATCATGGAGGAAGATGCAGAGATCGAAAGTCTGGGTGATGCCGCCTACGGTATCTTCGAGATTTTCTTAAATCGGGGACTTAAAGAACGCGGACGCTATCTTTTCGAGAGAGTCGAGAGCAATGAGGATTTCTTTGCCGACTTTAAGAGCATCTTCCTTGAATTCGAACGCGACTACGGAATGCTTGCCGACGCTCTCACGGAGAGCTTCGAATCCGTGGAAGCCCTGTATGAGAATTTCCGCGCCGGCGAAGGCGTAATCCCGTCCAAAACACACAGGATGTACTGGATTGTTCAGGACGCACCCGAAAAGACCGCATCCCCCGCACCCGCAGGTCCCGACGAAGACGACAGGGGCGGCAAATGGCTGGTCTTTGCCGACGCCGCCGAAGCCGACGAACTCTGGAGAAAGATTCGTGACGCCACAGCCGCAAACAACCTCGGCATCTGGGCAAAAGTCTCGACCGCAAAAGCACTGCCCGAATCGGATGACAACAGGGTAGTTATCTATGTCAGCACGGCAGACTGGTCGGATGAGAAGGACGTCATGGAAATCCGCGAAAAACTGAGAGCCTTGGGCGTCGAGAAAAGAATCGGCTACAAGAGAAACATCGAGACCTATCAGGGCGAATACTCCGAAGGCGGCAAAAAAGTCACTTACTACAGCGCTTAACAGTGCATAATTCAGTGAATAATTTTCGCGATAAATTAGATTGAAGATCGGATCGTGCTGATCAAATCCAAAAAAATATTTGCGGGGATTTTCCGTGAAAACCCGCCGGAATAAGAATTATGCTTTTCTCTCTTTGTTCTTCGGTCTGAGATTGTCCGAGCCGCACTTGCGGCATGTCTTTGCACGCTTTGCATTCCTTGCATTGCATTTCATACAGACCTGCACATCAAGGAGTCTTGCTTCTGCTTCCGGGAATTTTGCCATATTATATACCCCTGAGTTAACTTTCAGTTCTATATACAACGACGTATACGATATTAATATTTTTGGAACGGCGGTTTCAAAATCTGTGAAAGACAAAAATTCCGCCCGAAAAATACCGTTAAATATCCGCAAAAAATCTGCAAAAATACGCAAAAAATGTTTCGATGAAAATGGCGGGGGAATTATGCGCGGTTTTGCACATACCACTTCTTGAACTCGGTGAGCGCACGCGCCCTGTGCGAGATCATGGACTTCTCTTTGAGACCTATCTCGGCAAAAGTCCTGCCTTCATACTCGAATATCGGGTCGTATCCGAAGCCGTTGCTTCCGCGCGGCACCTTGGTTACCTTTCCCTTTACCTCGCCCTCGAATACGAATATCCCTTCGGAATCGGCATAGGCAATCGCCGTCACGAAAGTGCCGTTTCTGTCGGGAAGTCCCGCAAGAAGCGAGAGAATGCCCGAGATGCCAATCGTATCCAGCACATAAGCCGAATATGCCCCGGGAAAACCCTTGAAAGCGTTGATGAAGAATCCCGTGTCATCGACGATAACGGGCTTTTTCAGGAGTTCGTAGGCTTCATGCGCCTTGAAACGCGCAATCTGCCCCACGTCGTCGCTCTGAATCTCGGTAAGATCCATATTTATGTGATCGACGCTGCATATCCCCTCGAAGAATGCCGCGACTTCACGTGCCTTATTCTCGTTTCCGGTCACCACTGTGATCTCATTCATATATCTCCTCGACCTGCCCCTGTTTTTATAATTTTTAAAATGCCGTTATAAGATATAAAATTATACCAAAAAACAATAGGATTTCGATCGAAAATCCTGAAATTTATGAAGTACACGCTGTGAACTTAAGGGAACTCCACAGGAATTAACCGACATGTGCCCGTATAAAATCAAAAAACACAATATTCAGGGAAAATATTTAGAAAAAATATGATTTTTGAATTTGTCATATTTGTTATGCGCCGGGATATAAAAAATTCACAACTTTGCCTAAATTATAATCACGCGGTAAACCATGTAAGATTAATTACGCTGACAAAATGCCGAAACAATACCGGATTCCGGCAATTATACCGCAGCGCCAACCTCATCCCGTCGAAGCGTCTCCCGAATCTTAAAGCGGACATAGAGATACGACCAGACAAAAGCGACGGAATCGCCGATGATGTAGCCCAGAACACATCCCCACCAGACGCCGTACTGTCCGAGCCCCATGAATTTTCCGAGAAGGAAGGCGAATATTGCCACAAAGACAACCTCGCGGCAGATACTGATGCACAGCGAAGTTCCGCCCTTGCCGATACCCTGAAATAGCGAATTCGCCATAAGCCCCAGCGCCGAGAACGGATAGTAAAGGCACATAATCTGCATGAAAAATACGAAATCGCCGATAAGATGCGCTCCGCCCTCGGTATAGGTGAAGAGATACGCGATGTTAGGCGCAAACACATATGTGAACGCACCTATGACCGCGCTTATCACGATACCCATTCCGACGCCGTAAAGAAGCGTAATCCTGAGATTATCGTATTTGCCGGCGCCGAAGTTCGCACCGTAGACCGAGATTGCCGCAGTAGCAATCGAGACCAGCGGCACGAGCGCCACCATCACGACCGTCCACGCGCTCGTGTAGACCGCGACCGCATCTTCGCTTGCGACATCGACAAGGAGCAGATTGATGACAATCACGGCAATCGCGATGAGAAAATACTCAAGGCTTGCCGGAATGCCGACAACGAGCATATCCTTGATGATCTTGCCCTCGAATCTGTAGCAGTTCCACGAGAATCTGAAATAGGAGTCTTTTCTCACGCAGAACCAGTAGAGCATGACGCAGGAGACCGTCGCAACCGAGATTATCGAAGCCCATGCCGCGCCTGCAATCTTCCAGTCCAGCACGTAAATGAAGATCGGGTCAAGGATAATGTTCAAAACAGCCGACGCCGCCATCGCATACATCGGCCGCTTCATATTGCCCTCCGACCTGAAAACCGCGTAACCTATCTCGGTAAACAGGAACATCACCGTTCCCGTAAAGAGAATCTGCGCATAGGTAAACGCCAGATCGATTGTACTTCCCGCTCCAAGGGCAAGCAGAATCGGCTTCAAGAATATAAGCCCGGGTACCGTAATCAGAACCGCGACTGCCGCCGTCAAAATAAACGAGTGCATCGCGGCGTTGTCCGCCCTTACCCTCTCGCCGGCGCCGATAAGCCGCGACAGAAGCGAGTTGACACCGGCGCCTATGCCGGTACCGAGACCCAGAACCATGATGATAAGCGGCACGGTAAATCCGACCGCGGCAAGAGCGTCGCTTCCCAGACCCGCAACCCAGACGGCGTCGATTAGGTTATATACCGACATCAGCATCATCGCCGCAATCAGGGGAATCGAGAGCTTTATGAGCGCGATCCTCGGATCGCCCGTGAGGATCTCCACGCCTTCGGTGGTTCCTGCGGTCTCGTTGATTTCGGGGATTTCGGGGATTTCGGGGATTCCGGTTTCCGTCTTTGATTTGCTTTCGCTATCGGCGGCGGGATCAGTCACATCTTTCAAATCGCTCTTTTCGCTCTTTTCGCTCATCTCGGTCATATCGGACATATACTGCTTCCTTTTAGGATATACGAATAATCCCGAGGAAAAAGGAGTTCTTCGGGATACCAGAATAGATTGGACCGCGACAGATATAAAGATAACAAGATTTACGAACGCAACAAAATTTACGAACGGAAACGACCGGGTTTAGCGAAAAAGAGAGTGCCAAAAAACATAAAGATTGGAATAATGATGTTTGATGATTATCGGGAAGCATTGAAGAGTATGATCATGCCGAATCACATGCGGGGAAAAGCATGCGACAGGTATGATCAAAGATCAAATGAACTGAAATAATCGGATCAGTTCTTGGACTTCTTTGCACCGCCGCAGCCGCATCCGCAGCCGCCGGTTGACTTCTTCTCTTCTTTCTTTTCCTTTTTGTCTTCTGGTTTCTTACATGCCATAAGTTATCATAGTCGTGCCAAGTATATACGCTTTCTTAACGCGGCAAAAAATAAAAAGCGTATTTTGGGCTTAATTGAAATCCGAGCGAAATATGCCGTTAATTGTGCCTAAATTTGAAAGGAAAATAAACGAAATCCGAACCGAAAAACGGTGCGGGATCAGTGCAGATAGCGACCGCGCATCTTTATCTCGTCGACACGCTCCAGAACATCCGCCGCATCTTTAAATGCCGCGGCATAGCCTTCCGAGAATGACTTCAGAAGATGCGACATCTCGGGCGCCGTGCTCTCGAGTGTCCTGAAGAATACATGCAGATCCACGCCTCTCGACTCAAGCTCGGTCGAATTGTAGGCAAGACCGAAATCGATGACATACGGCTTTGATGCCCCGCTGCCCGTGTCATCCGCGACTATGATATTCGAGGTCGTCAGATCCCCGTGGATTATGCCGCCGGAATGAAGCCTGCCGACCGCAACGCCCGCATTGTAGACGTTTTCGTCATTGAGAACAAGCTTGAGCATACTGCCGCGGATATTCTCCATAACAATCGAGTCATGCGTAATATCGCGGATAACGGGGGTTGCCACACCGCATCTGCGGGCAAGCGCAATCATACGCGCCTCGGCACGCGTCCTCTCGGCAATCAGACGCCTGTCAAGCTCCGCCGTGCGGTAACCCTTCGAAAGACGCCGCTTGAGAACGTTTCTGCCGCCATCGCATAGCGTCACGACCGCCTCCGCGCCTCTTGCGTTGCCGCATTCGATACGGTTTGCACGCTCATAAGAAAGATTGCCCGTATCGCTGCGCCAGCGGACTTCCACATCGTCGGAACGGAAATTCGGATTGACCGCGGAATCCTCCGGAGACAGAGTCTGCCCCGCCTCAAGCATAATCTTCCCCGTATATGCGATCATCGCACCGTTATCGCCGATATACTTCCGTTCGGGCACATAAAAGCTCGCGCCGCGCTCATCGCACATCTCGCCAAGCATCTCCTGAAGACGCCGGTTTGCGCCGACGCCGCCGACGAGCAGCACCTCATCCTTTCCCGAATGGGCAAGCGCCCTCTCGGTAACCTCGACGCACATCGCAAACGCCGTCTCCTGATAGCCGGCGCAGACGTCCTCAATCGGCGCTTTCGAGTCCTTCGCCGCCGACATCAGACCCGAAAAAGCCAGATCCATACCCTTCACGGTATACGGAAGACTTATCGGACTGCCCTCTTTCGCATACTTCTCAACGAGCGGACCGCCCGGGTGCGGAAGACCCTTGCTCCTCGCAAACTTGTCTATGGAGTTTCCGAGTCCTATATCCAGAGTCTCGCCGAAAATGCGGTAACGCGATCTCAAAAATCCAAGAACCTGCGTATTTGCACCGCTCGCGTAGAGAACAATCGGATCTTTGCAGCCGCAGGCAAACCTGCCTATCTCGACATGCGCAACGCAGTGATTGACGCCGATGAGCGGAACGCCGAGCGTGAGCGCAATCGTGCGTGCCGCAGTTCCCACTGTCCTCAGACAGGGGCCCAGACCCGGACCCTGCGAGAAGGCTACGCCTGCAATATTATCGAGATCCGTCTCGGAAAGCGCCTTCGAGACGACTTCCTTTAAGACCGAAGCATGATGCTGCGCCGCTTCGCGGGGGTGGATACCTCCGGATGGCGGACTGTAGGGATTCGAATAAAGAGAGATTAAATCCTCTCCGAAAACAGAGGCACTGAGGTTCCATGCCGTCCCCTCAATTCCAAGTATTTGCCCTTCAGGCACTCCTTCAGGCATTATTCCATATTGTTTAATTGTTGAATTCAGTATAGCCGCACTTGCCGCATGCCAGTCTGTCCTTGTGCTGTGCCATAAAGACACCTGCACCGCAGCGCGGGCAGTTCTTGCGCTGTGCAACAGCCTTGTCGCCCTCAACCTTGTACATCGAGGAGCGCTTTACTGCCGCTGATTTTGCCGGTTTCTTTGCTGCCATATTTATGCCTCTTCCGCAGGTGCAGCTTCCTTAGCCTGACAGCGCTTGACCACATACTCAAGCTCGGTAGCCTTAAGCTCGTCTGCAGATCCGTAAATGCGTGCGGTTCCCTTGATCTCCTGTTTTCCGAACTCGCACTTGAATGAATCGACAACGCATTTCTCCGTCTCGATATTGCGCAGTGCGCAAAGCTTTCCTAAAACATCCTGTCTTGAAGGGGTCGCGCCTTCATATTTAAGGACAAATTCAAGCTCCGTGCGGTTAAGAAGCTTGTTTTCGTTGTCTCTGGTAAAT
>Ga0265298_10010847_pt1 | contig 10717 bp, 5 predicted proteins | sample AusTroGonzalo_MG_3_FD_193486 | JGI IMG/M metagenome (GOLD analysis project Ga0265298, IMG submission 193486) | Bovine rumen microbial communities from tropical cattle in Woodstock, Queensland, Australia - Gonzalo_01 | ecosystem: Host-associated > Mammals > Digestive system > Stomach > Rumen ...
GAAGTACAAGGACGATGCGACGAATATGATGGCGAAGTACGCAGCCGGCGGCATGACCGACGACGAGTACGCAGCATGGCTGGAGAAGTTCACGCAGGATGTGCAGCAGGATGCCAAGAACCAGTCCGAGGCCATCAACGGCCTTATCGAAGCCTTCGACAAGCGGGGCCTCATTGATTGGGGCGATTCCGATTCCGGCGACTCCATGGGTTCCGGCATCAAGTCCATCACCGAGGACACCACAAACCTGCTTGCTTCCTACATCAACGCCATTCGGGCAGACGTCTCCTACGGACGCATCCAGTGGGAGCGGATCGCCGTGGCCTCCGAGGACCAGGCGGCCCGCTACATCACGCTGAACGACTACATGGCCCAAGTGGCCGCGAACACTTTCGATACTGCTCAGAACACGCAGAGAATCCTCAATGAGCTCCAGTCCGTCATCGGCGCCGAGGGCTCCTCTGGGTCCATCGTAAGGGTTCAAATGTCGTAGTGTTACAACTTGTGTTGTAAATAGTTGGAAAATTGTTAAATTTGTGACGAGATGCCGTACGTTCCTTACATAAACAACTACAAGCCGTTCTACATCCAGGCGACGGCTGATGCCGCAGCGAAGAACACCGCGACGGAGTGGGGCATGGTGGCGAAGTCCAACCCCTACCCTGCGCTGCCAGAACCCAAGGAGCCGTACAAGAACGACTGGAAGGACGAGAACGGGGATGACGAGTACGTGGCTTCCATCCAGTACAAGGCTTTCACCTTCGAGGTACAGTTCTACATCAAGACCTTCGATACGGTTGTGAACAACGTCGTGACGGCTACCGCCGCCGAGAACCTCCGCTCCCAGCTCTCCTCCTTCTTCACGCATATCAAGAGTGGGGAGTTCAAGGTGTTTGATGAGTACACCGGGCTGGGCCGGCAGAAGGTGCGCTTCGCCGGATATGCCGAGGAGGGCGGCGGTTTTGTCTCCCGCGACAACTGGGCGCGGATCATCTTCAAGGTCACGTTCAAGGTGAACGACCCTATCACTGCCATGAAGCTCCAGAACGGGAGCATAGTTGCCATATCGTAGCCGTATGTCGAAGTTTTCCATCATACCGAAGGGAGGAGGCGCCGCGAGATATTCCGGCACGCCGACGTACACCGGCACATATATGAAGACTGGGGTGTTGGAGTTCCGCGAAATCGCGTCTCCGACACCGATTCCTTTCTCTGTGGGCGACTACGTGGTCTACTCTCGCACTGGTCGGACCTACCGGCTCTACGAGCTGCCGCAGGTGAAGAAGCAGGCCGCGAACAGCAAGTACGGTGGTGGCTACCTCTACCAGAACGTGCAGTTCAAGGACGACTCCTACCAGCTTGAAATATGCCCGTTCCGCGACCTGGTGGTCGGCGACAACCGCGTCCATTTCTCGACGCAGCCCGCCATCTCCGTGTGGGATGACGTGGCGGGTATTGCCGAGCGCATCCAGGCGTGCCTCGATGACATGTACGGCTCAGGCGCGTGGGTCATCCGCCTTGCCACCACCTCCGAGGGTCTTGACCCGGACCTCGCAACGCTGATGACCGACGAGCGCGACTTCTCCGTTTCCGGCGTGTCGTGTCTCGGCGTGCTGGCGAAAATCTACGAGGTCTGGCCGAACATCGGCTGGGTCTACAAGGTCGAGAGCGGTGTCAACACCATCGTCATCGGCGGCGCCGGACTGAATGTCGCCCAGAGCTCCTCCTACGGCAAGGGCAACGGCCTCCTCTCCATCACGCGCAACGTCGCCAATGCTGACCAGCTTGCGAACCGTCTCTACGTGTACGGGTCCTCGCGCAACATGCTCTCGAAGTGGTACTCGCAGTTCGCTATCAAGGACGCGCAGTCGGTGGACATCCAGAACCTCATGCTGCCCATCGAGCGCCCGAGCGATGTCCCGGCGGCTCAGTATGGCGGCTGGGGCGAGTCCGATGACGGTGGAGTGATGAAGCCCGACCCCGCGAAGGCTTTCGTGGAGGACGCGACGCTGGCCGCCGCCAACCTGCGCCCCAAGACTGTATACTTCGACGGCTCCGAAGACCTCAAGGAAATCTACCCGACCATCTCCGGCATGACCATCGCCGATGTCATCCAGGCCAAGAGTGACTACGGCGACACGGACTACGTGCCGGACACCTCCATATACACCGACACCTCGGTCCGCGTTGACCGGGTGCTTGCGGTGCTCTCCACCTTCGACTCCGGCCTTGCGGCCGCCGCCGGCAAGAGCGCCTACACGCTCAACTACGGCACCTATGCCCAATCCGGGCAGAGCGTATCCGTTCCGGCCGGCCAGACTCTCACGCGGCAGATATTCCGCGATGAGTTCTCGGTGTCTTCGGGCCGGTCCGACTTCCTTGCCGAGTACCCGGCCTTCGGGCTAATCGGCGGCGGTCAGGCGGCCTATCTCGACTTCACCCTTGAGCGTAAGCACAGCGGCAGCTACGAGCAGTTCTACACGCAGCGGGTTCAGCTCATTAACGGCGATGCGGGCTCCCGTTCCGTTGGTGCCGGCAGCGTCAAGTGTGACAACAACGAGATGGTGTTCACGTCTGGCGACAAGGTGCGCATCACCATGTCGCTGGTCCTCGACAACACCTCCGGCACGTCTGCCGCATCCGGCCTGCTGTCTAATGCCTCCGGCACGCTGACCTACGGCGCCAAGGTCCACCGCGACAAGACCTTCCAGATTCGCCTGCGGCAGCTTGGCTTCAACATCCAGGAGCAGGCGGCTCTCGGTGAGGGAAAGGCCATCGCCTTCACTTCCGGCCGCTGCGCCGGCCGCTCCTTCAACATTCAGGCATGCGTGTATGAGTCCGACACGGATACGTGGCTGCTGGATGTGTGGCGCAGCGAGGACGAGTCGCTGGCGCAGTATTTCCCGAATACTGACTATCCAATAGCCGCCGGTGACGAGTTTGTGCTCCTCGAGATTGCGATGCCGGCCATCTACGTGCATGTTGCTGAGCATCGGCTCCTTGACGCGGCCCTCGAGCTGCTTGCCGACACGAAGGTCGAGCAGTGGCAGTACACGCCGGAGATCGACGCCAAGTTCATGGTTGAGAACTCCCGCACAATCAACGCCGGTGAGGTCATTGGACTCACGGATGCTGACGTCGTGGTAGATGCCGGCCCGTTCCTCGTTGACTCCGTGTCCATCAACGAGGGCGACGCTGAGATTCCGACCTATAAGGTCACGCTCCGTGAGCGGAAGAAGAAATCCTACACCGACACCGGCGGCGCCGTGTCGTCGAACTCCCGGTCCGTTGGCGGGTCCACCGATGATGACGAGCTGGCGAATATCTACTCGCTGCTGCACTTCAAGGCGGATAAGTCCGCGCTGGTTGATCTGCTCAAGAAGGACGACTACCACTTCGAGAGCGACCCGGACTTCGACGACGAGGTGAAGCTCAAGGCGGCTTATGACGGCCTTCGCATCCCGGGCCTCCGCTTCGGGATTGGCCGCACCGATTTCGACTTGGAGGTGCGCAACATCGCCGGCGAAGGTGAGACGCCCGTCTGGGTGCTGTACTCTCCGCTCCCGCTTATCACTGGGGGAGACCAGATCGTCCACTCCGGGACGCCTGGAGGCGGCGGTGGCGGCGGTGCCGCATACCTACACGAGCTGCTTGACGTGATTCCTCAGCTTTCGCCGTCTGACGGATACCTTCTTGCTTGGGATGAAGACGCTGTTAACCAAGCTGGAACCACTGGCGCATGGAAGGCCATCAGCCAGAGCTCGATTACCCCGGACTTGTCGAACTATTACACGAAATCGGAGACCTACTCGAAGACGCAGGTTGATGACCTGCTCAGCCCCATCAATGCTACCTGCGACTCGCTTCAGGCGCAGATTGACGCCGTGTCCTCGCGGGATATGTTCGACGAGCTGACCGCCTCGGTGCTATTTGCTGACATCATAACAGCTACCGACATCTACGGATACCTGCATGGAACGGTTGATGAAGCTGTGAAGCTTTCGACCTCCGGTCCCCTCAGCATTTGGGGCGTTCAGTATTGGAATAACGGCATCCCGTCCGACGTGACGGGCCAGCCGAACCTATACATCGGCTCCACGCAGGTGCAGACGGCTGGCAATACTCAGCCGCTTGCGGGCATCAGCACGATTACCCTCGTGGCGCAGAGCACGCGCAGCACGAGCGGGAACGTCATCGAGGTTGTCACCGAGTCCGACGGGCAGGGTGGCACCATCACGTATCTGCATACAACGCTGCCCATCATCTCGGACGGCGACCAAATCGTCGGCGACGGGACCCCCGGCAGCGGAAGCGGTGGTGGGTCTACCTATCTCCATGAGCTGCTGGATGTCGTCGCAAACCTCGCCCCTTCGGACGGGTATCTTCTCGCATGGGATGCCAATGCTCAGAGCCAGGCGGGCCCGACGGGGGCTTGGAAGGCTATCAGCCAAAGTTCCGTCCTCGCCCCGGTCACTGCGCTCATCCCGGCGCAGGCGTCCGCCTCCAACCAGCTTGCCGACAAGGATTTCGTCAATTCCTCCATAGCGACCGCCACGGCGACCTATCGGGGCTCCTACAACCTTGTGAGCGACCTCGGGCTTACGACGGCCGCCACCGAGTCGCAGATTGGCACCGCACTCGCGTCCGCCGTCTCCGACGAGGACAACAACGACTACGCCTTCGTGCAGATTCCGACTTCGGATGCCACGCCGACGGAGATCGCCCGGACGGACCGCTATAAGTACAACGGCTCCGCCTGGGTGTTCGAGTATTCGCTGAACAACTCCGGCTACACCGCGGCTCAGTGGGCGGCCATCAACTCCGGGATTACCACCGCGAAGCGGCAGGGGTATGACGCCATCGCCGGCTACTTCGACGCGAACGGAAAGCTCACGCCGGCCCATGTCGGCGACTTGTCAGCTACCTACGCCCTTGTCTCTCATACCCACACCATCGCCCAGGTCACGAATCTGCAAGACGAGCTTGACGCGCTGTCGGCCCGGATTGATTCCGTAGCCTCCCGTGATGACTTCGACGAACTGACGGCCACCGTATTCTATTCGGATATTGTGGCCGCTACCGACATTTACGGCGCTCTGCATGGTGATGCTGATAATGCTCTCAATCTTGAGGGCCACGCGGCCAATTATTTCGGTACAGCATCCGCTGTTACCGCATTGGAGAACAATTTTGATTCCAGCGGCAACGCGAAGACGGCTCTCAAGCTGACCACCTCCGGCCCGCTGAACATCTGGGGCGTGCAATACTGGAACAGCGGTGTTCCCAGCGCCGTCACGGGCCGCCCGTCCTTCGGGGCCGGTGCAGATGTACCCGCCGGGCAGACCTTTAAGATTGGCGACGCGACGTTTAGCTGGGTTGCCGGTTCGAACGGCAACCCCGGGTACCTCTACGTCGATACCGCCTTCATGTCTGCCGGCGACCAGATCATCGGGAGCGGAACGCCCGGCCAAGGCGGGGGCGGCGGCGGTAAGAACTACCTGTATGAGCTTCTCGACACTGCGTATGCTTGGGATGCGGCCTTCCCTACCGGAATCTCCGAGCAGCAGGTCCTTATCTTCACGCCAGGCGCCGACTCCAAGAACGGAACCGGCACGGGTGCGTGGAGTTACGTCCCGAAGACCGCCGTCGGCGCGTTCTACACCGCCGGCACGGGCCTCGCGCTCTCGAACGCGAATGTCTTCTCGCTGGATGTGAACGCTGCCAAGACCGCCCTCGGACTTGGTGATGCCGCATACCTCGGGGTTGCCTCTGCCATCGGCGCCTCCGTCTCTGGGCTCGTCTCCGGCGCTCTGCTTTACGGCGTCCTGGGCGATTCGTTCGACTCCACGAATACCGTCAAGGCGTTTGTCAACTCCTCCATCGCTACGGCTACGGCAACCTTCCGGGGGACGAACACCACGGCAACCACCGAGGCGGCCTTCCTTACCTGGGCGAACGCGCTGACGCACGATCTCAACGACTACGTGTTCTGGCAGACGACCGACTCTTACGGCAACACCATCTACAAGCGCTACAAGTTCGACGGGACGAACTGGGTGTTCGAGTACAACCTCAACAACTCCAGCTTCACGACCGCGCAGTGGGACGCTATCAATTCCGGCATTACGAGCACGAAGCGCAGCGACTACGACACAATCGTTGGGTACTTCACCAACGGGCAGCTCCAGGCGGCGCACGTGGGCGACCTCTCCGGCACCTACCTGCCGAAGTCCGGCGGCTCCATGAACAACACCACAGTCGTCACGAACCTTAACGCTGACCTGCTCGACGGCAAGCATGCCAACGAGTTTGCAGCCGCGACGCACTCGCACACCATCTCGCAGGTGACGAACCTCGAGTCGAATCTCGACACGCTCTCCGGGCGTATTGACGCCATCGGCTCTCGGAACATGTTCGACGAGCTCTCCGCGAGCGTGTTCTTCTCGGATATTGTCACGGCCTCCACCGCGTACATCGAGTCGATTGTCGGCTCGCTGACCGGCACGGCGTCCAACGCCTCAAAGCTCGATGATCACGCCGCGAGTTACTTTGCGACGGCCTCCAGCTTGAACAGCTACCTGCTGCTATCCGGCGGCACGATGACCGGTGTTCTCACGTTGAAGGGCAATCAGTATCAGGATGCCTACAACGGTGCGCTGAACATGAACAACTCCGACATCTACGGGCTGAACTCCATCTACACCGCGGATGTTTCTGACAATCAGGCGGAGGGTATCCACTTCTACCGGGATTCCACGCACGTGGACTCCTTCCGCATGGCCAGCGGCTCCCTGCTGTTCACCCCGAACCGCCCGCTGGGTGGAACGGCTACCGAGTACACGGTATACCACTCCGGCAACTCCAACAAGGCCGATGTTGGCTGGCGGTGCGACAACCTTGTCGCTACCTGCGTGGAGCTCATTCCGCCGAGTGGGGCGTCCAACGGCGGCTATATCGACTTCCACCACGGCGGCTCCTCTGCTGACTACACCACGCGCCTTATCGAGTGGACCTCCGGCAAGCTGACGTGCGAGGGTAACTTCCACGTGAACGGGACATTCACCTCCTCGGGCGACCAAACCATCTCCTCCGACGAGGCGCTGAAGATGAATCTCGAGGACATCCGGCTCTCCGCGAAGGACATCGCCTGCGTACGTGCCGTGACCTTCGACTGGAAGGACGGGCGCGGGCGATCCTTCGGAACCATCGCGCAGGACTGGCTGGGGATTCTCCCCGAAGCGGTGCTTGGCGAGAAGGGCAACTACTCCGTAGCCTATGCTCAGGCCGCGATGGTGGCCGCGGTCATCAACTCCCGCGAGATTGTGGAGATTGAGAAGCATGAGACGGAGCAGGACAAGGAGATTCGGGAGCTGAAGGCCGCTCTCAGAAAGGCCAACGGAAGGATTGCCGACCTTGAGAAAGAAGTTGAACGACTTAGAATGAACTAAATATGGGACAATGTAAAGATATGGTCGGGTTGCGTTTTGGCAGGCTGGTTGTAATTGAGCGATCCGGGACTCTCGTAGAAGGAAGCGCCCATCGCGCAACTTGGCTTTGCTTGTGTGATTGTGGCAAAACCGCTATCGTTTCAACGAAAGCCTTGACGACCGGAAATACACGGTCCTGCGGGTGTTTGCAAGACGACTTAGCGAGAACGCCGAGATTAGACCCAATAGTGCGACAAAAGCATGATAGGCTTCGCGTTATTTGGTGGAATATGAAGGCGCGGTGTATGTCACCAAAATCGAGCGAATATCATAGATATGGCGGTCGCGGAATAACTATTTGTGAAGAGTGGCTGTCCGGCCCGAGGAACTTCATTATCTGGGCGCTTAATAATGGATATGAAATAGGTCTCTCCATTGATAGAATAAACAATGACGGGAATTATGAGCCATCAAATTGTCACTTTATTCCTCTCGGCGATAATGCAAGGAAAACGAGCAAAGAGAAGCTAATAACCGTATGTGGGAGAACGCAAAATCTCACTCAATGGAAGCGAGAAATTCACTGCTCAAGATCACACCTCGGAGAAAGGTATCGAGATCAAGGCGAAGCAGCGACTGTTGAATTTATTAAACGAAAAATAGGAGGACAAAACCTTGGGATTCAGTAACAACATTTTAACCTACCCTTTCACGAAGATCGCCGCCAACGGGGCCGGCGACCTTCAGCGGGCTCTCGGCACCAGCTCCATGAGCCAGGCGGCCATGATGACCGGGCAGGTCGGGACCATCAAGCCGATGGCCAAGTTCAAGCCCTTCCGCAACGCCACAGCCATCTTCGCCAGCGACGCCGCCAGGGAGACGGCCCGGCGGAATGCCGGATACGGAATGAACCGCAACTATCCGACCCTTACGTGGACGTGGAATAGCTCCCTCGGCAAGTATGTCGTCGGTGCCGCCGCGTATGAATACCAGCGCCCGGATGGGAACAATTACCCGCTGCGGGCCATGGACTTCATCGACTGTGAGCATAAGACCACCCGCGGCTATTGCGCAAACGCTAAGGCGCCGATTGAGGTGATCCTATCCAATGTCGGCGACACCGATGTCTACAAGGACGGCACCATTGTGCAGGTACGGCTCGACGACCGGGCGTACTATAATGTCTCCGAGATTGACACCGATGTGAACCTCACTACCGAGGACATCTTGCAGAATGACGCCAGTAGCTACCGTCTCGCGTTGCTGATTTCTTTCGGCGACCGAGGCGTAACGAACTCCGGCTACTGCGTCGTGGTCACGCAGTGGACCATGGAGCAGGTCCGTACGCTCCAGGCGAACTGGGTGCAGGTCCTCCTCCGGGGCCCCGCAGACCTCTCCAGCGGACTGCCCGGCATCCCTCTGCTCGATGATCAGTACAATGTTTCCGGGCAGGAGATTGTCATTGTGGCGTGTATGACCAACGCCAACGGCCCGTCGGCTGGTATGCAGTATGTCGTGTATGATTCCACGCAGCTCCCGGTCAGCGCCCTTATGTCCCTTGCCTTCGAGGCGGGGGCCGACCGCATTGTTGGCTACTTCAACGCCGCCGGCTCCGACTGGTCTCACCTTTATGCTTCCACCCTCGCCGTGTCCCACAGCTCGCTTGGTAGCCCGGACCAGTACGGTCAGTACCACATCAGCCTCGGCGCCATTCTTACCCTCGTGGCCGACAGCGGGTGGAGTGGACTGGCATTCAATATCCAGCTCATCATCGAGGGTGACGGCGAACTTCAGTACAACGGCACGACCTACTATGGCGGCCCGCTCATCATTCCGATTCCTTCGCAGCAGGACCCCTCATCCGGCGCGGTCAACATCAACGTATCCGCCGGCGGATCGCGTGCGTACAACTTCGCGGACAGCGGACTTGGCAACGTCGACTGGATTCTCCCGGGCGACTGGATTGCCGACCTCAACTTCCGCATCTTCGCGTGGCGCGGGCAGGGCGCTGAGGCGTACGCCAACGGCATCGACCTCTGCAACGAGACCATACGTGTAGAAACCCCTTAATTTTCAATATCATGAACAACGAGAACAAAGAAAGAATGATGTGGGGGCTGGAAGTCCTCCTCCTCGTCATCATGGTCAGCCTCGGCATCGCTGCCGGTGTTGGCAGTTTCAACTACGCGACGCTCGCCAAGCAGGCCGGCGACCCGGACAACATCTTCTGGTTTGTCGGCGTGGCGAACATCGTCTTCGCCGTCCTGTACGCCGTCTGGCGCGGCAAGCAGATTCGGGACGAACATAGTCCGAAGAAGGACAAGTAATCACCCCGGCCCGATGTGACCGGGCCTTAAATTGAAGACTATGCCTACGAATGTAATCATACCAAACGCCAACGCCGGCATCGGAGATGTCGTACTGCTGGATTCCAATCGCAACATCAAGATCGTTGCCTGCGGGACCTACAGCTCGTCTGGGCTGCCGTCCGGATACACGGCCTACGGCGTCATCTTCGGCTTCGTGAACGGCATGGCGCGGATCGTTTCCATGCCCGCAACGGAGCAGTCGTACCGCTGGGCCATGCTCGCGTCCGACACCGGCAATCCGCAGTCAACGGGAAGCACCGATGTAAACTGCGGCTATCCGGTAGCCGGCTCTATGATCGGCGGCGGTACCAACGTCATGCGGAACGGCAAGAAGGCAACCTACGTGAGCATGAATCTCAATTCGATCATGCAGAACTCCTACACGGGCGCGAACACCATCGTCCACCCGTCTGCCGCGTGGGATGCCGCGCAGGTAATGAGCAAGGCGAACTTTGACGCGCTCACTGCCGGTGGCGACAACGCAAAGACGCTGTACGGTACCTGGGAGAACTATCTCCGGCAGACTCTCGCCGTCCGTAATCCCGGCTCTTGCTTCGCGGCGCATGACGCCGACCATAAAGTGCACGAGCAGGGCAAGTGGAATACGTTCCTCCTGGGCCAGTACACGGCGGCCAGTCCCGACCCGAATACGTCCGGATCCGGCGCCTGCTGGTATCCGGCGGCCAACTACTGCTTCAACTACTACGTGAACGGCTGCGGCGAAGCCGCGGCGGACCACAACTGGTGGCTGCCGTCGATGGACGAGCTGCTGGACCTCATGATAGACGCCCACTGGAATCGCGTCAAGCTATCCACTAGCCTGAGCAATCGTGCCGCTCGTTGGTCCTCCATCCGTTATTCCGCCACGAATGCGTGGCTTTTCCACAGCGGCGGCTTTTCGGCCGACGGCTATGTGAGGGG
>Ga0265298_10010848_pt1 | contig 10716 bp, 9 predicted proteins | sample AusTroGonzalo_MG_3_FD_193486 | JGI IMG/M metagenome (GOLD analysis project Ga0265298, IMG submission 193486) | Bovine rumen microbial communities from tropical cattle in Woodstock, Queensland, Australia - Gonzalo_01 | ecosystem: Host-associated > Mammals > Digestive system > Stomach > Rumen ...
CGCGAAGTTCCAGCCATTTCAAGAATCTTGAGCAGGCCCGCGGGGCTGGGTTTACGTTCGGGGGTAGTATCACCGCAAAGGATAAACTCAAAACAGTCGCGGAGCCCGAAGTGATGCAGAATCTTTTCTGTAGGGCGGAGCGGCTTGTTCGTAAGCATCGCTATGCGGGCTTTGCTTGTGTGCAAGAAATCAACCACCCCCGGATTCGGGAGCGTACGTTCGGTACAATGTTCCCAATAAAAGTCCGAATAGACCTTGTGGACCATTTCAATGGTTACGCCCGTACGCGCGATATTTTCGGGAAGAGCCGCCTCCCCCATGCTCCGTTCGATAAGTTTCATGGTGCCATTCCCGATAAAAGTCCGCACACGCTGCTCGTTATGTTCCGGGAGCCCGAATTGGTGCAAGGCAAAATTCACCGCCACGGCAAGATCACCGAGCGTATTGAACAGAGTCCCATCCAAGTCAAAAACGATAAGGGATTTCTTTTTGAGCATAGCGCGCCCAAATGTAGAATTTTACCGAATCAATTCCATCTCGACAAGGAACCGATAAAAGCAAAGCGCCGACACACCCAAGATAAACACCAGCACAATTACAAACTGCACCGTATGTTCATGGAAATCATGATCCGCCTTGCCGTAGGAGAAACTCCCGCGCACGATGGCACTTATGAATAAGTGCTAGAAATAGTTAGGCTAGCAACAGGGACATAAAATTTTGCGCTACCAGGATTTCAACAGCAATTTATTGTTTTCCAAAATGCCGTCATTATCGAAGCGGACGGTCGGATTTTGGCCTTTTTTAAAAGAATCTTCGCTTTCATAGAGGGATAGCGCCACAGAAATTCCCGGCTGGGTCGCAATATTCACCTTCCCCGCCGCGGCTTTATACTTAAAGGAGAAATCCTGCGAACTGGCGTCCTTGAACGAGCCCTTGGGAATGAAGACCGTCTTGCCGATTTGCGCAAGAGCCTTGCCCGTGCTGTCGGCGAATTCCGCCACCATGTAGACATCGAAGAAGCAGGGCGCCACGCCGGTATTCTTGACGGTAATGTTCAATGTACTTGTAGTATCTTTGGCGCTTGCGACGGTCAAAAGTTCCGCCTGTGTCACCGTAAAATTGTACCCGATGACCTTGCTCATGGAATCCGCAAGGGCCTTGTTATCGCTGTAGAATCGGTAACCGCAATCGCTATCCTGGTCCAGAACGTAGTAAGTCAAATGAGCCGTAGTAATCGCATCAACCCAGCGCTGCGGAGTCCACTTGAGGTAACCGCCGGGAATCACGTCGGTGTATTCCAACATGGTGGTATAGCCGGCCATGTTCTCGGCGATAGTCGGCAAGTTTGCCTTGTAGGCACGCACCAATGAATCCGGCCTGCCGGGAGTGCCGATGAATCCGTCGTCGCGTTTGGTAATGCCGAGGCTAAGCGCATGCGTATAGACATCGCCGGAACCGTTTGAAGGCAACACCAGCAGGGTCTTCTTGAAAACGGAGGCGTAATAATCCAACATGTCCATCTTTATGGAATCGGAGGGCATCTCGCTGCCATCCAGGTGGGAGGCATGCCACTCGCCCCATTCGCCAAAGGTGCGAATATCGATGTATTCTATGCGCGGGTCGCCATCGTATTTTTCCGCCAGGGCCTTGGCGAAATCCTTTGCCGCCTGCAAATAGACCGGATCATCCCAGACGGGAACAACGGCGCGATAGCCGTTCCACTGCAAGGTGGCCGTGTCTTTCTTCGCACCCGATTCATAGACAAAGGACGGAGTCCAGTCATATTCCTCTTCAGGAGTGTCGTTGCCCTTGATATACGATGGTGAATACGGCAGCACGCGCAAGGCATAGCCCATGTTGTGTTCGGCGAGAGCTTTCAAAAGTTTTTCCAGTTCCGTCCAGTCGTAAACGCCTTTTGCCGGATTCAATTTATTCCACTTCTGGTGACCGGAACCATAGGAGATAAGGTCCCATGCCTTGTTGTTCAGGGAACCATAGGGGCCGTATTCGAACTCCGGCACGAACACCCAGGCACCACCCGTCGGAACCGTGAAGCCCTTGTGCGGGTTAGAAAGCGGGCCGTCAAAAGGCTTGAGCGCGTAGGTGATTTTGGTGGTGTCGGCAGCAAAAACCGCAGAAGTGTCTTTTTCGTCACTGCTAGAGCTCGACGAAGTGTAGGCAATCCCAGAAGAACTACTGGACAATTTTTTTGCCGAGGAACTCGACTGCGTAACAGATGAGGACTGCACGGCCTTCGAAGAACTTGATTCTTCAATTGCACTGCTATCGCCGCCCTCGGGGCCGGAGCTGCTAACGTCATCGCCACAAGCGACAAACAACACCGCTGCGGTCATCAGGACAATCTTCCCAAGACTTTTGCTAAAGAGTTTAGCCATAATTTAAGTATAGCAAAAATATTTTCTAAATTTCCCCCCATGAAGAAATACCACTTGGCCACTTACGGCTGCCAGATGAACGAGTACGACTCGGCGATGATCGCCCAGGAACTCGACATGAGCGGTTGCATCGAGACGAGCAACCAGGAAGATGCCGACTTCATCATCGTGAACACCTGCAGCGTGCGTGAAAAGGCCGAGGAAACCGCCATCGCGAACATCAGCAAGCTCAAGTACCTGAACAAGAAGAACCCCGACGTGAAGGTGGTCGTTTGCGGCTGCATGGCAAAGAATCGCGGGCCGGAACTTTTGAAGAGGCTCCCGAACGTGAGCTACATCGTGGGCCCGGACCAGTACAAGAAAATTCCGGAACTGCTGCTGGGCGATGCGCATAGTCCCTTGCACCTGACGCACCACAAGATGTTCATCGACGAGGACCTGAGCGAGAACTACCTCGGCGAATACGCGAAGCTCCAGAACGATTTCAGCACGTTCGTCGCCATCCAGCGCGGTTGCAACAAGCGCTGCAGCTACTGTATTGTGCCATACCTGCGCGGGCCGGAAAAGTACCGCGACATGGACGACGTGCTTACAGAAGTCCGCAAGGCCGCCGATAAAGGCATTACCGAAGTGACGCTCCTCGGCCAGACCGTGAACGCCTACAAGACGGAAGGCGGCAACTTCGCCGACCTCCTCACGAAGGTTTCAGAGATTGGCGGCATCCGCCGTATCCGCTTCACGAGCCCGCACCCGAGGCACTACACGAACGAACTCATCGACGTGTTGCTTAACAACCCGAAGGTCTGCCACTACGCGCACATCCCCATCCAGAGCGGCTCCGACGCCATGCTCAAGAAGATGCGCCGCCAGCACAACATGGAGCAGTACCTCTCGATTATCGAGCAGCTGCGCAGCAAGGACCCGTTCTACGGGATTTCTACCGACGTGATTTGCGGTTTCGTAGGCGAAACGGAAGAAGATTTCGAGGCAACCCTCAAGGCATTTGAAACGTGCCAGTTCGACAGCGCTTTCATGTTCATCTACAGCCCGCGCAAGGGCACCGAATCGTACAAGGAAGCCGAGACGCTCACCGAACAGGAGAAGAACGAACGCCACACGCGCCTCGTGGAACTGCAGAACGCCATCACGCTCAAGCGTAACCAGATGATGCTCGGCCGCACCGAGGAGTTGCTGGTGGAAAAGAACTCCGTGCGCGACGAGACGGAACTGCGCGGCCGCACCGACAACTTCAAGAAGGTCGTTTTCAAGCCCGCAGAAGGCCACATCGTGAAGCCGGGCGACTACGTGAAAGTTAAATTAGATGATATTAGAGGATGGACGATTCGGGGAAGCTTAGAGGTTTGAGGTTTTTGACATGAAGGCAAAGCTACTTTCTATTCTATTTGCAGTTTGCTGCATAAACACATTCGCCCAGTCAATGGCTGACGCGCAGAAGGCTTATGTAGCAGGGAACTGGAAACAGGCGGCCACATCCTTTGAACAGGCTTGTCCCAAGCAGCCCGCCGACAGCCGCACGGAATGTTATCTGTGGAATGTCCTCGCCCTTTCGCAGACGGGCAACGCGAACGACTTCGCCAAAGCCGGAAAGCGCCTCGACAGCCTCATCGAAAAGACGAATCCGCAAAAGAAAGTCTACGCCGACCTCATGATGACCCGCGCCCAGTTCCAGCTGTATCTCGGCAAATACGAAAACGCGGCGAACGCCCTTGTGCACGCCATAGAGACTTCGAAACCGGAACATGCGCCCGTACTCCAAAAAGTCTGCACCGCAGTCCAAGCTAAAATCAAGCAGGACAACCTAACGGAAGCTTGTTCGAACCTCGGGAAAGAACAGCCCGCAAAAATAGCCGCAGCTCAGCCGGCGGCGCAGGAACAAGCACCGAAACAAGCCGCAGCCCCCGCAAATACTGCGTCCAAGGCCGCTCCTGCCGTCATAGACCTCCCCGACTTCGACTCGGACGAAACCGCAAAAAAATCCGCACCGGCATCCGCAGTTCAACCCCAACAGGGAGAATCCTGGACTCTCCAGCTGGGCGCCTTCAGCATGAAAAGCAACGCCGACGCCCTCGTGGAAAACCTCAAAAAGCGTAAAATTCCGTGCAACATCGTGGAGCAGGCTCAAGATTCGAGGACTTTATATGTAGTCCAGTCCGGTGATTTTGTTTCAAAAGAAAAAGCAATTGATTACGGAGCAAGGGAACTCTCCCCGCTAAACGTGGATTTCCGCGCAACATTAAAGAAATAGTTACTTTAAAAGTGAAATAGCCACCTTAAAATTGCCGATTTTGCCCAAAATTGGGCGATTATTTCCTTTTTTTAACCTTTCATAGTAACGAAAAAATACTATATTTGATGCACACCCTAGCCGGGGTGGTGAAATTGGTAGACGCGCCGGACTCAAAATCCGGTACTCGCGAGAGTGTGAGGGTTCGATTCCCTCCCCCGGCATAAAGGATCGGAAATTGAGGTTATGATGGCAAAATGGCGTAACGTAATGACAATGGTGCTTGTAGCAGGCTCTTTGGCCCTTGCTCAGTACGACTATGACTATGATGAATCGACTTCTTCCGATACCGAACAATCTTATTCCTATGGCGAGTCCGATGGAGAAGACGACTTCGACAAGATGGACGCCGCTGATGCCGAAAAAAAGGCAAAAGAAGAAGCCGAAAAACCTATCCCTACCGCTGAAGAAGAAGATTCGAAAGTTGGCAAAGCCACGGCAAGTGGCGATGAATGGGAGGGGTTCCGCTACGAAGAAATGGGATTGACACAGTGGGAATTCCAGCAGGCTAAAGAGGAAGGTGTCACTCGCGAAAAGCTCACCCACCTCGTTGAACTTGGAATTCGCCCTTCTGAATATTTGCAGAAGCCCTGGATGCGTCTCGGCGTGACCGAAGAACAGTGGCTCAGCCAGCGTTCTCAAGGCCTCGAAGATGCAGACATCGACCGTTCCTACAGGAATCGCTCAGGCGACCAAGGGTATGCCTACCTTTCTCTCCTGCTTCCTTCCCTGTACCAGTGGAAAGTCGGCCACACCTCCAAGGCTGTTTGGATTGACGCACTCTGGGTTGCAGGCGTAGGCGCAACGGCATACATGGCTTACGACAAGAATAGCAACTGGTTCTATTTCCTCATCCCGGTCATTGGCGCCCATATCTGGTCGTTCGCTGATGCATTCTTCAGCACGCAGTGGGCCAACAACCCCGATGCAAACCGCTTTAGTTTTGGCATCATCCCGACCCCGGACAAGGGAGTCGCGAGCATGCTGCAAATGAAGTTCTAAGGCCATGCAGCTTGAGCTGTTAAAAAGCAAAATTCACAGAGCAACCGTAACCGACGCGAACCTGAATTATCAGGGTTCCATCACTATTGCCCGCGACCTGATGGATGCGGCAAACATCCTCCCCTACGAAAAGGTGGGCGTGCTCGACGTGAATAACGGCAACCGCCTCGACACCTACGTAATCGAAGGTCCGGCCAAATCCGGCATGATTTGCCTGAATGGAGCCGCAGCCCGTCTGGTTCAGCCCGGCGACCTGGTGATTATCGTAGCCTACGCTTCCATGACTCCGGAAGAAGCCAAGAACTGGCAGCCCACCGTTGTCCATGTGAACGAAAAAAACGAAATCGTCTAATAAATATTGTCAAACATCCGTTTTTGTGTATATTTGTATTTAACAAATACGGAGGTTTTTTGTGCAGACAAGCATACTCTTTACGATTATATTCTTCGCCGTTGTTTTTCTGGTAATCATTTTCGTGATGTCCTACATCAAGGCCGCACCGGACGAGGCGATTATTGTATCTGGCATAAGGAAATACCCCAGGGTTATCATAGGACGAGCTGGAATTAGAATTCCCTTCTTCGAACGCGCAGACCATCTGTCGTTGCAGCTTATCCAAATTGACGTAAAAACGGGCAGTCCCGTTCCCACAAAGGACTACATCAACGTGTCTGTCGACGCCGTTGTGACCGCAAAGATATCGGACAATCCGGAACGCCTCAAGTCCTCGGCGCAGAACTTCTTGAACAAGAAACCCGAAGATATCCGCGCCATGATCGTGGACATCCTCGAAGGTAACATGCGCGAAATCGTGGGCCGCATGCAGCTGGTCGACCTTGTCGGTGACAGAAAGCAGGTTTCGGAACTTGTTCTTGAGAACGCCATTCCCGATCTTGAAAAGCTCGGCATCGTGGTGCAGACCTTCAACATTCAAAACTTCGAAGATGCGAACGGGGTTATCGAGAACCTGGGTGTCGACAAGACATCAGCCATCCGCAAGGCGGCCGCAATCTCCAAGGCGAATGCGGAAAGAGACATCAGCGTCGCCCAGTCCCAGGCCAAGAAAGAGGCGAACGACGCCGCTGTGGCTGCTGAACTTGAAATTGCCCAGAAGCAAAACGACCTGGCGGTAAAGAAGGCCAACCTGCAAAAGATTTCGGATACCGAAAAGGCCGTCGCCGACGCCGCTTACGAAATCCAGAAGCAAACACAGCAGAAGGCGATTAACGTCGCCCAGGCCGAGGCCGAAGTGGCCAAGCAAGAAAAGGAAATCGAAATCCGCGAGCGCATGGTCGCCGTAACCGAGAAGGAACTCCAGGCCCAAATCGAGAAAAAAGCGGAAGCCGAGCGCCAGGCCCAGATACAGCGTTCCGAGGCAGAACTCTTCCAGCAACAGAAAGACGCCGAAGCCGTCCGCTACAAGGAAGAACAGCGTGCAAAAGCAATCAAGCAAATAGCCGAGGCCGAAAAGGAAAAGGCATTTGCCGAAGCCGAAGCCACCAAGGCCAAGGCCATGGCGGAAGCCGAGGCGACAAAGGCAAAGGGCCTTGCCGAGGCAGAAGCTATAAAGGCGCAAGGTCTTGCCGAGGCAGAAGCGCTCAACAAGAAGGCTGAAGCCATGAAGCTTTACGGCGATGCAGCCCGTCAGGAAATGCAGCTGAAGACCATCGAAAAGTACTTCGAACAGATGCCGCAAATTGCAGCAGCTGTCGCAAAACCGATGGAAAAAATTGGGAACATCACCATGTACGGTGAAGGCAACACAGCCAAGCTCACCGGCGATATAACCAAGACGCTGACGCAAGTGACGAACGGACTTACAGATTCCCTCGGAATCGATCTCCGCACGGTTCTCGGATCCATGTTCGGGGCCAAACTTGCCGGAGTCACCAAGACAGAGCCAGCCCAGACAAAAGACAATAAATAAGGGCAAATTAATCCAAAAAAGCCCAACATCAATGCAGCGGCAAGCATGAATGTGCTTGCCGTTTTTCAATTTGCTATATTCAGGACATGCTCCAGATGACGTTTTTGACAATAGCCCTAGCGGTCTTTGCTACGTCCGCTTTTGCGAAAGCGCCCACGGACACCCTTGTCGCTCCGTCCGACACCATCTACGACACCGTTTACGACACCGTTTACGTACCCGTAGAAAGCGGCATTCCCTGGAATCACGAGACATTTCCTAGAGAGCGCCTGCTCCGGCATCCCACCTTTGACCCGGCCCTGAGTGTAGCATTTACCTACTCGGTCAGCTTCATGGGCGGTTCGCTCGGATCCTTCGCGCAACAAAGCTACCTCGCCCACTGGAACTACGAATTCTCGCCGGACCTGCACCTATTCGGCTCTATCGGCCTCTGGATGCCCCTGTACAGCAACATGAAATACGAAATTGCCCGGGAAGACGTGCGGCAAGGGACTGTCCGCCCCATCATCCCGAACATCGGCCTGGAATACAAGTTCAACAACAACTCCTACTTCCGCATCGGTATAACCAGGGAAGAAGACGCTTTAAGAGCCTACGGACCCATGTACCGATACTACGGGCCTTGGAGAAATTCTAACTTTTACCCGTGATGCGTTTTTTTAACATGTTGGTGTTCGTTGCTCTGCTTGCGCTTGTTACCGGGTGCAAGGAAAAGGAACAGCCCAAAGTTCAGGAAAAGCGGAAATATGCGGGCTCGCTGGAAGTCCTAAACAGCTGTGGGGAAGTCGGTTCGGCCGCCAAAATGACCTCGTTCCTACGCAGGAACGGATTCGACGTGGTCAGCTATCGGAACGACCTTCTCCAGAACTACGACGAGACCATTCTTGTCCTGAGAAATCCTGAATGGGAAGGGGCCCAGGCACTCGCCCAGACGCTCCAGACGAAAAACATCATGAAGGTCGCAAGCAAGAGAGCGAACGACATAGACGCTACAGTATATATAGGAAAGGATTTTAAACAAATCATAGAACCCGAACAGGGAGAAACAAATGACAACGAATAAGCAAGAACTGCCACAGTCTGTATCTGTCGGTGCAAGCATTTTATTTGAACTGCGCGCACAGGATGTGCAACTGATCGACCTGCGCGGCATCAAGGACGTGACCGACTACTTCCTCGTGGCCACCTGCGAGAGCGAAGCCCAGATGCAGGCCATCTTGAACGAACTCCGCAAGGAATTCAAGGCGAACAAGCTCCCCTCCGTGGGCGTGGAATACAAGGAAGGTGTGCGCTGGGCCGTATTCGATGCCGGCCTCGACCTGATGGTCCACCTGTTCGAAGAAGAAAAACGTGCCGAGATTTCCCTCGACCGCCTGTATGCCGACGGCAAGATCGTGGAACTCGACGAAAATGACTTTGTAAAGACAACCGACAAGAAGGCCGACGACAATGAACTCGTTTGAGCAAGAAATCGCAGAGGCGCTCGCCGCCACCGGCTCCTTCGAAAAGGAAGCCGCCCTCAAGCTTATCTCCGTGCCGCCTGATACCAGCCACGGAAACTTCACCATTCCCTGTTTTTCGCTCGCCAAGGTGATGCGCAAGGCCCCGAAGATGATTGCGGAAGACCTCGCCGCCCAGGTGAAGCTCCCCGCAGGCCTCTCGAAGGTCGAAGCCGTGAACGGCTACCTGAACTTCTTCATCGACCGCGGATTCCTCGCGAAGTCGACACTCGAAGAAATCGCAGCAAAGGGTCTGGAATATGGCCACGCCGCCCCCAACGGGAAGGTCGTGTGCATCGACTTCAGCTCCCCGAACATCGGCAAGGAACTCGCTTTCCACCACCTGCGCTCCACGATGATCGGAAACTCGCTTTCCCGCATCTACAAGGCCGCCGGCTACAAGGTGGAACGCATCAACCACTTGGGCGACTGGGGTACCGCTTTCGGCAAGCTCATCGTGATGTACCTGCGTGAAAACCGCCCGACAGACGACGCCACGCTCGATAGCCTGACCGTCAAGGAACTCAACATCCTTTACGCCGCCTTCTCCAAGGCCAGCAAAGAAGAGCCGGGCCTCGAAGACGAAGCGCGCGCCGCGTTCACCAAGCTCGAACAGGGCGACGAATTCTACCGCAAGCTCTGGACCGCCTTCCGTGCGGCAACACTCAAGGAACTCATGCGCATCTACGACATGATGGGCGTGGGCTTTGACCACTACACCGGCGAATCCTTCTTCGAAGACAAGATTCCGGCCATTCTCGACGAACTCCGCGAAAAGAACCTGATGGTCAAGAGCCAGGATTTGGACGTGGTGATGCTCGACGAATTCGACCTGAACCCTTGCCTGATCCGCAAGAGCGACGGTTCTACCTTGTACGCAACCCGCGACTTGGCAGCCGCTTGCTACCGCAAAAAAGAATACGACTTTGACAAGTGCCTCTACGTGGTGGACCTTGGACAGGCCCTGCACTTTAAGCAGGTGTTCCATGTGCTCAAGAAGATGGGTCGCGAATGGTATAAGGACATGTACCACATTCCGTTCGGCGTGATCCTGCAGCTGGTCGACGGCAAGTGGGAAAAGGGCAAGACCCGTACGGGTACCGCAAGCCTACTTCGCGACGTGATTGAAGCTGCCCAGAAGAAGATTCTCGAATTCATCGACGCAAAGAATCCGGAGCTCGAAAACAAGGAACTCATCGCTCGCCAGATCGGTATTTCCGCCCTCACCTTCAATGACTTGAAGAACAGCCGCTTGAAGGATGTGCGCTTTGACTGGGATGCCGTCATGAGCTTTGAAGGCGATACCGGTCCGTATGTGCAGAACGCCCACGTGCGTCTTTGCAGCATCATGCGCAAGGCCGGCTACACCGTGAACATCGCCGATGTGAATATGGCCGAACTTGGCGACGATGCCGCTTACAGCCTCATCAACATTCTGTCGAAGAAGGGCAAGAAGATTCTGGATGCCGTTGCCGGTGACGAACCGAGCGTACTCGCCCAGTATGCCTTGGAAATCGCAGAAGCCGCCCACAAGTTCATTCACGAAGACCGCGTGCTCGGATCTGCCGAAGAAAAGTCCAGAC
>Ga0265298_10010849_pt1 | contig 10716 bp, 7 predicted proteins | sample AusTroGonzalo_MG_3_FD_193486 | JGI IMG/M metagenome (GOLD analysis project Ga0265298, IMG submission 193486) | Bovine rumen microbial communities from tropical cattle in Woodstock, Queensland, Australia - Gonzalo_01 | ecosystem: Host-associated > Mammals > Digestive system > Stomach > Rumen ...
TTCATCGGCGAGCCCATCAGCGTAATCTACGACTACGTGATGGAAGGTATCTGGCAGAAGGATGAGATTGAGCGTGGTGACCATCTGAAGCAGGATCCGCAGGCTCAGCCCGGCGACGTGAAGCTGAAGGACATCAACGGTGACGGTAAGATCGACCCCGAGGACGATAAGGTGATCCAGGGACAGACCACACCGAAGTGGATTGGCGGTCTGACGAACACCTTCACTTACAAGAACCTCTCACTGAGCATCTTCATCCAGACCGTACAGGGTCTGAAGCGCAACAACTCACTGCTGGGCATGGCCGGTGACGAAATGGGACGTCGTAACACCACTACTGAGGTGGGCTACTGGACGGAGTCGAACCGGAGCAACGAGTTCCGTTCGCTCAGCAAGACCTCTAACCGCTGGGGCTATGGCTTCCCCTGTGACGCCAGCTACACCCGTATCAAGGACATCACCCTGAGCTATCAGTTCCCCGCACATATCTGCAACATGCTGCATCTCAACGCACTGACCGTCTATGCTAGCGGCCGTAACCTCGCTACCTTCACCAACTGGACTGGATGGGATCCCGAGTCAGACATCACCCAGCGCGGATGGGGCGGCTACGAGAACAATTACCCGATGACCAAGAGCTATGTGTTCGGTCTGAACGTAACGTTCTAAAGATGATAAAGTAAAATGGTAAAAAAATAAAGTTTACGATTATGAAACTAAGAAACATTATATATTCAGCAATGGCTGTCAGCGCACTGGCACTGACCTCTTGCAGCGACAGCTATTTGGATGAGAAGATGTACTCGAGCTACGGTACAGACGTGACCGACGTCGAGGCAAAAGTGATTGGCCTGCACCATAAATACGCAGACCTATGGGGTTGGAGCGACCAACAGGGATTCGCTGGCTGCTGGCAGGACGGTACCGACGTGGGTGCCCCTGGCGACACACAAGGTGTAGAGGTTCCATTCTTCCAGTATGGTTCACTGAACGCAGAGAACGGTGGTGTCAGCAAACTGTGGACCTCACTCTATAGCATCATCAACAGCGCAAATATCATCATCAACACCGAGGGCGTCGATCTCGCCGCCAAAGGTGAGGCCGAGTTCTTCCGTGCCTATGCTTACAATATGCTCGTGACTCTCTGGGGACCTGTACCCCTAATCACTGAAAGCAAGGCCGAGCCTCGCACCGACTTCACCCGTAATGCCGTGGCTGAGGTGGATGCCGTGATTACTGCCGACCTCAATGATGCCATTGCCAACCTGCCTGAGGTAGACAAAACTAAGACGCAGAACCGCATCAACAAAGACTGCGCCCGCATCCTGGCCGGTGAGGCCTTCAACCGCATGGGCAAGTATAGTGAGGCAGAGGCTGCTGTGACGGCTACCATCAACAGTGGCAACTATAAGCTCATCACAGAGCGTTATGGTAAGTATCTGGCTGATGCCGGTGACTATTACAGCGACATGTTCCGCTGGCACAACCAGCGCCGTTCTGAGGGTAACACCGAGGGTATCTGGGTGTTTCAGATGGAATATGAGCGTGACGTGACTGGTGGTACCATCAATGCCCCGCAGCAGCGTCGTAACTGGGTGGCTGCCTTCCACAAACTGACCGACTTCATGCAGAATGCCGACTCTATCGGCGGTCGCGGTAACGGTCGTCTACGTCTGAGCAACTATGTGAAGTATGGTATCTGGGAAGAGGGTGACATCCGTAACTCGAACCACAATATCCGCCGTATCCTCTATTGCAATAAACCCGACATCAACAAGGAGATTTCCGTACTGGATGGTTTCCGTGTCAGCGACGACACACCGGGTGCCACGAAGATCACCATCAAGACGGGTGACCGCATCTACTGGGCGGTTGGCGACACACTGGCCGTGATGTATCCGCATCCTACCAAGTGGGGTGGTTACGACGAGACCGACGACTTCGGATGGTCGCTGGTGAAGGACTGGCCACTGATGCGTCTGGCCGATGCCTATCTGCTTCGTGCCGAGGCTCGTATCATGCAGAACAATACCAATGGGGCTGCTGAAGACATTAATGTACTGCGCGATCGTGCCTTCAAGAACTTCCGTGCCGAGAGTGGTAACGTGGAGGCCGGTAAGGTGACTGCTGCCCAGATGAACATGGACTTCCTGCTCGACGAGCGTATCCGTGAACTGGTTGGTGAGGAAAACCGCCGTTACACCCTCTGCCGCACCGGCAAGCTTGCCGAGCGCGTAAAGATGATGATGGACAACTGGGCAGAGAGCACGCCGAGCAAAGCCATCAGTGGTTTCGATGCCTCAAAGCACTGCCTGCTGCCAATTCCTCTGTCAGAGATCCAGTTGAATAAGGACGCTGATCTGCAGCAGAACCCTGGCTATTGATTCATACATTATTTATAGGTTAGTTAATTGTTTCTCTCGCTTTAGGGGCAGCCTAAGACGCACAGGCTGCCCCTTTTGGAAGAATTAACTAAAAAGTTGACTGTATTTGCAGATTTCATCGTATCTTTGCAACATGACTAAAACTAAATGAGATGAAAAAGTTATTATTATTAACCTGCCTGCTTGGCGCGATGACTCTCCAGGCCAAAAAGTGGACGGTACCTGAGGTGAAAGACATGATCCGAAAGGTAAACACCTATTGGCAGACGAACAATCCCGCTGAGGTACGTTCGTTCTGGGACAACGCAGCTTACCATACAGGTAATATGGAGGTTTATAAACTGCTGCAAGACCAACAGATGCTCGACTATAGCATCCGCTGGGCAGAACACAACCAATGGAAAGGTGCTACAGAAGCTGACCCTGCCAACTGGAAATACAAGCAGTATGGCGAGGGTCAGGACTACGTACTCTTTGGCGACTGGCAGATTTGCTTCCAAACCTATATTGACCTTTACAACCTCTCACCTGACGAGAAAAAGGTGGCCCGCGCCAAGGAGGTGATGGGCTACGAGGCCGATTCGAAGGTGCATGACTATTGGTGGTGGGCTGATGCCCTCTATATGGTGATGCCAGTGATGACCAAGATGTACAAACTGACAGGCGACGAGAAGTATCTGCGGAAACTCTATGATAATATTCTTTATAGTGACTCCATCATGCTTGACTATGAGACCGGCTTTTACTTTCGTGACGGTAAATACATCTATCCTAAGCACACCACCGCCAGCGGCAAGAAGGACTTTTGGGCTCGTGGCGACGGATGGGTGTTGGCAGGACTGGCGAAGGTGCTACAGGACATGCCTGAGACCTTTGTACGTCAGCCGTTTTTCGTGGAGAAATATACGAAGTTAGCCCGTGCGGTGAAGAATACCCAACAGCCACAAGGACACTGGACCCGTTCGATAATGGATCCTAAACAGGCACCAGGCTATGAGACCAGTGGCACAGCCTTCTTCTGCTATGGCATGCTCTGGGGAGTGAACCAAGGCTATCTCTCCAAGAAAGAGTTCGGTCCTACCATCGAGAAAGCCTGGCACTATCTCACCACCATTGCCCTGCAAAAGGACGGTAAGATCGGTTATGTGCAGCCCATCGGAGAAAGGGCGATTCCCGGACAGACCGTCGATGCCAACTCCCAGGCGAACTTCGGTGTCGGAGCCTTTCTGCTTGCAGCGTGTGAATATGTAAGATACCTTAGCCGATGAACCTACTGCTGACCATCAGTCTGGCTATTGTCAACCTGCTACCGCAGGCCGGTGATACCTTCTGGCGCGACTCCATCCCACAGGAGATGCGCCAGAGCTATATCCAATATGGTGAACAGTATCTCGGCAAGCCGTGGACAGTGCTACCGTGGACAGTCTTTGCCGAGAATAAACAGACGGGTAACCGCGTAAACTACGAAACCCTCTGTTTCGAGAAGCGTCGTCAGATGGCTGCTCTCGTTTTGGCAGAGATCATGGAAGGCAAAGGACGTTTCATCGGTGATATCATCGATGGAATGGGCAGTTTTTGTGAAGAGACATGGTGGGGCATCCCCGCACACTATCCCAAGGCCGTACCCCTGCCAGAGTTGCAGGAGGTGGATCTCTTTAATGCTGAGACCGCCAGTCTGATTGTATGGACGAGGTATATGCTCGAGAAGCAGTTGGAAGCCTTCTCTCCTGACCTCTGCCAACGTATCGACCAGGAGATAGAACGTCGTATCCTGCAACCTGCTGTAGAGAAAGACTATTGGTGGAAAACTGCCGGCATGAACTGGAACCCCTGGATCTGCTCCAACTGGCTCACCTGTGTCCTCATCTGCGAGAAAGATGAAGCCCGCAAGGCTACAGCCATTGCACAGATACGGAAAGCTACACAGGCCTTTATTGATGCCTATCCCGAGGATGGCGGTTGTGACGAAGGTCCCGGCTATTGGGACAGAGCCGCTGCCTCGATGTTTGAAATCATGAGACTTTTGGACTTTGGTCCGATAGAGCCGAAAGTCCAAAAGATGGCTGCCTACGCCTATAAGACCTATATCGGCAATGACTATTGCGTCTGTTTTGCCGATGCCCATGAGAACAAGGCCGTGCAGCAGGTAAACATCGTCTATCCCTTCGGTGTGTGGTTGAACGACCAGACGATGCGTGAGTTTGGTGCCTATCTCGGACGACAGAGAGGTGTACTGACAAATCCTGCCGCCCTCTACGACAAGAGCGGCAACTTCCCCACGCTCGGTCGTGAACTCTTTTTCCTGCGCCACATCAACGATTTCATCGCCGAACAACCACGTGAACCTTTATTAAAAGATATGTGGCTCCCCAACCTTCAGATCATGACTGCCCGTCGTGGGAACTTATATGTTGCCATGAAAGGTGGCACTAACGGTGAGAGCCATAACCACAACGATGTAGGCTCATTCATCGTCTATACTGGAGAAGGAGGGGTTACACCTCTATTTATCGACCCCGCTGTTGGGGAATACACTGCTCAGACCTTCTCCAACGACCGCTACAGCATCTGGACGATGCAGTCGCAGTATCACAACCTACCACAGATCAACGGCATCGATCAGAAAGACGGTAAGGAATACACCGCAAAGATGGTCAGTCACAAGGACGGACAACTGACCCTCGACATCGCAGGGGCCTATCCTGCCAACGCAGCGGTGAAATCGTGGAAGCGTACCGTAACAGCGATGAAATCGGGCATTTCCATCACTGAGGATTATGAATTGGAGGAATACCGTCAGCCTACCCGTCTGATGCTGATGACTCTCGACCCTGATGCCCTGAAGCGCATCCAGTTCGATGCCAACCAACTCTCTGCTACTATTGAGGACATCAGCGACAGGCTTGACACTCTGCTCCAGCATATGTGGGGGCCAAAGATGTATCGTATCATTCTGACGGTGAAATCGGCAAAAACCAAGAATAAAATCAAATACACCATCCGATGAAGTTACTATTGTCTTTGTTGTGCGCCACCATATCCCTGATTGTCAAAAACACGGGTAACACCCAGCGGCAGGAGTTGGCAGAGGCCGACCTTCAGACCATCTGCCAACAATTAGGCGTAGGGACAGACGACCCGCTGACTGTCAGGAATGCCTTCGGACAGGAGATTACCTATCAGAAGACCTACGACGGGAAACTGCTGCTCTATGTGGCCGTACAACCAGGGAGCGAAGCCGTCTTCACAGTTACCAAAGGCGAGCCTTCGTCGTACAAATCGTATGTGATGGGAAAATGCTATCCTGAACGTGCCGATGACATCACTTGGGAGAATGACCTTGGCATCTACCGTGTCTATGGCCCAGCCCTACAGCGGTCTGGTGAACGGTCGTTCGGCACGGATGTCTGGGTGAAGAACACCCCAGAGTTGGTCGTGAAGGATCGCTATCGGATGCACCTATGGGGTGTCGGCCAGAGAGACTCCCTGAAACGTATCGGTCATCCCGAAGAGGCCAACGAAATTTATGTGGCTACCTCATTCCACCACGATCATGGACAGGGTTTGGACTGCTACGGCGTGGGAGCCAGTCTCGGCTGTGGTGCTCCTGCACTGATGAGAGACAGTACACTACTGTTCCCTTATTGTTACAAGACCTATAGGATCCTCGACAACGGTCCACTTCGCTTCACGGTGGAATTGACCTATAACACTACTGACGACGGCGTGACCGAGCACCGTCTCATCAGCCTCGACCGTGGCTCTCATTTCAACCGTATGACGGTATGGTACGACGGCATCAAAGAGCCGACGGTATTGGCCACAGGTGTCGTGCTGCACAGCGAAGACCACCTTCTGCTCGACAAGTATTATGTGTTATATGCCGACCCGACGGACAACCCGAAGGTTCACCAGTCGCAGATCTACGTAGGAACCCTGTTCCCAAAAGGTGTGGACAAGACCCTTATACTGAAAGGTGAACTCAACCACGGCATTGGTATGGTCTTCGGCTATCGTGGCGAACCTTACACCTATTATTTTGGCTCTGCCTGGAGCGGATACGATGTCCGTACGATGGCACAATGGCAACTCACAGCCAAAGAATATCTACAGAATCTCACAAATCCTTTAATGATCCGCATAGAATGAGAAAAGCATTATCCGTATTTCTTCTGTCAGTAGCCTGCGCTCTTGGCTGTCCGATTGCCATCCATGCCGCCCAGACCTTCAAGGTTGGTCAAAACACCTTCCTGCTCGACGGCAAGCCCTTTGTGGTAAAGGCTGCTGAGATGCACTATCCCCGCATTCCGCGACCGTACTGGGAACACCGTATCCAGATGTGCAAGGCCTTAGGCATGAACACCGTCTGCATCTATGTATTTTGGAACATCCACGAACAGCGCGAGGGAGTGTTCGACTTTACCGACAACAATGATGTGGCAGAGTTCTGTCGTCTTTGTCAGAAGAACGGTCTGTTTGTCATCGTGCGTCCCGGTCCATACGTCTGTGCAGAGTGGGAGATGGGCGGTCTGCCTTGGTGGCTGCTGAAGAAGAAGGATATCCGCTTGCGCGAGCAGGATCCTTATTTTATGGAACGTGTGAAACTTTTTGAACAGAAGGTTGGTGAGCAACTCGCCCCACTGACCATCCAGCGCGGTGGTCCAATTATCATGATGCAGGTGGAGAACGAATACGGCTCATATGGTGAAAACAAACCCTACATCAGTGAGATCCGCGACTGTCTGCGTGGCATCTATGGCAGTGAGTTGGCCCTCTTCCAGTGCGACTGGTCGTCGAACTTCGAGAAGAACGGCCTCGATGACCTGATATGGACCATGAACTTCGGCACGGGTGCCAATATCGACCAGCAGTTCCGTCGCCTCGGAGAGTTGCGTCCTGACGCCCCAAAGATGTGTTCGGAGTTTTGGAGTGGCTGGTTCGACAAGTGGGGCGCCCGTCACGAGACACGTCCAGCCAAGGATATGGTCGATGGCATGGACGAGATGCTTTCCAAAGGTATCAGTTTCTCACTCTATATGACTCACGGTGGTACTTCTTTCGGCCACTGGGCTGGTGCCAACAGTCCCGGCTTTGCCCCTGATGTGACCAGCTATGACTATGATGCCCCCATCAATGAATACGGTCAGGCTACGCCAAAGTTCTGGGAACTGCGTTCCATGATGGCAAAGTATAACGACGGCAAGAAACTGCCTGCCGTGCCCAAGACCCCTATGCCCGTCATCACCATACCGAAGTTCGAACTCACGGAGTTTGTTCCTTTGCTACAGGCCGACGGAAAGGAAGTGTCAGGAGCCATCAGGACTTTTGAGGAAATGGATATGGGATGGGGTATGATGGTCTACACGACCAAACTGCCAGATATAAAGGCGAAGAGTATTCTGACCGCCGACTTCCACGACTTTGCCCAAGTGTTCATCGACGGGAAGTATATCGGCAAGATCGACCGTGTGAAGAACGAGAAGTTGCTCACACTGCCTCCTGTCAGGAAAGACGCAGAACTTGCTATCATCGTAGAGGGTATGGGTCGTATCAACTTTGGTCGCGCCATCAAAGACTTCAAGGGTATTGTCGGCGAAGTGACCATCACCTCAGAAGATGATGACATGGAAACAACATGGAAACCACTGCAGTGGAGTAATATCGCCATTGCCGACGACTATGATATCGCCGTGAAAACCTTGGCCAATAAAACGCTGCCATCGGACAAAGACATCCTCAAACCTGGCTACCATCGCGGCTACTTTAATATCAATAAGGTGGGGGACACTTTCCTGAACTTCGAGACATGGGGTAAGGGACAGGTCTGGGTGAACGGCCACGCCATGGGCCGTATCTGGAGTATCGGCCCGCAACAGACACTCTATATTCCTGGCTGTTGGCTGAAGAAAGGCAAGAATGAAATCATCGTGCTTGACATTGTTGGACCAAAAGAACCCGTCGTATGGGGACAGGCTCAGCCAGAGCTGAACAAGCTCCAACTGGAGAAAACCAACAAACACAACAATATCGGCGACAAACCCGACCTTAACAGCGCAACACCTGCTGTCGCAGGAGCCTTTAAGAGTGGTAACGGCTGGCAGACGATCCACCTAGCTACACCTGCCAAAGGACGTTACCTTGCCATTGAATGTCTGTCCACACAGAAAGCCAACGACCGTGTGGCCATCGCAGAGCTCTATCTGCAAGGTGCTGACGGTCGACGCCTCTCACGCGAATCCTGGACTACAAAGTACGCCGATTCGGAAGAGGAAGACGGCAATCATACAGGTGACAAGACGTTCGACCTGCAAGAGAGCACTTTCTGGCAGACGGAGAAAGGGTCTGCCCTGCCCCATCTGCTCGTTATCGACCTCGGTGCCGAACAGACTGTCACCGCCCTTGAATACCTGCCCCGTGCCGAACAAGGTGCCCCCGGCAGCATCAAGGAGTTCCGCGTATTTATTGTAGATTGAACATTGAAGATTGATAATTATGAATACAATGAAGAAAACCCTGCTCCTTTTTACAGCCCTTGCGCTGCTCCTGCCTATAGAGGCAAAAAAGAAACAAACAGTTCAGCAGACTGATCGTGAGTATTGGACAGCCCTCGCCTACAAGATGGCACAACCCGTTCTGGAGAACATGGCCAAAGGCGAACTGCAGAAGAACATGAAGACCGAGTTCTCGCCCTCATTCGACAACCGTGACCGCAGTGTGGTATATATGGAAACCTTTGGCCGTCTGATGGCTGGCATTGCCCCCTGGCTCACACTCCCTGACGACGATACTGCCGAGGGCCAGCAGCGGAAGCAACTCCGTGAGTGGGCATTGGCAGCCTACAAGAACTCCGTAGACCCTGATTCTCCTGACTACCTCTGTTGGGGAAAGGCCGGACAGAATCTTGTGGATGCCGCCTATATCGCTGAATCGTTCCTCCGTGCTTGGGACATCCTTTGGATGCCACTCGACGACGTGACCAAACAGCGCTATATCAAGGAATTCCAAGGCATGCGTAAGATCGATCCGCCCTACACCAACTGGTTCCTTTTCTCTTCCACCATCGAGAGCATGCTGGCTAAAGCCGGTGCCCAGTATGATGAGTTCCGTGTGAATACGGCCTGCCGTAAGGTGGAGGAATGGTATGTGGGTGACGGCTGGTATGCCGACGGTCCCGTCTTCGCCTTCGACTATTACTCCAGTTATGTGTTCCACGCCATGTATCTTGAGACCCTTCAGGCGATGGTTGATGCCAAGGCCAATACCCGCATCGACTATCAGAAATACTACGACCGTGCCCTGAAGCGTGCCCAGAAATATGCCATTATCCTCGAACGCTTCATCTCTCCTGAAGGCACCTTCCCCGTTGTCGGACGCAGTATCCCCTACCGTATGGCCGCCCTGCAGCCCCTCGCCCTGATGGCATGGTATCAGAAACTGCCCTCCGACCTAAGTAACGGTCAGGTACGGGCTGCCCTGACAAAATCACTCCACCGTATGTTCGACTATCAGGAGAATTTCAACGATGCCGGCTACCTGACTATCGGCTTCTGCGGCTCACAGCCCGAGACGGCCGACTGGTACACCAATAATGGTTCACTCTACCTGACCTCGCTTTGTCTCATGCCCCTCGGTCTTTCTGCTGATCATCCTTTCTGGACGGACGCCCCACAGCCCTGGACACAGGTCAAGGCCTGGGGAGGCCAGCCCTTCCCCAAGGATCACCGCTGGGCCGATGACATCCGTACCAAAGACAAATGGTAAACTGACCTATCATCCTGAAATCGCATACAAATGACGCAGAATAAATATTAAAATATGTATTATCTGCGTCATTTGTGGTATTTATTATTACCTTTGCACCGGATAAACTTTAGTCATTCTACAAGATCATTCAGATAATATGAAATACGTTTTTGAAACCCGCATGGCAGTACGCGACTATGAGTGCGACATTGAGGGCATCGTGAACAATGCCAACTACCTGCACTACGCAGAGCATACCCGCCACCTCTTCCTCCGTAGTCTCGGCGTCAGTTTTGCCAAGTTCCATGAACAGGGCATCGACGCCGTCGTTCACAGCATGAAACTGCAGTATAAGGTTCCCCTGCGCTGCGACGATGAGTTCATCTCCCGTCTCAATCTGAAGAAAGACGGCTTCCGCTATTGGTTCTATCAGGACATCTATCGGGCCAGCGACGAGAAACTCTGTTTCCGTGCTACCGTGGAACTCGTCTGCCTCGTCAACGGCCAACTCGCTCCGAGTCCTGAGTACGATGAAGCCTTCAAAGATTATTTATAAGATTACAGGCCTGTACAAAGGATGAAAAGGCTG
>Ga0265298_10010850_pt1 | contig 10715 bp, 4 predicted proteins | sample AusTroGonzalo_MG_3_FD_193486 | JGI IMG/M metagenome (GOLD analysis project Ga0265298, IMG submission 193486) | Bovine rumen microbial communities from tropical cattle in Woodstock, Queensland, Australia - Gonzalo_01 | ecosystem: Host-associated > Mammals > Digestive system > Stomach > Rumen ...
CGAATAAGTCGATGGCTATCGACTTCTCGACGCTGACCTATGCCGGTGAGACGCAAGGACAGTACAGTTATCGACTGCGTGGCTTCGAAGACGAATGGACGCCTCTGAAGCCTGGCGAGCATTCCGTGCGCTATACCAGTCTGAAACCAGGTTCCTACACCTTTGAGGTACAATATTCCCTGGGTGAGGGCGACGAGCCGCAAACAGCCAGCATTCAGGTGCTGGTGGCTCCCTACTTCTGGAAGAGCTGGTGGTTTGTGTTGCTGTGTTTGGTGCTGCTCTCAGCTCTGTCGGTATGGTATTACCATCGCCGTCTGGACCTGTGGCGCCAGCAAGAGGCCGAAAAGTTGCTCTTGCCCATCCGTCGAGTCCTCGACGAGTCCGAAGCCCCCGAACAGCTTCAGTCCCGAATACAAACCATTCTCGACAACCACGAACGTCTGCAGAAAAGCTATCGTCGCAGTGTGGAGGCCGACAAACAAGAAGTAATACGTACCAAGAAGTCGTTCATGGAACGTGCGACGGATGTGGTGGAACAAAACTACACGAACAGCGAATTCGGTATCAACGAGTTTGCCGAGGCGCTTGGCATGAGCAAGAGTCTTGTGTCGAAACGTCTGAATGCTGAGACCGGACAGAGCACCAGCCAGTTTATCCGTAACTACCGTCTTACTATTGCCAAGAAACTGCTGTTGGAAAATTGGGCAAACAGAAACATTACCGAGATAGCTTACAAGGTCGGGTTCAATGACCCGAAGTATTTTACGCGCTGTTTTACACGACATTTTGGTACTAGTCCCAGTTCGTATGTCGAAGAGGATGCCTTGGTGGACAATAATTGAAGGATAAAAGTGGATAAAGGCATAGAAAATGCATATTTTTGGTTTTTGTCCACCTAATTTATTGTTTTGTCCACCCTTCTAAATACCTTTTTCTCTACTTTTGCCATCGAAAATCTGTTGTAATTACTATCATAACATATAATTCTAACATTAAAACAATTAACACTAATGAGAAAACAATTCTTATTCTCTTTGATGCTGACTTTGGGTGTCACGGGTGTACTCACCGTATGTCCTGTCAACGTCAAGGCAGCTGTGACCCAGCAGACCATCAAGGTCAAGGGTCAGGTGGTAGACCAAACTGGGGAACCTCTGATTGGTGCTACTGTGAGGGTGAAGGGTGCTCAGTCGGGAAGTGTTACCGATATGGATGGTAACTTCGAGATTGATGCAGCTTCGAATGCTACACTCTTGGTAAGTTATGTGGGCTACAAGGACCGTGAAATTGCTGTTCGTGGACGTGCTGTTATCGACCAGATTCAGTTAGAGTCTGATGATAATGTGCTGGAGCAGGTGGTTGTTGTGGGTTACGGTACGCAAAAAAAAGCCGACCTAACAGGTGCAGTCTCTATTGTGAATGCTGAAGAGCTGAAGCGTGTGTCAAATTCGAACATCTCTACGATGCTTGAAGGTAAGGTGGCTGGTGTTCAGATTACTTCTGACGGTCAGCCTGGTGCTGATCCCTCGGTAAAAATTCGTGGTTTGGGTACTTTCGGAAGTACGGCACCTTTGTATGTCGTCGATGGTGTGCCCATGGGTACTACCATTCGTGACTTCTCACCTAACGACATTGAAACTATCCAGGTGTTGAAGGACGCTTCTGCAGGTGCCATCTACGGTTCGCGTGCTGCTAACGGTGTCATCATCATCACGACTAAAAACGGTAAAAAAGATCAGCCTTTAAAGGTTGACTACAAAGGTTACTTCGGTATCGATAAGATTCCCAGTAGTACATACGACGTGATGAACGCTGACCAGTACAGCAACTATCTGGGACAGGCAGCAGCTAATTCCAATACTCCCCTGCCCAGTGGATACAGCATGGGTGAGGACGGTAAATACCACTTCATGGACAATACGAATACCGATTGGTTCAAAGAAGTGTTCAAGACGGGTGTCCGTCAGAACCACAACGTGAATCTTAGCGGCGGTGGTGCACACAATACTTATAATATAGGTCTTGACTATTTCCAGCAGAAGGGTACGCTGGAAGGTGCCGGTCCAAACTATCAGCGCTTTACGGCTCGTGTGAACAACACGATGGAGACCAAGTTCATCCAGTTCCGTACCAGTCTCGTCTATTCGCACTCCAACCAGGACGGTATGGGACTTTCGAATGCCAATGAGTATGTGCAGGGATTGTATGGTGATGTGACCAACGTACTTCGTGGTACGCTGCTTATGCAGCCTACCATCAAGGCCTACGACGAGTCAACGTGGTATCTGGACGACAAAGTGCCTGCTGCCAAGAACTACAGCTACGATGCTTACGGCTATGGCGTGTATTATAACGACATTCACGGTGATATTTCAGCTTCTAACCCTTTGCTGGTGAATAACAAACTGACTCGTAATACACTTGTCGACCGTGTGGTAGCTACTGGTTCTGCCGACTTCGACTTGATGAAGATGGTGGGTATGGAGAACAAGAATCACAAGCTGAACTACAAGCTGAATCTCTCTTATAGCAAGACGCATGCTCAGGACAAGACATGGATTGCAGCCTGGATTCAGAGCAACCGTGTTTACCTGGACAAGAGTAATGAGCGTCTGACCGAGAACAAACGTACCTATTCAGACTTCTTGGTAGAGAATACGCTGACTTATGACGGAACTATCGGTCTTCACCATATAAATCTGCTCGGTGGTATTACCTATGAAGAAGAGAACACCAATCTGCTGAATGCTTGGGGCATTAATCTCACGGAGCCTTATTATCTGCACCCGCAGAAGGCTGAGACCCGTGAAGCCGAATCGTATGAGTACAAGCATGCCATCACCTCATTCATTGGTCGTTTGAACTATGACTATGATGGAAAGTACCTGCTTTCTTTCGTTATCCGTCGCGACGGCAGCTCGCGTCTGACCAAGGATATCCGTTGGGGTACGTTCCCCTCAGTCTCTGCCGGTTGGCGTTTCGATAAGGAGAAATTCTTCCCCATCAGTCGCGACGTTGTAAACATGTTCAAGATTCGCTTTAGCTATGGCGAGTTGGGTAATGAGAACATCGGTGAATATGCTTATCAGTCGGTGTATCGTCCGGATTATATGACCTATAGTTTCGGCAATACGGTTGTGGCAGGTTCTTCTATTGAGGACTATGTGAATGGAAACATTGCCTGGGAGAAGAAGTCTACCACCAACATAGGTATTGATATCGCTATGTTCAAAAACCGCTTGGAATTCACTGCTGAGTGGTATAAGAACACGTCTACCGACCTGTTGTACAATGTTCCTGTTCCTGCCAACGCAGGTGTTAGAAACACCTCTGTTACGATGAACGCCGCTAAGATGGAGAACAGTGGTTTCGAATTCTCGGCCACTTATCGCAACAACGACCACCCACTGAAGTGGCAGGTTGCTGCCAACTTGAGCACACTGAAGAACAAAGTGAAGTCGCTCGGCTTCGGTAACGAGTCGTATATCACTGGCGATTATGCAACTTTTGTAGGTCAGGAAGTCGGACAATTCTATGGCTATGTATTTGAGGGTATTGCACGAACAAAGGCCGACATCGACGATCATGCGACACAGACAGGTGCACAGATTGGTGACTGCCTCTATAAGGATGTCAATGGCGATGGTACTATTACTGCTGACGACCGTGTCGTTCTAGGTAGTGGCTTGCCCAAGGTGAATTTTGGTATCAGTGCCCATTTAGAGTATAAGAACTTCGACCTGAGCATCTCAACTTTCGGTGCTTTGAACTACCATGTGTCCGACGGTATCTATAACAGTTTGAACTCATGTTACGGATGGGCCAACAAGGATGTAGCCATGGGTGACGCTAACCGTTATTCGGAGGACGGACTGACCTATATATCTAACGTACCCCGTACCTATATTACTGCCAACGGTGAACCCTGGAACGACTATTTCAGTGATCGCCAGATTCAGAATGCCGCTTATTGGAAGATAGCCAACGTAGAGTTGGGTTACAACTTCCCCGACAAATGGTTCAAGGGTGTTGTCTCTGGTGCTCGCGTCTATGTATCGGCACAGAACCTCTATACCTTTACAAAGTATAAGGGCTACAATGTGGATTATGCCGGTGGCACGTTCACCCCAGGTTTCAACTGGTGCTCATATCCCAGTGCACGTACCTTTATGGCAGGTGTCCTCTTCTCATTCTAAAGGGTAAAAAAAGAAATAGAAAAAGTAATGAAGACTATGAAACTATATAAATTTTCATTTGCCCTTATGCTGGGCATTGGAACGCTGACATCGTGCAGCGACAAGTTGGAGCTAACAAATCCCAACGACCCGACTACAGGTACTTTCGGTAACACAATAGAAGATTTGGAGGATGCCGTCATAGCCTGTTACCATCATACTCGTATGGAAGGAACATATGCCCGTGTGGGCTATACCCTTGACTGCTGTCGTGGCGATGAAGTGTGGAACGTAGCACAGTCGTGGAACCATATTTATGCCGACAATCTGAATGTTTCCATCAACAATGGTGAAGTGGCTTGGATCTGGCGTGATTGGTACTATGTGATTAATATCTGTAACTTTGTAATCACCAAGTGTGAAGGTATTGCAAATGAGACGGAGTCGTTGAAACGTATTAAGGGACAGGCGCTCTTTATCCGTGGTTTGGCTTATTACAATCTGTCCAACTACTATCAGAATCCGGCGCTGATTTTGGATTATAATGCTTATTCAACACTTGATGGACTTTATGCCTCGAATATCATGGAGGGTGAGGACAATCCGTACAATCAGTACGACCGTGTGATGGACCAAGTGGAGAAAGACTTCTCTGAAGCCATAGCTCTGCTACCGAGCCGTGACGCTGGCGGTGAGTGGGCCAAAGGCCGTGCTACCAGTGGCGCAGCAGCAGGTCTCTATGCACGTGCACTGATGCAGCGTCATAAGTACGCCGAAGCTCTGACCGTCCTGAAAGCAATCATCGGTGGACAGTATGGTGCTTATAAACTGATGGCTAACTATGGCGACAATTTCCGTGAGGGTAGTGCCTACGAGAACAATGCCGAGAGCCTTTACGAAGTTCAGTTCCTGGACTATGGTACTCAGGGTTCTGACGATGAGTGGACACCGGTGAATATCAGTAAGAATGCTTCTCAAGGCCATGCTCTGGAGGCAAACTTTGCTCCAGCAAAGGTAGGTAGCTGGCAGGACTTGGCGGCTGCTCCGTGGCTGTATCAACTCTTTAAGGCTGAGAAGACCAAGAACGGAAAGCTCGACCCGCGTCTTTACTGGACTATTGGTACCTACGAGAGTGATTGGGAGGGGTTTGAATATGGTAACATGTGCTATACGGAAAACATGAGCGACGACGATCCTGTTGTGGTCAACACGGTAAACGGCGGTCTGCCTGTTGCTAAGTACACCAATTTCCGCACAGGACTCTATTCTTCGGTGGTTACTGGTCTGAAGTGTGGTATTAATATACGTATTATGCGCTATTCAGATGTGCTGCTTCGTGCTGCAGAGTGTGAGAACGAGGTGAGCGGTCCCACCCAGCAGGCCATCGACTGGATTAACCAGGTGCGCAGCCGTGCCAATCTTGCTGACTTGAACCTGGCCGACTTCGGTACGAAGGACAAACTCTTTGAGCAGATTGCCAATGTGGAGCGTCCGAAGGAGTTTGGCTGTGAGGCAGGCCGCTGCTATGACCTGATTCGCTGGGGATTCTTCTATGACAAGGATCGCCTGCAGCAGCTGAAGGAGCACGGTGCATATAAGCTTGCTGCCAACGTGAAGGATGTGATAACCTATGGTGGTGCAGGCGTTGAAAGCACTTTCGACAAATATGAGAAGGGTCATGAGTATTTCCCCATCTACCAGAACGACCTGAACGTCAATGCTAATCTGAGAGGGAATTCTGCTAATCTTGGCATGGATAATTCCGTCTACTTCTCAAAGAACGGCTGGACAGTACATCCTGTGGTGAACCTCTAAGAAAGGTAAAAAGGGAAAAAAGTAAAAGGGTAAAAAAAGTAAAAAGCATAAGACTATGAAATATCTCAATAAATTAGCATCCGTCCTGTTTGCAGCATCGCTTGGCATGGTGACCATGACGAGCTGTGAAGGCGGTGACCTCTATAAGGTGGACGCTCCCGAATGGCTTTCGGAGATGGGTGGCGGCGAAGAGGAAACAACGATTGTCGAAATCACTCCCAATCCGTCTAAGTTGGGAAGTCCGGACAATACTACCGGCTGGTGGACAGAATTCACTGACGACATCAAGGCTGAACCGGGTATGACTTATCAGGTGAAGTTTACCAACTATGGCGGTGGCAGCAACTGGAACAATTTCGTGCTTATTCTGCGTAACGAGGCCAAGGACTATGAATATGGCGTTTTCCGTTCGGATAACTGGTGCTGGAACACAAAGTTCTCGGACGGTGGCGACAGCGACCAGTGGTGCTCGAAGAAGATGGAAAACAGCGACCGCGACTGGGCGGCATGGCTGAAGGCGATGGACCGTGCCAAATGTACGGCGACGATTATCAACTATGGCGACGGTACGGCCTATATCAAGGTCGTTATGGCTGGCAGCGACGGCAACACGTATACGCAGGAGTATAGCGGGTTCGACGTAGACAAGGACAACCTATATTTCTCCTTTACCGTGGACAACAGCCATATTGAGTTTGGCGACATCGACGTGTCGGACAGCGAGCCCGCATCGATGGAAGTGACAGGCGTGCCCGGCGAGGTGCTGTATGGTACGACGTTCGAGGAGGCTATGGCCAACGTGTCGGCTATAGTTACTTACGAGTCGGGGCTGAAGAAGACCGTACCGGCTGGGGAACTGCTGTTTGAGGCTATTCCTGACTTTGAGACGCTGGGACAGAAGACGCTGGTGGTGGTCTACAACAAGACGTATCTTGGCGCGAACTGCACCACGCCGTTGGTGGCTGTCAAGACGTTCAGCGTCGTCAGGGAACTGTCGGCGTTCACCGAGACCGTCGTGGTACCCACACCGATCGTGCTGGGTGCCGAGGACAACTCGACGGCTTTCTGGGGTGCTCATACTGACAATATCAAGGTGGAGCCGAAGGAGACGAAGGTGGTGACATTCACCAACTACTCCAACTGTGTCGACAACTGGAACAACTTCTGCGTCGTGCTCTGCAAGGCCGACAATACAGAATATGCCGTGGTGCGTGCCGACAACTACGGCTGGGGCAATGGCTATGCTGCCTGTACGCCCAAGATGGAAGAAGGTCGCGACTGGGCAGCATGGAAGTCTGCCATGAACGGTGCAAAAGTGACGGCATACGTGACCAACAACGGCGACGGCACGGCTACGGTGAAGGCGGTGATGACGGGCAACGACGGCGTGACATACTTGCAGGAATATGTGGGCATCAATACGGTCGATGCTGACGACATGTACTTCCGATTCACCGTTGACGGCTGTCACCTGGTGTTCGACAAGGAGGTGGGTGCTCCCGACTGTACGACTGCATTCTGGGGAGCTCACTCGCCCAACGTGCAGGTCATTGGCCATCAAGCATGTACCTTCCACTTTACGAACTACTCCAACTGTGTCGACAACTGGAACAACTTCTGCGTCGTGCTCTGCAAGGCCGACAATACAGAATATGCTGTGGTGCGTGCCGACAACTACGGCTGGGGCAACGGCTATGCTGCCTGTACGCCTAAGATGGAAGAAGGTCGCGACTGGGCGGCATGGAAGGCTGCCATGAACGGTGCGAAAGTGACCGTCGAGGTTGTCAACAACGGCGACGGCACAGCTGACGTGAAGGCAGTGATGCACGGTACGGACGGTGTGGACTATACGCAGGAGTATATCGGCATCAATATGGTCGATGCTGACGACTTCTACGTCCGCTTCACAGTCGATGGAAGCTATTTGGTGTTTGAGTAAGTTGACAGTTCTCTCTTCGAGAGTGTGGCGATGCGAAGACAGTTGATAGTTAAGAGAATATAATATTATTGCAGTTGAAGTAATCATAACGTTCAAGGACCTATGTTCAAAGTTCAAGGTTTAATGACCAACGTTCAACGTTCAATGTTCAACGTTCAACGTATATTATTGTTTGCAGGGCTGCTGCTGATGGCTGCATGTGGCGACGACGACGCGAGCGATGGCGGCGGCGGGGGAGGCTCCCCGCTGTCGGTATCGACGCCCGTGGTGTCGGCCATCACGTCATCGTCTGCAGTGGTGTCGGCCACAGCCAGCGGGTCGGCCATCACGACTCGAGGCATTTGCTACGCCACGACGGCCAATCCGACGGTCAACGACTCGAAGGTAGAGGGTGCAGCGGCGAACATGCAGGTGACGCTGACGGGCTTGCAGGGCAGCACGACATATCATGTGCGGGCCTACGTGGGGCGCAGCGGCGAAATCAAGTATTCTGCCGACGTAGCATTCACGACGTCCGACGGTTCTGGCGGCGACGACGAGGAAGAGCAGACGGAGGGACCCGAGGCACTGCGTCGCGTCAGCGTCCACGACCCGAGCGTGGTGTGGGATGCATCGTCCAGCAGCTACTATATCTTCGGCTCGCACCGTGCCGTGGCAAAGTCAGCGAACATGATGACGTGGCAGACGGTCAGCGTGCCTTGGGCGACGGCCACCAGCACGAATGCTCCCAACAGTGCGGCGTTCACCAGCCCCGAGGTGACGAAGGTGACGAAGGGTGGGGTGGCGACGGACTTCGTGTTCGATGCCCAGGCGTGGTCCAAGCGTGGCAATGCGAGCTACAATGTCGACGGCAACATGTGGGCGCCCGACGTCATCTGGAACAAGGCCATGCAGAAGTGGTGCATGTATCTGAGCATCAATGGCGACAACTGGTATTCGAGCATCATCATGCTGACGTCCGACAGGATTAGCGGTCCGTACCGCTATCAGGCTCCCGTGGTGATAAGCGGATTCAAGTCGGGCACTGACTATAAGGACACCGATCTAGAGATTGTGCTGGGCAGTCAGAGTGCCCTGCCCGCCCGCTACAGCGTGGGAAGTAAGTGGGGCAACCGCTATCCGAACTGTATCGACCCGTGTGTGTTCTACGACGAGGCGGGACAGCTTTGGATGTCGTACGGCTCGTGGAGCGGTGGCATCTGGATGCTGGAACTGGACGAGCAGACGGGCCTGCGCGACTACGACGTAGAGTATGCACTGACGGGTTCGGGCGACGGCATCACCGTCGATCCGTATTTCGGCAAGAAGATTGCTGGGGGCTACTATGTATCGGGCGAGGCCAGCTACATTGAGTACATCGGTGGCTATTACTACCTGTTTGTGACGTACGGCGGACTGGCTGCCGGCGGCGTGCCTGGCGACTACAACAACGGCGGCTACCAGATGCGCGTGTTCCGCTCGCAGAATCCCGACGGACCGTATGTTGACGGCAAGAATGCCAGTGCCGTGTTCCCGCAGTACCTGCTGAACTTCGGTGCTAGTGAGAACGACGGCAACCGCGGTGTCAACATCTTCGGTGCCTACGACGAATGGGGCTACCAGGTGACGGGAGCCTATGGCGAGCGGTCGCAGGGCCACAACAGCATCATCGCTGCTGGTGACGGGCGCTGCTATCTGGTGTACCACACGCGGTTCCAGAACCGTGGGGAGGCGCACGAGGTGCGTGTCCACCAGGTGTTCCAGAACGAGGATGGCTGGCTGGTGGCAGCACCGTTCGAATATACTGGCGAGCGGGTGAAGACAGCCGACATCAGCGCCAAACAGAAGGTGGCCACTGACAAGATTCCGGGAAAATACAAACTACTGGTGCATCCATATAAGCTGGACCATACGGCCAAAGCCTACTCGACGCCCGTGGACGTCACGCTGAATGCCGATGGAACCGTCAGCGGCGACAAGAGCGGCACGTGGACGGCCAAGGCTGGCACCTCGTACTTCACGGTGAACATCGGACAGGAGTACAAGGGCGTGATGGTGGAGCAAACCCTGGAACCCAGAAACGATAAGGCTCCCAGCTTCACGGCACAGGACGCCAAGACGGGTGTCACCGTATGGGGTTATAAGTATGCAGAAAACTAATCGCGAAAACCACACGATGAATAAGTTAGTTATTATTTGTTTGTTGTCGGGACTCTGTGTCATGGCGATGGCACAGAGACCGCAACTGGTTCACGACCCCGTCATGGCTTGTGAGGACGGCACGTGGCACCTGTATTGTACGGGCATGGGCATCCAGCACATGACATCCGCCGACCGGACGTCGTGGACGGTGGCTCCGCAGCCCGTCATGACAGTCATCCCGCAGTGGACGCACGACTCGGTGCCGGGATTCCGACAGCACGTCTGGGCTCCTGACGTCATCCAGTGGCACGGACGCTGGTGGCTCGCATACAGCTGTTCGACATTCGGCAAGAACGGATCGGCCATCGGGCTGCTCTCTACCCGTAAGCTGTCTGCCGCACTATGGAACGACGAGGGCTGCATCGTTGCGTCCCGCGAGAATCGCGATAACTGGAACGCCATCGACCCCTGTTTTGTCATCGACGGCGACGACCAGCCCTGGCTCGTGTGGGGTTCGTTCTGGGACGGCATCCAGCTGGCTCCCCTCGATACTACGATGCATCTGAAGGATGGCTGTGCAAGTAAAACCATCGCCCGTCGCTACGCCCCTGCAGCCAAGGGCGTTGCACCCAATCCCACCTCAAAGTTTGCAGGAACCAATGCCA
>Ga0265298_10010852_pt1 | contig 10713 bp, 8 predicted proteins | sample AusTroGonzalo_MG_3_FD_193486 | JGI IMG/M metagenome (GOLD analysis project Ga0265298, IMG submission 193486) | Bovine rumen microbial communities from tropical cattle in Woodstock, Queensland, Australia - Gonzalo_01 | ecosystem: Host-associated > Mammals > Digestive system > Stomach > Rumen ...
CAAAGGAGACGGACAACTGAGCAGGTTGCCATTGCGCTGTAAGTTGAGGAATGAGAAACGGATACGGTTTTTAGGATGGTATTCTTGGTCGTAAACCGTGATGCTCCGTCCGCTGACACAGTTCTCGGCCTTTACTTCAATCGGAATGATTTCGTCTTGCCATTGGATGACGAATTCCACTTCTGCTTTGCTCTCAGGAGACCAATAATTGGGCGTTTGCCCCTCCATCATGGGCAAGAGCGACTGCAAGATGGCGTTCTCCGCCATGGCACCCTTAAACTCCGTATAATTGGCCGCAAAGTCCATGATAATGCTGCCTGGTAGGTTGGCCAATCGTCGGAGTAGACCACAGTCGCAAGCATATACTTTAAATGCATCAGGCTCCTCATAGGCTTTGAGCGGCATGCCTGGCTTTGAGATATTGTTGATGCGGTAAATCATGCCAGCATCCTCAAGCCAAAGCAATGCGTCCTCATAATCCTTGGAACGGGCGCCCGTTTTCACCACTTTATAGATGAATTTGCGGTTTTGCTTTCCCAGTTGTGAAGGCAAAGAGTGCCAAATGGCATGGATGCGTGGGATTTCACGTGGCTCGGCGTATTTGGCAAAGTCCAGTTCGTAAAGGTCTAAAATTCCTTGCAAGACACGATCCAATTCCTGCATACCTTGGTTCTCCAATATGGCCACCACTGCGTCAGGCATCCCCCCGCTAATCATATAGCGGCGATATTCGGTCTTTAACCTGTTCAAAACAATTTCAGGCAGATGTACTGGCTCATTAAGGCTTTCCACATAGGCAAAAGTCTTTTCGTCGCTGACTCGCAAAAACTCCTTGAACGACACGGGAAACATCCTAACCACCTCCACTTTTCCGACAGGTACTGTCATTCTCCGTTTTTTCACGGCCACGCCAAGCAAGGAGCCTGCAGCAATAATGTGATATTCAGGTGCTTCCTCGCAAAAATATTTCAAGCTGTTGAATGCTTCCTCGCACTCTTGTATCTCATCGAATATGAGTAAAGTCTTTCCTGCTATCAGCGGCACATCGCTATAAAAAGCCAGTTCTTTAAGAATGCGCTGCGGGTCTTTCGTGACTTGAAAGGCGGATTTTACTTCGGGCTGACGGTCGAAATCGAATTTGGCACAATAGTCGAAGCACTCATTTCCAAAAGTTTCCATCGCCCAAGTCTTTCCTATTTGTCGGGCACCCTTCAGAAGGATGGGCTTGCGCTTCGGTTTTTCCTTCCATTGTTTGAAAACTTCAATAATGTCTCTCTTGATAATCATGGATTTTACACTAATAACTTCCGATTTGTGTATGTTTGATACATTTTTCGGCACTTGTTGATGCAAAAATACGTTTTTTGTTTCAAATGACAATGATTTTCTTTGATTTTTTCTTTTATGGAAAAACACTATTTTTGCATTGTCAATCACACCTTATTATATATGCTCTCCAACTTAAAAAAATACCATATCATCCTAGCCTCCAAATCCCCGCGTCGACAGGAACTGCTGCATGGCATGGGCGTGGATTTTCAGATTCTGACCAAGGAAACCGATGAGAGTTTCCCGCCCGAAATGCCCTTGGACGAAGTGCCAAAATTCTTGAGCCTGCAAAAGTCTCTAGCTTTTAGTGACGAAGAATTGCCCGCTGATTATCTGCTGATTACCTCCGATACCGTCGTGATTTGCGAAGGCGAGATTTTGGGTAAGCCAAAGGATAGGGAAGATGCCGCCCGAATGTTGCAACTGCTGTCGGGCAAGACGCATCATGTGGTGACAGGTGTCACGGTGCGCTCGTTGGAGAAAACCGAGTCGTTTGCGGTGCGCTCCAATGTGACTTTTGCCCAACTCGATGACGAGGAAATCGACTATTACATTGAGCATTGCAAACCGTATGACAAGGCGGGTGCATACGGCATCCAAGAGTGGATTGGTTATGTGGGCATCAGCGGATTGGAAGGTTCGTTCTACAATGTGATGGGCCTGCCGACACGAAAATTGTATCAATGCTTGAAAACATTTTAGGTTTTTTGCTATTTTTGCAGCATAATGCTGTAAAATGGACAAAAATCGCCATAAAATATTGATTACCAACGATGACGGATATGCTGCCAAAGGCTTGCGCAAATTGGTTGCACTGATGCGCACGTTGGGTGATGTGGTACTCATTTCCACGGACGAGGTGATGTCGGCCAAGAGCCATTCCTGCACCATCCGTGATAGGATTTATGTGCGTCTCGTGCACGAGGAGGAAGGTTTCATGGAATACCGCTGCAACGGTACTCCCGTCGATTGTGTGAAATTGGGCTATCAGAAACTGATGCCCACCCCGCCGGACTTGGTCGTTTCGGGTATCAATCATGGAATGAACGCGGCTACGACGGTGGTGTATTCTGGCACTATCGGCGCGGTCATCGAGGCTTGTATGAATGGTCTGAATGCCATCGGCTACAGCTTGTTCAGCCTCAACCCCGATGCTGACTTCGACCATCTCGACACGGCCATCCTTGAAATCACGAAGAAGGTGTTAGACGATGGCCTGCCTAAAGGCGTTTGCCTCAATGTGAACTTCCCCAAGCGTAGCGAGGAGCCCATGAAAGGTATCAAAGTATGTCGTCAGGCGGCCTGTCGTTGGGTGGAGTATTTCAAGGAACAATATGATGAAAACGGGCAACAGTTCTTCGACCTTGAAGGCACCTTTGAGAGTGATGACGTCATGCCCGATACTGACCTTTGGGCTTTGCAAAACAACTATGTCTCTGTAGTTCCTACAAGCTTCGACTGGACGGCGCACCGTTGCATAGAACCAATGAAAATGTTTGAAAAAATAAATATTGACGCGAGACTGAGAGACACGAGACGCGAGATTTTGGAAAGTCCCGTGTCCCGCAGTCCCGTGTCCGATGTCAAATAATAAGAACCATGAAAATCAAGGATAACTTTTGGCTTGGATTGTTGGCGGGAGCGGCCAGTTTCGGACTGTTTTTTCTGCTGTTGAGCCTCATTAATTGGGAGTCATTAGGCGCGTTTTCCGACCGTGCGCCCTATCTTTTGGCTTTCATCCCAGGTGTCGTCTTGTTCAGAATGATGCTCGTGAAGTGGAAACTTGACAAGATGGGCCGTGGCGTATTGGCAGTGACTATTGTAGGAATGTTGCTGGTGTTCTTTCTGATTTAATAAATTGTAAACCAATGAAATACTATATCATAGCAGGAGAAGCCTCGGGCGACTTGCACGCCTCCAATCTTGTCGCTGAAATCAAGAAGAAGGACAAGAAGGCGGAGTTTCGTGGCTGGGGCGGTGACCTAATGAAAAACCAAGGCGTTGAGTTGGTGAAGCACTATCGTCTGACGGCCTACATGGGTTTTGTGGAGGTGGCAGTCAACCTGCGAAAAGTGTTGGGCAATATCGCCCAATGCAAGAAAGACATTGTTGAGTATCAGCCAGATGTCATTATTTTGGTCGACTATCCAGGCTTCAATCTGCGCATCGCCGACTTCGCCCATGAGAAGGGTTTCAAGGTGTTTTACTACATCTCGCCCCAAGTGTGGGCGTGGAAACGTCGCCGTGTGCGTAAAATCAAGAAGACGGTCGACAGGATGCTGGTCATCTTTCCTTTTGAGGAGGAGTTTTACAAGAACTACGGCATTGATGTGACTTACGTCGGTAATCCGCTGTTGGACGAATTGGCGAAGTTTGGAACAGCTAACCGTTCCATGTTTTTGCGCCGCAATAGCCTCGGCGAGAAGCGCGAAATTATCGCCCTGTTGCCTGGCAGCCGCAAACAAGAGGTGAAGCGGATGTTGCCCACCATGCTGAAAGTGGTTTCTCATTTTCCTGAATACCAATTTGTTATTGGTGGTGTGTCATCTCTTGGGAAGGATTTTTACAAGAGAATCATGGGCAATGCCGACGTCTTTCTTATTGAAGACCAGACATACGAGTTGCTGCAAAACTCCAGTGCAGCATTGGTCACTTCGGGGACAGCTACCCTTGAAACGGCTTTATTCACCGTGCCGGAAGTGGTATGCTACAAGGCAACGGGTCTCTCGTATCTGCTGGCCAAGTGGATGATCAAGGTGAAATACATTTCATTGGTTAACCTTGTGATGGACAAGCAGGTGGTGAAAGAGTTGATTCAAGGCGACTTGACCGAGGATAATATCGTGAAAGAACTGGATTTGCTGTTGCACAATGGCAAGCGTCAACGGCAGATTTTGGAGGATTATGACGAACTGCGTGAGCGGCTCGGCAATGCAGGTGCGTCGGAAAAAGCCGCTACGATCATCTGTGATGGTTTAAGGAATATCAAACAAACAAAATAATTGTATTCATAAAATAATTGTATCATGAAACATAAATCCATCAGCATATTGGTAATCAGTCTGTTGCTGACCTTGTTTATGGCTCCGCAGAACGTTGAAGCCCAGCGACTTGATGAATTGTTCAACTTCGGTAGTTTCGAAGAAACCCTGTTTTGTACCTATTCGATTTACGAGGAGGAGAACTTTGACCTTAGCCTTGACTCAAACGGTGCTGTTGTGGTCAACAACACTTGTGGTGATGCCGATCTGATGGGCTTCATTATGCTCAAGAACAAGGAATTCCTTAATTATTCGGACTTGCCGAAGTTGGAACTGGGCGATTACGTCATGATGTGGAGCGAGGCACTTCCTGAAGAAATCTTTGCCGCCTTGGTGAAACAGGAAAACGTGAAAGCGGCAGCGCAGAACAATCTCTGTTCCAGTGCCTTGCCTTTCTGTACCGACAATGGTCTTTACGAGTTTCCCGCAGGTGTGAATGCAGGCATTGGCGAGGCAGGGCCGTATTACTCTTGTCTTGGTACGCGCCCCAATCCAGCTTGGTATTATATGCGCATCCTCGACCCAGGCGACATGGACATCTATATGTTCAGTACCCCGCAGGTTGACATCGACTTCTGCTGTTGGGGGCCTTTCGAAGATCCTTTGGCACCTTGTCCGATGGGATTAACACGTGAAAAGGTGGTGTCGTGCAGCTATTCCACAAGTTGGAACGAGACCTGCAAAATTAGGAATTCGTTGGAAGGTGAATACTATATTTTGCTGATTACCAACTATTCTAACCGTACTTGTAATATTAATTTTAGCAAGACGGCGGGCGAGGCTTCCACCGATTGTAATATTTTACCGCCTTTGGTGAGCTATGATGAACCTGCCTGCAAAGGCGGCGATTTGCATCTCTATGCCAACGGCATAACGGGTTCCTCGTTCAGTTGGTTCCAAATGGGCAGCTCTTGGACTTCCAACGAGCAGAATCCAGTAAGGCACAATGCGACCTTGGACATGTCGGGCACCTATGGCTGCGTCATTACCCTTGAGGGACAGCATAGTGATACTACTTATCTTGATGTGACCGTCAACGAGAGCATTGTGTTTCAACGTGTTGTTGATACCTGCAATTCATTTACATTGTTCGGTGTGGAATACACCGAGAGCGGACACTATGAGGAACACCTCACCACTGCAGCGGGTTGCGACAGCATCATCGACCTGACCCTTACGCTAGGCTATACGCCTGATTTTGAGATTGCTGGCAACCACTGGCCCATTGGAGGCAGCGAGACCTATATCAGCGTCAATGAATATGCGATTGAGCTTGACAACGCCTTGGCTGCCATCGACACGGTGCTGTGGTCGGTGGATTGTGAAAACTGGCGCATAGTTCCACATGGCCGTGGCGAGCGTTGTACGCTCTACATCTTCTCGTTCTTGGAAGAGCCCGTCATGCTTCACGCTACGGTGGTCAATGCTTGCGACAATGTTTCGCAGGAGTTTTTCCTCCAAACATCCTATTTTGGTGTTGATGAGACGGTTGATAATGAATGGTTTGTGGTCGTTCCTAATCCCAATACTGGAAGTTTTACACTTGATTTTGGCTTCATGCAAGGACAAGTTGAAGTGGCAATTTATGATGCTCAAGGCCGACAGGTTGCTTGTAAGTCGGGACGGGCCTCTGATAAGTTCCATTGGAATTTGGAAGGCATGCCTTCAGGCCTGTATCTTGTCAAGGCCGTGTCCGATGGGAAGAGTCAGGTTCGCAAAGTAATGATTAACAGGTGAGAATGGAGGACTTATGAAACGGATTCTACTAACAATGTTACTGCTTGCTCCTGGGTTGATGGCCTTGGCCCAGATTTCCACCCAAGGGAAAGAGTTTTGGTTTTCTTTCATGCAGAACGGCTATAAGAGCAATCAAGGTGTTTGGGTTGAGACGCAGGTGAAGATTAGCGCCAAAAGGGCTTGCAGTGGAATGGTCAGCAACCCACGTACTAATTGGTCAATGCCGTTTGAGGTTGATGATGAAAGCGCAGTGCTGCTGTCGATACCTGAAAACCAAGGCTATAACGAAAACAACGAGGGCGTTCCTTCCGATTTTGGACTCTTGCTGACAGCAACTGATACGGTGTCGGTTTTCATTGCCAACTGCGCCACGAATACATTTGATGCCTCTTTCGTGTTGCCTGTTGAGAGTCTTGGATCCAACTATATCGTGCAATGCGATCACGAGCCGTTAACACATATGTCTGTTGGTTTCCCTGAAGAAGAAACGAGCGCATTCCTTATTGTGGCTACCGAGGACAATACAGTAATCACTATCAATCCGTCTGTGGTCACTATCGACGAACACCCTTCCGTTGTCGACTATTCTATTACACTCGATCGGGGACAGACGTATTTCATGCGTACTCGAAATCAACTAGGTTCAAGTATGCGTGATTTCTCGGGTACTCGCATCACCGCACGAGACGGCAAGAAAATCGCAGTGTTTAATGGTAACACGTTGACTACCATCCCCAACACTTCGCCTAATTTTTATCTTCATATCTTTGAGCAATCTGACCACATCTTTGAGCAAGCGCTTCCCGTTGAGACATGGGGCAAGCATTTTGCCATCACTGGTTCCTCCACCCGAACCCGTGACTTAGTGAAAATAACTGCAGGGGCTAAACGGGATGAAGTGTGGCGCAACGGAGAGCGTTTGACTACGTTAGACAAAGGCGAGTCATACACATTTTGGCTATACTCCAATTCAGGGGGCTCGTGCTATATTGAGACCACCAAACCCAGCATGGTTTATCTGTATAATGTGGCGGGCTACGATCCTGAAGCCTTGGAGATGGAGAATGGAGATCCGTCAATGGTATGGATTCCGCCCGTAGAACAGAAAAGTAATGAGATTATCTTTTGTACTTTTAATCACGAAGATGCTACTATAGATAATCACTATGTAAATATTGTGGTGGACAGCAGTAGCGTGAATGAGGTGTATTTGGATAGTATCTTGTTGGATGCTAACAACTTTCATCCTTTGATTGGGAATCCGTATTACTACTATGCACAGGTGGAAGTTAGTCACGGCATACATCATCTTTCGTGTGAATGGGGTCTGATAGCACATGCCTATGGGTTCGGTTATGCCAAAGGCTATGCCTATTGTCCTGGAGCCAATGTGGTGGATTTGAAGAGTGTGCTCTTTATCAACGGACAGTCGAGCGTCACCTATCATGACAATTTGGACCTTTGTATAGGCGAGAATGCCAATTTTGAAGTCAGGACAAATTACCCCGTGCAAAGCGTGGTTTGGGATTTTGACGGCACACCGATGCCAGGTGGCATTACGGTTTCGCACACATACGACCAAGCTGGCGATTTCATCGCAAAGGCTATCGTTGAGGGCCACAATACCTTTACTAACCAGACGTTCTATGATACTTTGACGATGGCAGTCCATGTGAGAGTAGCGGGTTATGCGGATTTGACTTATATGTTTTGTGACGAGGATAGTTTTGACTTTCATGGGGAAACCTATACGGAATCTGGATATTATGAGCAGAACGTGCCTAACGCCAATGACTGCGACAGCGTGTTCCATCTGATATTGGATATGGATTTCACGCCGAATTTCTCTATTAAGGGCGACCATTGGCCCATTGGTGGCAGCGAGACCTATATCAGCAACACTGAATATGCCATTGCATTTGATGATCCAAGAACTTCTGTCGACACGGTGATATGGCAAATTGATTGTGAGAACTGGCTTCTTGTGCCACACGGTCGAGGCGAGCGTTGTACACTTTACATTTTTTCATATCTTGAGGACCCAGTGATGCTTCATGCCACAATGGTCAACCCTTGCGGCACGGAAACGCGTGATTTTTCCATCACTACTACTTATTTTGGTGTTGATGAGACGGTTGGCAACGAAAAGTTTACGATTAGCCCGAATCCTTCCAATGGCCACCTGACTTTGCATCTTGACCACCTTGAAGGTTTGGCTGAAGTCGCCGTTTACACGAGTTCAGGGCAACGGGTGGATACGTTTGTGGTGGATGCTAACGTTATAAAAGCATACGATTACACCTTGCCCGATATGGGTGACGGACTTTATCTGCTTGTGGTGCGAAACAACGGCGCAACGCTGGCCAGAAAGTTTTCCGTTGTACGATAAACATTGAATATCAAATAATTATGTTATGATATATGCTGCGAAAAACCGACAAAAGAGAAGCTTGTTACGCCTTTTGACCTTGGCTTTGTTGGCCTTTTCTTCTTGCCTGAAGGAAGGCGACAACTCGTCGATTCTGCTCAACGACCCGCAGGAAATCCCTTTGATTACCGAGTATTTGCCCGAAGACTTATTGCAGATGTTCGGGGAGGGTAACGTCAATTTCGGCGACCAGCCGCCCGTCGTTGACTTGGAGTTTGTGTCGAACCATGAGTATGTGGCCACTAGCCTGGAACCGCCTTTCGCGCCGCCCGTGGGTACCATCACGCCAATCAAGCACTACCACAAAATCAGCCAGAATTATCTGCAAATTGCTGATTACTACAGTATGAGCTCGGAGGAAACGTCATGTCACTACCTTTCCCCCATCTACCTGACAGGTTGCAACGACCGTTTCACGGCTTATTATTTTGAGGAGCCTGACACCGACGCCAAGCCTGTTCATGCAGTGTTGTTTTCAGGTCGGGTGACTTCTGCTGGCGTACGTGATTTTATGTATGGCTACAAGATTGTCCGCTACAACGACAGCATAGTGCCGCCTACAGTGTATCCGGTCAACTCCATTTTCATCTTCAAGGATCATGACGGCCTCGCAGAGCAGGTGGATTGGTTTGATGAGTCGTTATTAGAACCTTAAAATCAGTGTGTTATGAAGAGATTCAACATCATATTAGTCTGGTGTCTGATGGCTGCGTTGCCGCTTCAAGCCCAGTTTGCCAAGCCTTTGAAGTCGAGGAATGTCGGGTACAGCAATAAAAGCTATTGGAATGTAGGCCTTACAGGAAGCTATGCTGCCAATGACATGATTTACACCGCGATGAATGCTGGCGAGTTTCAGGTATACCTTGCGCCCACTGGTGGCATTGCTGTGGAATACAACACCATGAATGACCTTGCTGTGGGGATGGATGTGTCTTATGTCATGCGAGGCACCAAGGAATCTTCGTCAACAACGATCCTCACCAGTTTCAGCACAACGACCTTGTCTCACGTCGATTATGCGATGTCGCTGAAAGGCGTTGAGATGCGTGTGCCGGTGACGCTTTATCTTGGCTCTGGAGAGGATGTGAAGCCTTACGTATACCTTGCACCGCGCGTCAGTCTGTGGTTGGGCGATAGTATCCGTTGGGAACGTACCTACAAGGATGCCAGCTATGCGCCTGTGGTCTATACCCATGCTGTGGATAAAGGTACGATGAGACCTTATGATATTAGCATGGTCGCAGGTTTCGGACTGTGCAGCCGTTTGATGTTGGGGCAGATGCCGTTGCTTGTCAAGCTCGATTTGAACTATGGTATCAGCGTTTTCAGCACCTTCTCGGAGGAGGAAATCGCGGCGGCTAACGAAGGCTCCCAAACGTTTGTTTTTTACGGTTGGGGCGATGTCGCGCATGAGGATTTGGGTCGTCGCCACTTGCAAAATGCAGAGGCTCGGTTGACAGTCCTTATCCCCATAAAGAAACGTTTGAAGGATGCTTGCGCCTTTGACCAGCGTATGAAAAGAAGTAAAAGGTAGTCCTTTTACATTGAGATTTTCCGTTTTAAATAAAAAAAACGTCATTTTATCGCTTGAATTTAATTTTTGTTTTTATATTTGCAGCGATAATTAATTCGAAACGCCATGAAAAGGAAAATTACACTTTCGCTGCTTCTGCTCTTCTGCGTCGTTTCGGCGGGGGCGCAAAATTCCTCGCAAGGGAAAAAGTTTTGGTTTTCTTTCATGCAAAATGGTTACAGGTATTACAACTCCTATTATTCCGATTGGGTTGAGAATACGGTGATGATAAGTGCGAAACGGGCTTGTACAGGTGTCATTCAAAGCACGGGCAATGCAAATAACCATGTGTACTTTTCGGTGGGTAACAACGGCGTAACCTTTGTTGACATACCCTTATCGTGGGCTTATAACGAGGACAATGAAGAGGTGGTCGACCGAAAAGCGGTCGTGTTGACGGCCTCCGATACAGTTTCTGTTTTCATCAGCAATGTGGCCGTTTATTCTTTTGATGCTTCGTTTGTCCTTCCGGAGGAAAGTCTCGGTTCCGAATATTTCATTCAGTCGGACCAGCAGTCGAAGTCCGATAATTACAACTGCCAGCAGAAGGAAACCAGTTCGTTTTTGGTTGTAGCGGTTGAAGACGATACCGAGGTGGAAATTAC
>Ga0265298_10010855_pt1 | contig 10712 bp, 9 predicted proteins | sample AusTroGonzalo_MG_3_FD_193486 | JGI IMG/M metagenome (GOLD analysis project Ga0265298, IMG submission 193486) | Bovine rumen microbial communities from tropical cattle in Woodstock, Queensland, Australia - Gonzalo_01 | ecosystem: Host-associated > Mammals > Digestive system > Stomach > Rumen ...
AGTCGGGAGTGCCGGCCTCGAACTTGAACGGCAGGCGTTCGAAGGTGGTACGTTCCCACGTCACCTTGTCAATCATCTCACCGCCACCCTGATACGGCGGCAGCTTCTCAAGCCATTCCTCTTTACCGTAGAGCACGCCGACGCCCGTCGGTCCGTACATCTTATGTCCGCTGAAGGCGAAAAAGTCACAGTCCATCGCCTGCACATCAACTTTGAAATGGGGGGAGCTCTGTGCTCCATCGACCATGACAGGGATGCCACGCTCGTGAGCAATCCTCACGATTTCATCGACAGGATTCACCGTTCCCAGGACGTTGCTGACGTGTGCCACGCTGATGAGCTTGGTGCGCTCTGTCAGGTATATTGCGATGGTGTCGCAACATACGCGACCGTCGTCGGTGATAGGAATATGGCGGACGACGATACCACGCTTCTGTGCCTGCAACTGCCAAGGCACGATATTCGAATGGTGCTCCAGCTCTGTCACGAGAACCTCGTCACCTGGTTGCATCTGCGACTCACAGAACGAGCTAGCCACCAGGTTGATAGCTTCCGTCGTTCCTCGTGTGAACACGATCTCCTCTGTCTTGGCAGCATTGATAAACTGGCGTACCTTCTCACGTGCTGCCTCGTGAAGATCGGTTGCCTGCTGACTGAGGTAATGCACCCCACGATGCACATTGGCATTTACGTTGAGATACTCGTCACGCATAGCATCAAGCACACACAGCGGTTTCTGCGTCGTCGCCGCATTGTCGAGATACACCAGCGGACGGCCATATACTTTGCGTGCAAGAATTGGGAAATCAGCACGTATCTTTTCTATATTATACATCATAATGAATTTAGAGTTTAGAGTGTAGAGTGTAGAGTTTGCTACCGCCCTTGATAGTGACCATTGATTATTTGCAGAGTTTACAGCCAGAACACTTGTTCAGTTCGCCACGGAAGCGTTTCTCAACCAGATAGTGCAGACGGTTACGGAGAGGTTCGAGTTGCATCTTGTCGATGACCTCGTTGATAAACGCATTCTGCAGGAGGAGCTTGGCTTCCTGTTGTGAGATGCCTCGCTGTTGCATGTAGAAGAGGGCCGCATCGTTGAGTTGTCCTACGGTGGAGCCATGCGAACACTTCACGTCGTCGGCATAGATCTCGAGCATCGGCTGAGTGAACATACGAGCCTCACGAGTGGCCGTCAGGTTCTGATTGGTCATTTGCGAGATGGTCTTCTGTGCTCCGTGTTCTACCAGTACACGACCGGCAAAGGCACCAGTAGCCTTGTCGTCGAGTACATATTTATATAGTTCGTTCGAGGTGCAATGGGGTACGCGATGGGTGATGAGCGTGTTGTTATCGACATGCTGCTGCTTGTCGGCAATCACGCAGCCATAGCAGGCGCACTCCGCTCCATCGCCGGAAAGGGTGAGGTCGAGCTTATTGCGGGTGATGCCGTTATGGAGGGTAATGATATTGTGGTTTACCCGGCTATCATGCTGCTGGTCGATATAGACGTTGCTAACCCGGATATTCTTCGCATGCGTCTCTTCCAGGCAGTAGAGATCGAGCGAAGCATTGTTGCCAACATATGCCTCAATAACCTGCGTAGTCAGGAAGTTACGGTCGTCGGCAGCATGGTCGCAGAACAACATTTTGATTTCGGAACCTTCCTCAAGGATAATCAGCACGCGGCGGTTGACCATGAGGGCCTCTTCCCCCACCCAAAGGGAGGGAGCCTTGAGGATGTTGATGACCTGTATGGCACGATCGACCTTGACGTTCCTGGGCACATAGACGAAGAGACCATCCTGTGCCAACATGGTGTTGAGGTCGGTTACGGCATCGTTGGCCTGACCTGCCAACTGATTGTAGAAGCCGCAACAGGTCTCCCCTACATGGGCAGAGAGACTACCCACGATGACACCTTCGGGCAGATGAGCCAGGGGCTGTACATTCGTATAGAAGGCATCGTTTACCACAAAGTAAAGACTCGTGGAGAGGTTAGGCACATCACAACGGAAAGCTTCATAGGGATCGACGGGGATGTTGAGGCGATTGAGGTTCACGCCATAGTTGGGTGCGAAGAGCGCTGAGATGTCCGTATATCTGTAACGCTCCACTTTCCGGGAGGGAAAGCCCTGTGAGGTGAAACGTTTGAAAGCCTCGTCGCGAACGGTATTCATCACCTCTGACGAATGCTCACGAATCATCTCCCTACATTGTTTATACAAATCTATATATTGCTGTTTACTCGAAGTAATCATAATTACTAATTACTCATTTCTAATTACTAATTATTTATTCTTCTCCGATTTCTTCCTTAATCCAGTCGTAGCCGTGCTCCTGAATCTGCGTGGCGAGTTCAGGACCACCCGTCTTGACAATACGGCCCTGGTACAGGACGTGGACGAACTGCGGACGAATCATCTCTAACAGACGGTCATAGTGGGTGATGACGATACAAGAGGTCCCTGGAGTCTGTAGTTTGTTCACGCCCTCTGCCACAATACGCATGGCATCGACATCGAGACCTGAGTCTGTCTCGTCAAGGATAGCGAGCTTCGGCTCGAGCATCGCCATCTGGAAAATCTCGTTGCGCTTCTTCTCACCACCGCTGAATCCTTCGTTGACACTACGGTTGGCGAGCTTTGAATCAAGCTCTACAATCTTACGCTTCTCTCGCTGCAGCTTCAGGAACTCGGCGGCATTCATCGGCTCCAGCCCCTGATATTTACGTTTCTCATTGATGGCAGCCTTCATGAAGTTGGTCATCGAGACACCGGGAATCTCCACAGGATACTGGAACGAAAGGAAGAGTCCCTCGTGTGCGCGGTCCTCTGGTTTCATATCCAAAAGGTTCTTACCGTTGAAATATGCCTCGCCCTCGGTCACCTCATAGAGTGGATTACCCACGAGAACGGCACTCAGCGTACTCTTGCCGGAGCCGTTGGGGCCCATGATGGCATGTGTCTCACCGTCATTAATCACCAGGTCGATGCCCTTGAGTATCTCCTTCTCGCCAATGCGAGCATGTAAGTTCTTAACTTCTAACACCTTTATATATTTTACTATTTGACAATTTACTATTTTAGCCAACCGTGCCTTCGAGGGAGACAGAGAGCAATTTCTGCGCCTCGACAGCAAATTCCATGGGAAGCTTTTGCAGCACCTCCTTAGCATAGCCGTTGACGATAAGGCCGACGGCTTGTTCGGTGGGGATGCCACGCTGGTTACAGTAGAAGAGCTGGTCTTCAGAAATCTTTGAGGTTGTCGCCTCATGTTCGAAGATGGCAGTATCGTTGTGTACATCCATATAAGGGAAGGTATGCGCACCGCAGTCGGAACCAAGCAACAAAGAGTCGCACGACGAGTAGTTGCGGGCATTGTCGGCCGTAGAAGCGGCACGGACAAGTCCGCGATAGGAATTCTGGCTATGTCCGGCAGAGATTCCTTTCGATATAATCGTGCTCTTTGTGTTCTTGCCGATATGGATCATCTTTGTTCCTGTGTCAGCCTCCTGATAGTTGTTGGTAACGGCGACGGAATAGAATTCCGCTGTGCTATTGTCGCCGCGCAGGATGCAGGAAGGGTATTTCCATGTGATGGCACTGCCCGTCTCTACCTGCGTCCACGAGAGCTTGGAGTCTGTGCCACGCAGGTCACCACGCTTTGTAACGAGGTTGAGCACACCGCCCCGACCTTCTTCATCTCCCGGATACCAGTTCTGAACGGTAGAGTACTTTACTTCTGCACGATCCATGACAATAATCTCCACGATAGCGGCATGCAGCTGGTTCTCGTCGCGCATCGGTGCCGTGCAGCCTTCAAGATAAGACACATAGCTGTCGTCATCGGCCACGATGAGCGTCCTTTCGAACTGTCCCGTATTGCGGGCATTGATGCGGAAATAGCTGCTCAGCTCCATCGGACAGCGCACCCCCTTGGGGATATAGACGAAAGAGCCGTCAGAAAACACAGCACTATTGAGTGCGGCGAAGAAATTATCGCGATAAGGAACGACGGTGCCAAGATACTGACGTACCAAGTCACCATGTTCTTTGATTGCCTCACCGATGGAACAGAAGATAACACCCTTCTCGCGCAGTTTTTCCTTAAACGTCGTCTTAACACTCACGGAGTCCATGATGGCATCAACGGCGGTGTTACCACTCAGTGCCAGACGTTCCTCAAGAGGTATGCCCAGCTTGTCGAAGGTCTCAACAAGCTTGGGATCAAGTCCCCCTTCCGTCTCCCCCGAAGGGGAGTGACCTGAAGCCTCCCCTCGGGGAGGTTTAGAAGGGGTCGGGTCGGCGTAGTAGCTGATGGCTTGATAGTCGATGGGGGGGACGTGGACATGTCCCCACTTCGGTTCGGTCTGTTCCTTCCAGTAGCGGAAAGCCTTCAGGCGGAAGTCAAGCATCCACTCCGGTTCCCCTTTCTTTTCAGATATCAGCCGCACGACATCCTCGTTCAATCCGACCGGGATAATCTCCGTATGCACGTCAGTCGTGAAACCAAACTCATATTTCTGTTCGGCAACACGTCGTACATAGTCGTTGCTGCTCTGTGGCAGTAGGCTATCATGTATGTCCTTGTCTGTCTGTTTCATTCTTTGTTTCGGTATTCTATGGCCAGCATGGTCAAGTCGTCGCTCTGCTCAGCCTCGCCAACAAACTGACGGACTGCAGTCTTCATTTCTTCAATGATGGTCTGTGGGCTAGTGGTCACTGATGCTTTGATGACATCGATGATACGCTGTAAGCCAAACTGTGCACAACTGACATCTTCTGCCTCTGTCAGTCCGTCCGTATAGAAGAAAAGTATGTCTTGTGGTTCTATGTGTTCCTCCTGTTCCGTAAACTCCCAGTCGGGTATGATACCCACCGGCAGGTTCGGGTCAACCTTCAGGGACTTTGGCTCCTGAAGAGCGATTAGTGACTTAAACAGTAGCGGAGCATCATGTCCTGCGTTAGAGTAACACAGTTGGCCTGTTTTCAGGTCAAGCACGCCAACAAATAACGTCACGAACATATTGGTATCATTATCAGGAGCCATCATGTCATTAATGGTTTTGACAATCCGTGCGGGGTGCGACTCCTGGGCAGATATGATACGGAAGCGGGTACATGTGACAGCCATCACCAAGGCAGCCGGCACGCCTTTTCCTGATACGTCACCAATACAGAAAAACAGTTTCTCGTCGCGGATGAAGAAGTCGAAGAGATCGCCTCCTACCGCTTTGGCGGGAGTCTGCGAACCAAAGATGTCAATGTCTTTGCGGTCGGGATAAGGCGGGAAGACCTTGGGCAACATCGACATCTGGATATTTGTGGCAATGTTCAGCTCGTTCTCCATAGAAGCCTTTTGTGCCGTCGTAGTCTGCAGCTCCTCCACATACTTTGACAGCGATGCCTGCATCTCCTTGAACGAGTCACGAAGGTGACCAATTTCGTCGTTATTATAGATGGCTGGCAGTTTTGCATCGAAATGTCCCTGTGCCACATCACGTGTTGACTCTGCCAAAACTGTCAGGGGACGCAGCTGAAAATGGATGACCTTATAGAGTACGATGGCTATGACAACCTGCAGCAAAACCATAATAAGCATCATATATCTGGTCAGACTATTCACACTCGACATGATTTCGTCCTCAGGTATCAGGAAACAGATGGACCACAACACACTACTGACTGGTGCGAAGAAAGCAATCTGGTCGGATGTCCGGTTTGTCAACGACAAGCCATCTTCGTTCGCTTCACTCATCTCCAGCGTATCGTTTCCACTTTGCCGTCGCAGCATCCGATCTGCCAGACTCAGGAAAGCCGTGTCTTGCTTCTGTTTGGCATAGCTGATAACATTTCTGGCGAGTATCCACTGCGGATTAGGATGACAGATGTACTGCGAGTCACGGCTCATTACAATGAAGTCACAATAATTGTAGGGTTTAGCCTCTTCCACAATATCCTGCACCCAATGCAGGTCAACATCTGCGCACAAGATAGCATAGATGCTGTCATTGTCATCGTGCAGCGGAACAGAGTAAGAGACCATAGCACGTTTTGTTGAGATGGAGTCAACGTATGGCAGACACCAGTAGCCCTTGTCCAATTTAGTCGTATAGACCCAGTTGCTGTCTGTCTCCAAATAGCAGAAGTCATATTCAGGACCACCAATCTCGTCCTCTTCCAATTTGCCACTGACGGGATGACGGGTGATAGTAGGCGCATAATATCGGCCCTTTGAAGGGAAATAATCGGCCCGGTACATCAGCGTTACAGCCGAGATATCCTTGTTGGCAACAATCAGACGCTCCAGCAGCCGATAGTTCGACGACTCGCTTGTCGCGAACATATTGGCATACGATGCTGCCGTTTCTACAGCCGTCTCTATACATGTTACGCGATTTTCAATGACCTTGATGGCTGACTGTATAGAGTTTTTTGCCGATCTGTCCATTTCAGAAGCCACAATATCACGTACATGTACTGCTTGCCAGATACCAGAAATCAGCACAATGACCGATGTCAGTATCAACACGACAATTGTAGTACGTGTTGCTACCGAGCCGCTTATTTTAAACAGATATTTATTCAGGCACATTTTTCGTCCTTTTCTTTCAGTTCTTTACTGTCAGTCTCGCATATCCTTCACCCATCAGCAACAGGTTGCCGTCGTGTAGGAGTTCAACCTCTACTCCCCGCTGAAACAACAATACGATATCAGAGCCTCCAAACATGAAGTAACCCATCTCGTCACCCCGCTTCAACGACTGTCCTACGGTGAGTTCAGGAATCCAGTTGACACTGCATATCTGCGACATGCCGACAGGTAACATGGCTACCAGACCATAGTCAGCCGTTTCGATAATAGCACATGAGCGTGTCTCCACCATCTGGAAACCCACGTCGTTGACATAATAATAGAGCTTCTGCTCATTGTCCCACAGTGTGTAGCCACCTCCCGCTGATACGCCCGGAATGGTACGTAACTCACGTAAAACACCATCAACAGGAGCGTGATAGCGGTGGTAACAGTTTACATCCAGAAACGTGTGGGTAAGAGTACCACCGGCAAAGGCCTCGCAGTATCGCGAGTCACGCCCAATGAGCTGGGCGATATCTGATATCTTAGCGGTCTTGATCTGCAAGTCGTCATATACCAGCTGGTTGTTGTCGTCAATCTTCCAAGTCTTCTTTGGCCATGAATCCACTGGTGCCACCACCTCCACATCGGCAATGGGACGCATGTCGGGAGAGGCCAGCCTGCGGGCAAAGAACTCATTGAACGTGCGCCACTGGTTGCCTTGGCCATACCAGCCTTTCGTCAATCCCCAGTCTTCGTCGTTAGCCACCATCGCGTAGTAGGTATCGTTCCAACTTTCTTCCGTGTCCAGCCAATCACCCCAAGTGTTGCTATAGGTAGATAGCCATGTGGAAAAAGGCTCTACAAACTCCACGGTAGGATAGAAGAATCCACGGTCGCGCAGTTCTTCAAGCGGCTGATCAACTATAAACCAGAAATAACCAACGCCTTGATCAGTACGTCCATAGAGGGAGCGCCCATAATCATTGGGAGCCGGATGTATCATCACGTCCCACGGCAAATGACGTACATTCCAGTCAATGAAGTCATAAAACTCCGTCAGTGTCTGCGCCGGATTGTAGTTGCGGTCTGGGTTGATGTCTGCAGCCTGTGCGATAGCATGTTCCAGTAAGGACCTCACTTCCTGATTTTCCTCACAGATACGCATCAACGCCCTCGTTGCTTCAGAGTGCTCTGTTTCAGGCTGTTGTCGCTCTTCTTCGTCATCGTTGGCACATGACACCAGCATCCCACCTTCCAGTAGCAGGACTATAAATAACCATAGATACAGTGTTAACTTCTTCACGACGTGTCAATTGAGTATGCAAAAGTAAGAAAAAAAACTGACAATTCATGTACTTTGAAACATTTTTTAATTTAGTGACGAATAAAGAAGCCTCTCTCAATGTCTTCCGGATAAAACGAAGAAGCCATCGCCGACGTTTCGACGATGGCTTTACTTCTACGTTAGTATGTTATGAAAAATTTGAGAGAATTGAAACTTCACAGTTTCTTTTGTGTTTTACTAAACATGATTATTTATAGAGAAAGCATAGAAATTACATGTTGTATTTTAGTCTTTGGGCAGTGATTCAGGTATGACCTTTACACTATCCACAGGTATGTCGCTGATGTTCTCGGCCTGAATAGGCGTGACATTGATTGTATCAACCTGTTGCTGATAACCCACGACATATTCTGTGCCCTGATTGTTCCAGCTGGCATCCCATGGTGTCTGCGCAGCCTGTCCCAGCGTGAGGAAGATAGCAACAACGGCAGCAGCCTTGAAGAGCGGCATCAGACGCTGACTCAGACTGATTTCACGAGCCTTAACGGGCTGGACGTCAGCTACCATAGACAGAATACGACGGTCAAAGTCATCGCCCAGAGGTGCCTCCTGGCGTTCTGTCAGCTGAAAAGCAAACAGGTCGCGGTATTTCTCCATGCCAGCAGGAATCTCCTTCTGACTGAAGAAAGCTCGCAGTATTTCCTCTTCTTCGAGGGTGGTCTCTACTGCGAAGTAGCGTTCCAAGAGCTGTTCGATGTACTTATAATCCATAACCGTATTTTAAGGGTTCTCTATAAACAATGACGTTTGTCACAAAAGAAAGTTACAGCAAACTGCTACTTTTTTTATGTTCTCTCATATTTTTCTGTTTTCCGGAATTGTTCTTTAATGGTCTGACGGGCTCGGAAGATGTTGATTTTCACCTGTTCCTCGCTAATGTTCATGATGTTGGCAATGTCTTTATAGGTCTTGCCTTCAATGTCGCGCAATTGCATACAACTACGCTGCTTCTCTGGCAGTTGGCAGATAAGTTGCCTGACAATCATCACCCTGTCGCGCTGCATGACCTGTTCTTCAGGGTTTGAACCGTAGCTACTGTCCCAAGGGTCATGACCAGCCTCGAGTGTCTCCGTCTGATTGTCCATGCGACGCAACTTGTCAAGCGAGAGATTCCTACAGATAGTGAGGCAGAACGCCTCCATGGATTCTATCTGTTCCCACTCATCACGTCGGTTCCATACCTTAATCATTGTTTCCTGCACCACATCCTCTGCCTCCGCACGGTTCATGGTAATGCGGAGTGCCAGCCTGAAGAGCTCGTTCTTCAGCGGTAGCACGTCGGTTTGGAAACTCCTTGTCATCAGACTCTCTTATTCTTCAATTTTTCAATTCTTCAATCACCGTTCCGTGAAGTCCGTCAATTGCGGTAGCATGTGTGATAATAACACGACAGACGCCTGCATCTACTGCAGCCAAGGCATTCTCTATCTTAGGTAACATGCCGCCAGAGACAGTACCATCGGCCTTATAGCGTTCGAAATCCTCACGAGTAATGCGTGGGATGACACTCTCCTCGTCATCGGAATTGCTCAAGACCCCTTTTTTCTCAAACGAGAAGATGAGTGTCACATCATAGTAGGGAGCCAGGGCCTTGGCAGTTTCAGAGGCAATCGTGTCGGCATTAGTGTTGAGGATATGACCCTCGCCGTCATGCGTCAGTGGAGCCATCACGGGGGTGATGCCTGCCTCAATGAGGCGGTTAAGCATATCCCCATTACCATAGTCCACATCGCCGACAAAACCGTAATCGACGGATGAACCGTCGATGACGAGGGGAGGGCGGCGGTGACTGCGTATGGCATCACCATCGGCACCTGTCAGTCCCAGTGCATTGACACCGTTGGCTTGCAGTCGTGCAACAAGGTTCTTGTTGACCAGTCCGCCATAGACCATAGTCACTACTTCGAGCATTTCGGCATCAGTGATACGCCGTCCGTTCACCATCTTCGTCTCAATTCCTAAACGCTCGGCCATCTTCGTGGCTTTACGACCGCCACCATGCACAAGAACCTTGTGTCCTTCGATGGCACTGAAGTCGCGTAATAACTGAGAGAGCTGTAGTTCATCCTCAACTACAGCTCCACCCACCTTGATTATGGTTAGCTTTTCTTTCATGTTATGAGATAGCAAATTCTTTACTTTTTACTCTAAGTAGGTGTATCCGTAGAGACCGCTGCGATAGTTTGAGAGGAACTCTTTTCCCTCTTCGAGGGTAATCTTACCCTGTTTAACGCTCTTGGCAACCCATATTTCCAGCTGGCGGACAAGCTTCTTGGGCTCATACTGCACGTATTCCAGCACTTCGGCAACCGTTTCGCCGTCTATGATCTGGTCAATATGATAGTTGCCGTCTTTGACAGAAATATGTACAGCCGTCGTATCACCAAACAGGTTATGCATGTCACCCAGAATCTCCTGATAGGCACCTACGAGGAATACACCCAAATAATAAGGTTCATTCTTACGTAGGGGATGAACGGGCAGCGAATGCGAGTTGTGGCGGTTCGTAACAAAGTTCGCTATCTTGCCGTCCGAGTCACAGGTAATGTCTTGCAATGTAGCATTACGGGTAGGACGTTCGTTAAGCCGTTGTACAGGCATGATGGGGAACAGCTGGTCAATCGCCCATGAGTCACTGAGACTCTGGAACAGCGAGAAGTTACAGAAGTACTTGTCAGCTAACAGCTTATCGATGTTCATCAGCTCCTCTGGTACATGTTTGAGGTTCTTGGCCAAGGCATTTATCTCATGACACACACTCCAGTACATAGCTTCTATCTCTGCT
>Ga0265298_10010856_pt1 | contig 10711 bp, 5 predicted proteins | sample AusTroGonzalo_MG_3_FD_193486 | JGI IMG/M metagenome (GOLD analysis project Ga0265298, IMG submission 193486) | Bovine rumen microbial communities from tropical cattle in Woodstock, Queensland, Australia - Gonzalo_01 | ecosystem: Host-associated > Mammals > Digestive system > Stomach > Rumen ...
TTTCGACAGGGAAAAGCAGAGCTTTTGTGGGGGAAGCAGCCTATCACTACGATGAAGATCTGAAGCTTTACCTGGCAGATGTGATCATTTTAGCTCGAAATCGCGGAAAGGGATATGGAAAAGCTGGCCTGCAGCTTCTCTGTGAAGCCGCAAAAAAAGCAAAAATCCCGGAACTGTATGACAATATTGCCATTGACAATCCCGGGATTAATCTGTTTCTTCAATGTGGATTTCGGGAGGAATACAGGACGAGTGAGGTCATCATGTTGAAGAAAGTCCTATAGACAAACCAGAATGATACAGGCCAGAAGAAACTGGAATACCTTCTTTCGTTCAGAGAATGCAGACGTCTTGTTGAAGTACTTCAACAACTACTTCAACGTCACTTCAATATGACTTCAACGACGTTGAAGTTCTGGAAGCCAGTAAGGATTACGCATGTATCTCATCGAATGATTTCCATGTCCCTGGTGTCTTTCGCGGGGGAATGGCGATTCGTCACAATATCAATATTGGCTTTGACGTTTAGCAGCTCCCGCATGTTATCGCGGGATTCACGGTACTGGGCATAGGCTGCCTGTTTTCTGGCAAGAACCTCGCTGTATTCCGCTGAGAGTGCCTTAATCGAGGGAATTTTGCCTGGAACAGCATCAAATGCCTTCTTTGCCGCCTTGTGGATGATTATTTCCTGTTCGTGTTCCGCGTAAAAGCGCTTATCATAGCCGGATTTCTTCCATTCAGCATAAACATCCTTGGTTTTCAGATAATCGTGGATGGACTTTTTCATGGCGGAAATCTCTTTCAGACGGGCTTCGGCGGACCTGACTTCCGCCAGCAGGGCCTCATTCTTCTGTACTGCGGCTTCTGCCTTGGCTGCCAGTTCTTCATAGGATTTGATGTTATGTCTGGACAGATAGGCCATACTGCTTGCCATCTGCTTCAGATTGAACACTTTGGCCCAGTTTTCATAGCCTTTGCCTTTTCCTTCCTGCATCTTGGCCTGTATGTCGATCAGCAAACTAACCTGACTCTTAGCACGGCGAGTCTTATACGGATTATGAACCCGAAGGCCATCCAGCACTTCACGGATGGCTTTCTCTGTGTATGCTTCACCCAAAGAATCCATACGGATGAACCGTTTTCCTTCGGGGCCGCGAAAACTGGGTTGCTTTCCGCGCTTGACCTGCCAACCATTTCCCTCCATCGTGCGCAAAAGAGCATCAAAACTTTCCGGCTTTCCCCGAAGAGCTTCATCAATTGCAAGCCGAAGTTGGTCTCTGATTCTCAGTTTTGCCTGATCACCCTGCCAGCGATCATAGTTCGTGTCGTGCATCCGCGGATCGCTGACCACAGACAGCTTGTGCTCCATACAAATCTGATCGCTTAGCCGTGCCAGAGCCTTCCCGGAACCAAGGAAATTCCTGAATTTATGCCGGCAGTCCAGCGTTGTTGCACAGAAGATGATGTGATTATGGATGTGTGCTTTATCCGTATGTGTAGCGACAATAAAGGCGTGATTCCCTTTGAGAAACCTGTCCGCAAGCTCTCGTCCGATCTGATTTGCTTCCTCCGGCGTGACTTCGCCCGGCTTGAATGACTGCCTGAGCTGATACGCAATCACCTCACCGTCTCTGTGTCGCCCCGTGATATTCAGATATGTCCTGCGCATCAGTTCAAACTCGTTGGCCGCTGTTATCGGATCGCAGGCAAACCCCGTAACCAATTGGCCTTTCTCAGTTTTCTCCGGATTGCTTGCGTAATCCAGGCGGTCAGAAAAGCTCTTGCCGGCTCCTTTTCCTTTGCTGATATGTATTGTGATCAACCGTGTTGTTGCCATAATCTTTCCTCCGAAATAAAAAAAGAGCAGCCAGCGCGTTCTTTCGCAGCCGGCTGCCCGTCTCATTCAGTTTTCAGCATAGCTTTCCTTCGACAAACGCGAAGGCGCTGTCAAGCCTCTTCAGCATAAAGTTGGCGATTGCCGGGAGCCCGATCGGGCTGACCAGGATTCCAAGCGCCAGGAGAGCGATACCGTTCTGCCAGTACCCAATGAAGAACTCCACCATAGCAAATATCACAAATACACCGGTTGCCAACCCAATGATCGCTGAAGAAATCGTGGTGATAAAGGCCAGCGTTCCAAGCAGCAGCCTTCCGATCATCAGCACCGGCATCAATGCGATTCTTATCGTCGCCTTCAACATTCTGCATCCTCCTCTGCTTACTGCATTTGTCCCAGTCGCTTCAGGATCTGATTCATGCCATCCCAAATCTCATCCTGCATGGATTTGATCTCTTTCAGGTCTTCCTCGAAAACGGTTCCCATCGCATTTGCTTTCTTCGCTATCTGGTTCAGGTTGTTGCTGCAATGTCTCAGGAGTGAGATCATTTCCTTGATTTCCGGCAGTTCCAGCTTCAGAATGTATCCGTCGATTGCCATCTTTCTCATATAGGTTGACATCGTTGGGATTCCAGCTTGTTCCATCCTTCGAGCAATCATTTCCCGTTCCTGATCCGTCAGCCTCAGCGGATACATTTTCTCTCTCGTGCCCTGTTCCATAGATATTATCTCTCCGGAGCGTCAGACCGACAAGGCTGTCGATTGCCTTTCTCCGCTCCCATACGAAGAATCGCTGAAATTGACTTTTCCGGCTGCTTCTCGGCCAGTTTCAGATTGCTCAGGAACTCTGTCATTTCATGAATGGAAACCTTCCGGATCGCTGACATATCCTTGGCCAGATCAATTGCTTCATCCTGTGTCAAAAGCCGGAGATCTTCACCGTCCTGCTTCACGATCATCGCGTTGCCAATGATTATGTCTCCATGCTCCGGAGAATCATAAAGATAGCTGGCAATACAGTTTACGAAATGGACATCACCCTTCAGCTTGGATTCCTCATCGATCAGAAGGACATAATCCTTTCCCTGCAGGCCAACAGGCTCAACTACTTCGATCCAGTCGCAGTCGATGGCCCTGCGGGCGCAGTCAAACAGCTTTTCGTCAGGCTCTACTTCAACAATTCCAACGGTTTGACCGGATGTCAGCATCACGCCGTAAATGGCGTTTTCCAATATTTCATTTTGGGTCATAGTGTTGCTCTCCTTATCGTTCAAGACTTTCTTGCCTGGGCGCTGATTTATGGGACTGAACGGGCGGATTCTTCAGTTCTTCCAGCACAGAAGATCTCTGCCTGTCCTGCATCTCCCTCCGGGCATGACTGATAAAGCCATCCAGAACAGCGGGATGGGATGTGACCGCATAAGCATCCCGGCGATCATAATTCATGTCAGGACGGGAATCCGGCATTTTTACGGTAAACGCCCAGTCTTTATTTTGCTGAGAAAAACGCCCGTCCCAGGATTTAACCTGCACAGTAGCAGCGAGGACAAGCGACAGACGCTCCGGACCATACTGATCCAGCACCTCTGTCACCGCGCTTTTGTTCAGGCGCATTCCGTCAAAATTCCGCGCAATAGACGATTCCACGGCCTTTCTGCAGTTGATGTTCTCCATATGTGAGCTTCTGAAAAGCTCCAGTTCCTTGTGATCCCGCGCATAAGCGCCGCTTTCATAGTAAACAGGTACGGTCACAGCCGCTTCCATGGATTTCACTTCCTTTTCTTTTCGCATCAGGTCAGCAATGACCATCTGCTTGTCTTTGATGTCACCAGACCAAAGAATATCCAGATTGTTCTCTACAGTCGGCAGGTTCATCAACGCCTCGACAAAGCGCGGATGAAAGTCTTCATCCGGCGATTTTGGCGCATAATCATCACGCCATTGCACAAGCCGATTCCGGTAGTCTGACAGTTCCCGGAAATAATGCGCGGCACGATGTTCTGTGACGGTTTCTTCCGTGACGGGTCGCCTGAAAGGAATCACCTTTGACACTCTGCTGTCAGCCCGTATGCCGAAGTCAGACGCAAGCTTATAGGCCGCAGCTTTCCGATTAAAGCCAAACAGACGGGATGTGAAGGAAATCACATCACCGTCTGCCTGGCAGCCGAAACAATGAAACCGTTTATCGACCTTCATGCTGGGGTTTCTGTCCTTGTGAAAAGGGCATCTGCACATTCCGTGCCGATTTACAGAAATGCCGTAACGTTCAGCAGCCTCCCGCGTGGAAACGCTGCTTTTGACAGCATCAAACAAACGCCGATCGGCTTTGCTTGGCGCTGAGTAATCCAGTGCCGGTGCTGCCATGGTCATCAGCGTTCAGGCTCCTTATCGTTCTTTTCCTTTGTCGGCGGTTTTGCAGCCGGTCTGTCGAGATTCAGTTCAGAATCCAGCTCTGCCAGCCGCGCACTCTTGGTTTTCAGTTCTTCTTCCTGCGGAAAAGGTTTCCCAAGTTCCTCTTTTGCGGATGCAAGCTGATTCCGGGCGTTTTCCAGTCGGGCTTTGGTATCCCCCTGCCTTTGCGGCATGTTTGCCAGTGTGTTATCCAGTCGGAGAATGTTGCCGCGAGCATCCGTACCTGCCTCAGTCCGATGCGTCAATGCTCCCTGCAGCGCCATCTGGAACCGGTTGTTGAATAAATCGTACTGAACAGACAGTTCAAAACCGCGGTATTCGCCAACGGGAACAACTTCTCCGTGAGTGGATTTCTTGCAGGCTGCCAGGATCAGATTCCCGGCTTCCTCTTTGTCCGCTATGACAGTTCCGTCCACAGCACTCATGCCGATAAAGTCTTCTTCGGGAAGCGGATGCGCCCGCATAACTTCAATGTCCTTCTCAAAAGCGGATATAACCTGTTCCGCCTGATCAATCTCCTGGGGAAGTTTCTTCAGGATCTGATCCTCCAGACGATACTGTTTGGTCAGATAATCAGATTTCATCAGCCGAAGACGTGCCACATCCACATCCAGATCCATCTTTTCCTTGATGCGCGGATCACCGGCGCACAAAGCCTTGATCTCCGCATAGGAAAGCGCAGCCTCGTCAATGTCCTCACAGGAACGAACGGGACTCTTGCTCGACATAATCTGGGAAATGAATTTCTGCTTATTCTCAACCGTCTGCCAGAGATAACCGTCAAAGGTGCCCTCTGTGACATAGCGGAAAATAAACACTTCAGGGTTTTGATTGCCCTGACGGACAATACGCCCTGCACGCTGTTCCAGGTCACCGGGCCGCCAGGGGCAGTCCAGATCATGGAGCGCGATCAGGCGATCCTGGACATTGGTTCCGGCACCCATTTTCTGAGTACTTCCCATCAGCACACGCACCTGTCCGGATCGTACTTTTGCAAACAGATCAGACTTTCGCTTTTCCGTGTTGGCTTCATGGATGAAAGCAACCTCTTCACGGGGAATACCCTGGGCCACAAGCTTTTCACGGATATCATCGTAGATATTGAAGTCTCCGGCTCCGGTCTCTTCTGCCGCATCAGCCAGCGCAGCCGCTTCCTTTTCATTCGTTGCTTTACCGCGAGGAGTGGAAAGATCACAGAACACAAGCTGCGTCAGCTTTTCGGCGTTTCCTTCGTTATAGATGCGCACGATGTTATTCACACAGGCGTTTACTTTGCTGCCGGGATCGTCCGGGAGCATGGGATTGATCAGTCGCTGATCAAGACCAAGCTTTCTGCCATCTGAGGTGATTTTCAGCATGTTATCCTTGCTGGGATCAACGGTACCGGAGTGAACAGCAGCGGCACGTTCAGACAGCATACCCACCATTTCCTTCTGATACTCGGAAGGATGCACAACTACGGTTTCATAGTGAGCATCAGGCCGGGGCAGGTTTAGCTGATCCGCCGTCTTGATATCCGCGACTTCGGAAAACAGCTTCATCAGTTCCGGAAGATTGAAAAACTTGGCGAACCGCGTTCTGGCACGATACCCGGTGCCTTCAGGGGCAAGTTCGATGGCCGTCGTGGTCTCCCCGAAAGTGGAAGCCCAGCAATCGAACTGACTCAGAGCTTTCTGCTGCAGCGTTCCATACTGGAGATACCGCTGCATGGTATAGAGTTCGGTCATGGAATTGCTCACAGGGGTACCGGTCGCGAATACGATCCCGCGACCGCCTGTCACTTCATCCATGTACCGGCATTTCAGGAACATATCACTGGATTTCTGCGCTTCGGAAGCGGAAAGGCCAGCAACATTCCGCATCTTGGTAAACAGGAAAAGATTCTTGAAAGCATGCGCTTCATCCACATACAGCCGATCAACGCCGAGCTGTTCGAAAGTAACGACATCGTCTTTCTTTTCTTCCGCTTCCAGTTTCTTCAGACGGACTTCCAGGGATCGCTTCGCACGTTCCAACTGCTTGATGGAATAGCGTTCGCCGCGATTCCGTTTCATTTCCATGATGCCGTCCGCGATATCATCAATCTGCTCTTTCAGTAAGCGCTGCTGACGTTCCTGGGAAACCGGAATCCTTTCAAACTGGCTGTGTCCGAGAATCACCGCATCATAATCGCCGGTAGCGATTCTTGCGCAGAATTTCTGCCGGTTTGCCTTTTCGAAGTCTTTCTTGGTCGCTACAAGGATATTCGCGCTGGGATACAGCCGCAGGAATTCTGAAGACCACTGTTCCGTCAGGTGATTGGGCACCACAAACATAGCCTTCTGGCAAAGCCCAAGACGTTTGGATTCCATCACCGCGGCAACCATTTCAAAGGTTTTTCCGGCACCAACTTCATGGGCCAAAAGCGTATTCCCGCCATAGAGAATATGCGCGACCGCATTCCGCTGGTGTTCCCGCAGATCGATTTCCGGCGTCATCCCGTCAAATGAGATGTGACTGCCGTCAAACTCACGGGGACGGATGGAATTGAAAAGCTCATTGTATTTGTGAACGAGGTCTTCACGGCGGTCAGGGTCTTTCCAGATCCAGTCGCGGAAAGCATCCTTGATCGCCTGTTGCTTTTGCTGTGCCAGGGTGGTTTCCTTCTGATTCAGCACGCGTTTTTCTTTTCCTTCCGCATCCTGAACTGTGTCATAGATCCGGATATCCCGAAGGTTCAGCGTGTCTTCCAGAATCCGATAAGCGTTAGCCCGGTCTGTTCCGTATGTCACATACGCTGCCACGTTATTCGCGGACATCAGGCTTTTTCCGTCGATGAACCATTCCGCGGTGTAGGAAGAAAAATTTACCTTGATTGACCGCTTCATGTAGAAGGGCGTCTGGAAGGTTTCGTACATGAAATCGTTGATGTATTTCTTGTCCACCCAGGTAGCTCCCAGGCGTACATCAATCTCAGACGCTTCCAGATCCTTGGGCTGCGCCGCCTTAAGCGCCTGTACATTCACATCAAAGTACGGGGACATTTCCGCCGCGTCTTCTGCTTCCCGGAGTTTCTGGCGAACATTGCCGGACAGATATTCATCCGCAGTCACATATGTCGCCCGTCCATCCTCATCCAATGGTCCTGGGACCTGGAAGATTACTCCAACCAACTGATCCGCGATTTCATCTTCCTCCATACCGGTCAGTTGCGCCATGAAAGGCAGATCCACCCGCGCTTTTTCCGTAATGGAGACGGCAAGCGCTTCCGCAGGTGTATCCACATGCGTTACAGGCGTGCTGTGACGGATCGTGCGCTTGGTGAACATATCGGCTTTCCGGGCCAGTTCACCCTTTTCGTTGACGATTTCAAGGGAGCACAGCAGGTAATAGGAAGAGTCAGAAGAGAAAACATTCGCGTTCCCACGGGAACTGATCAGACCGTACCTTGCTGTAAAAGCATCGTAGGCACTGTTCAGCCGCTGCTGCTGTGAAGCAATCGCTTCATCCGGCGCATTATCCATCTGCGCCTGAATCAGATCATTGACAATGCTGCGCAGAACGACAAGACCTTTCACCCGTTCCTTTGCGATATCGCTGAGATCGGGCTGTACCATGACGGAGTTCTGGCGGTAATACACTTCTCCGTCCACAACTGTGAAGGAATAGTTTTTCACGGACGGATCGGCCGGAATGGTTTTCTGCGCAGGGGCGTCGTCGCCAATGTCCGGCAGGTCGGCTTCCTGATATTCACCGATAATGTTTCGCACGGCCTCGGACAGCTGATCCGCGAGATTTGCGTCATCAAAGGGAATACATACGGATTCCAGACTGCCATACATGCTTTCGTCCATAATCATCTGGCCGAGAACCATTTCGGGATGATCAACAAAATAGCTGTTGATCGTGATCCCATCCGGGTTCGTTCCGAGATGTACCCAGTCAGGTTCGATATCAATCACGCGATCCCGCTTCTGCAGGAAGATGATATCCGATGTGACATAGGTATTCGCGTTTGCGCTGAAAGCGGTATTCGGCAAACGGATTGCACCCAGCAATTCAGCCCGCTGCGCGATATACTTGCGAACATCCGGATTCTGTTTGTCCATGGTGCCCTTGGAGGTAATGAAAGCAATCACACCGCCCGGGCGCACCTGGTCAATGGCCTTGGCAAAGAAGTAGTCGTGAATCAGGAAGTTATACCGGTCATAAGCTTTATCCGCAACCTTATACGCGCCAAAGGGTACATTGCCGATCGCTACATCGAAAAAGTCTTTCCGGTCAGTGGTTTCAAAGCCGGCAACCGTGATATCCGCTTTGGGATAAAGCAGGCTCGCAATTCGCCCGGTCACGCTGTCCAGTTCCACACCGTACAGATGACTGTTTCCCATGCTTTCCGGCAGCATTCCGAAAAAGTTACCGACACCGCAGGAAGGTTCCAGAATGTTCCCGGTTCGAAAACCCATCTGTTCCAGCGCCTGATACATAGACCGGATCACAGTCGGAGAAGTATAGTGAGCGTTCAGCGTAGAGGAACGTGCCATATCGTACTCGTCGGGAGTCAGCAGTTCTTTCAGCTCAATATACTCGTTACCCCAGTTTTCGTTATCCTCGTCAAAGGCTTGTGGGATGCCACCCCAGCCAACATACCGGGAAAGGATTTCCTGCTCTTCCGCAGTCGCACCGCGGTTTTCTGCTTCTATGGTTTTCAGTGTCCGGATTGCCGCAACGTTATAGGCATATTTGGTTTTCTGTCCGCCTTCACCCAGGTGATCATCCGTAATGTGGAAATTCTCTGTGCTGACAGGCAGAACAGTCTGTGCCTCAGGGACAGCTTCGGGTACAGCTTCGGGGACAGTTTCCTGCGCCTGTGGCCAGAAACCCGGGCGATAAACATCATTCCGGGTATCCAGACCAAGCAGACGCTGCAGCATCTCTTTGCTTTCCGCCCGAAGAATAGGATAGGTCTGGGAAGGATCTCGCAGACTGACATCAAACAGGCCGACATTTTCAACAACAAAGGCCTGATCACCCAGATAAACGGTATCCCCGGCATGAAGATCATACGAAAAAACAGGCGGTTCAGGTTCACGGGGAGTCAGATCTACCACGATCTCCCGCATAGCGGGAATCCCGTCATGCGCGGGAATCCTGCGTTCTCCAGGGCGAAGCGGCGGGATTTCAGATTCCTCAGCCTGTTCAGCGATCGTTTCCGCATCAGCTGCAACCTGCTGAACGAAGGGACTGTTTTCCAATGCATCCGGATCAACGACTTCGCCGTTCACAATGCCGTTTTCAGCAAGGCTCTCCCGGATGGCGACAGGATCAATATCATCCAGCCGTTCCTGTTCTTCTTCGGTATAGAACTCGTTATCCCATACCAGCCGGTTCAGTGCGTTCGCGGCATCCGTCCACGGCACTTCCCTCTGAACGTCATTCACCATGACAGGCAGAGAAGGCAGATCACCGCCGTACTCTTCACGCAGGCGTTCCGCGATCTCTTCGCTAGTATGTCCTTCTTTCACAAAACGGGTCATGGCGTGTTTACCTTCGATTTGCCCGTTCCATTCCCGGAGAGTCCGTTCAATATCCATCTGGGTAATAATCCCGTTGGTGGAACGGTATCCCTGGGGCAATGTTTCCGGCTGAACCGGAGGATAATGCATTCTAGGCTGTGGAAGAGGCATTTCAGCGCCGAGAAAATCGTTCTGCAATTCCGTAAAGCGCTGCTGTTCCTGCGGAGTGAGGTATCTCCCTTGCTCCATCATGTTACGGATGTAACGCTCGACCGCATGCCAGCGCAGGTTGTATTCCTCGTTGGTTTTCCAGCGCCGGAACTGCATTCCGCGGGAATTGTAGTCGATAAAACCGCTTGTTCCGTCCAGGAAAGTATGACTGTGACCGCCGACACCGTATTCATTGCTCAGGAAAACCCGGGCATCAACAGGAGTCGGATTCTGCGCGTAGAGAGCAGCGATCCTCAGTTTTCCGCCTTCAAAACCGGAACCACGTTGGAGGACATGCTCTATTTCTTCGTCAGACAAATGAAGAACGGGGCGGTCACCCCGCTCCGTTCTGATCGGTCTCTGGACGAGCATCGCGTCCAGTTTTTTGATTTGTTCTTCCTCACTTGGGAACAGGCTTAGCTGTTCCGTGTGGAGGTTCAGGCGAAGATCAGTTCCGAGAAGATCATCTCTTCCGCCTGATTCTTCAGGGAGTTCATCCGCGTCACCCAGGCCATCTGGTTCGTCGCCTTCAGTTCCTCGGTCACTCCGTTCTGTTCCTTCAGGCTCTCCATGATCGTCTCCAGCCTCGTCTGCGCCGTCTGTTCGATCTCCTGCAGGTGCTCCATCAGTGTCCCGTTCAGGATCAGCCTCGTGTACAGGCCCGACCGGTTCTCCTCCAGGTACTTCCGGCGCATCATCCCGTATTTGCCCAGGGGCTTCTGTTCCTGCTCGGTCAGCCCCATATCCGGGATCAGGT
>Ga0265298_10010858_pt1 | contig 10710 bp, 9 predicted proteins | sample AusTroGonzalo_MG_3_FD_193486 | JGI IMG/M metagenome (GOLD analysis project Ga0265298, IMG submission 193486) | Bovine rumen microbial communities from tropical cattle in Woodstock, Queensland, Australia - Gonzalo_01 | ecosystem: Host-associated > Mammals > Digestive system > Stomach > Rumen ...
TGAAAGCATGGCGAGGTTTTTTCATTTCCGCTTCCCGCCGGGCATCCCATGCCCGCAGGCGCAGGAAACCCAGCACCTCTGTGGTCTGTGTCTGAACCGCCATCAGAACCAGAGCGATCAAAAAAAATTTCTGTTGAAAACTGCCACATCCGTTTTGTGTTTCGTATACAATAGCGTCAGGGTTAAAACAGGCCCTGCAAAAAACTCAGAAGAATAAATTATGAAAGCGCACAAGCGCAGGAGGAAATGAAAATGAAGAAGACTTTGGCAATCGTGGCAGCCCTCGTAATGGCATTTGCGGCAACCGCCGCTCTGGCGGAAGAACCCGCGAAGATGACCTTCTCCGGTGGTGTTGAGTTCAACATGGATATGGATCAGGTGATGGGAATCATGAAGGATATGAACCTGCCGGAACCTGAAATCGACAGGGAAAAGACCCGCGGATCCGTTGAGTTCTGGGAGCTCGAGTATGAAAATATCGCCTCCTATGACGGATACACGGCGGATGTGAAATACATCTTTGTCGGAAACGGCCTTGTGGCGATCCACTACGACTTCGCGAAGGGCACCTCCTATGAAGAGGTGAAGAAACAGGTAGCCGCTAACGGTGAAGTGGTTCCCTTTGATGCCACGGAAATCGGCAATGCCCGGTACGTAATCGACGATGACGGCGATCTGAAGGACTGCAAAGAAATGATCCGGGCCAACGGCGCGGTCTTCGTCCTGGAGCAGGATGACGATGGCGAAGTGGACCTCACGATCCTGGATTCCACTGCCGCCTACATCAACAACTGATTATTCCGGCGAAGATGATTCGTGAAACGCCGCGTCCAGGGTGACGCGGCGTTTTCTTGTCTGTCCCGGTTCGGAAGTTTCTTGACTTCGCGCCGGCGTTGAAGTATAAAAGAAGCGAAAAAGAATTTTTTCACAGATGCTGACATCTCGGTTTTCATCTACATATCAAAAGTGATGCGGAATAAATCCGCTGCCACACACAATGAAAAGGAGATTTACAATGATGAAATTCGAAGAAGGTAACGAAATCGAATTGACTCCGGAGCAGATGGAGTTGGTGTCCGGCGGCAATGTCGGAGATGTCTATACCGGATGGACTTGCTGGAAATGCAAGACAAATACGGCAACGGTGGTCGTTTTAGAGGATACCATACTGAAAAACCAATTCAAAAATCTCATCCGGTCTCTGAAATACAAACACCATTGTGACGTCTGTGGCGATACCTGGTATTCCTCCGGTTCCCAGAAACTGGGACCGGCTCCAGCCGACGAATGACTGAGAATTAGCAACTACCGTTCACTTTGTTTTTCTTACAAAGCATGGGATTTAGCGGGTATATTGGCAGGCGTTAAAAAGCGCATTTGGCACTACAGAATTTGAATTTATCTTTCCAAGAGGATTATGACATATGGGGATTCTGAAGCTGGAACAAATGACGCATGATAATTACAAGCATGCTCTGGCAATCAACCGGGACGACATACCGGAAACCTGGGTGGATACCGCGGCTTCCTTAATGGAGGTTACTGATTACGGAGCAGAGCATAAACTAATCGGGCATACCTATATTGCGTATATGAATGAAAGTCCTGTCGGCCTGATCATGATCGGGGAAGCGCTGGCCTGGGATACTGATCCTGATGAAATGAAGGACAAACCATTCTACCGGGTGATGGGATTTGTTGTTGATAAAGATTACAGAAACAGGGGTATCGGCGGAGAAATCCTGGAAAACGCGATTGCTCAGGTTTACAGCGAATTCGGAGAGCGATCCCTTGCGCTGGGTGTTCACAAAGACAATACTCGTGCCGGAAGATTCTATGAGCGTCATGGCTTTAAACGAACAAGCGTCTATGAGGGTAATGATGAATACTATCTCAGACTGATTGATCCTGTGTGATGCTCCGAAAAACCGAAAGTTGGAAAACCATAGCTTCACCGATCTCCATACCTCGTCAATGAAAGCATGGCGAAGTTTTTTCTTTTCCGCTTCCCGCCGGGCATCCCATGCCCGCAGGCGCAGGAAACCCAACACCTCTGTGGCCTGTGTCTGAGCCGCCATCAGAGCCAGAGCGATATCATAACCTTATTGAACCAGAATGCTCCCATCCACAATCACGTAACGAACCACTGTATCACTGACCAACGGATCACCGTCAGTCAGCACAATGTCCGCATCCTTGCCTGTTTCCAGACTGCCGACCCGGTCATCCACCCCGATATGCCGTGCCGGATTGATGGTAATCGCCTGGAGCGCCAGGAAAGGATCCATTCCCGCTTTCACCGCAAGTCCTGCGCACAGCGGCAGATACTGCTGCGGAATTACAGGTGCGTCCGTGATAATGGAGACCGGTATGCCGGCCGCCGCCAGAATTCCCGGTGTCCTCCAGGACTTATTCAGCAGTTCCAGTTTGGAAGCGTTGGTCAGGGTGGGCCCGACAGCAACCGGCACTCCGGCCGCCTTCAGCTCGTCTGTAATCAGGTGCCCTTCCGTACAGTGCTCAATCGTAATCCTGAGATCAAACTCCTTCGCGATCCGGATTGCCGTCATAATATCGTCGCTGCGGTGGGCATGCGCCTTCAAGGGAATCTCCCGCTTCAAAACCGGGATCAGCGCCTCCATCTTCATGTCAAACTTGGGCTTTTTGGAAACGTCATCCCCTGCTGCTTCCTTTCGGATCATGTAGTCCCTGGCATCGAAGAGCATTTCCCGAAGCTTGGCCGCCGTGGTCATCCGCGCTGAATCGCATTTGTCCTTATAGCACCGTTTAGGATTTTCGCCAAAGGCACATTTCATGGCGACGGAGGGACGGATCATTGCCTCCTCCACCGTTTTCCCATAAAGCTTCACCGCGAGGAACGTTCCGCCCAGCACATTCGCCGATCCGGGGCCGGTAGCCACTGTTGTGACGCCGCCGGCCAGAGCCATCGGAATTGCCGCATCCATGGCATAATAGCTGTCCAGGCCGCGAAGCTGCGGACAGCAGATATCATTCATCTCGTTGTAGTCATATGTGGTGCCTGTCGGCCCGCCGTATCCGTCCAGGCCAATATGGCTGTGGGCATCCACAAATCCCGGATAGGCATGCAGGCCCGTCGCATCAAGACTTTCCCCTGATGTTGCCTCCGCACCTGATCCGACAGAAACCAGTTTTCTGTCTTTAATCAGGATATCTCCCTGATACGGTTCCCGGTGAATTGCATCGTGAATCATAGCATTCCTGATGATCATTTCATTCTCCTCCAGCCATTTCATTCATTTCGCGATTGACCCAGACCAAAATGCTTCATGCCATCCTTTCAGCCACAAAACCTATCTTCTGTCTTCCACATCCAGCCAGTTTCTGGCCTTCATGCGCTGATATTCTTCCTCAGTGATCTTCAGAATGGTTCCGTGCTTGAAACGATACGGGAAAGAAAAGGCGTCATCCTTCATCTCAAACCTGCCATCTGCCAGCGTATTCGCGATGAATGGCCGATAGCCCTGTCCAGCCCCTCTTACGCCATAGTAATCAAGGAACAGGCACCAGCGCCCGTCATCCAGCTGCAGCGCGGTGGGCGCCTCATACTTCCCCTCCTCCAGAAAGGATATCGACTCGCTGAAGGCCGGAACAGGAGTAAACGGGCCTAAGATCGTTTCCCCTTCCAGTTCGATAACCGCCTTCGGATGCAGATTCTTCTTGACAAAGAGATAATACTTTCCGTTTTCCCAGTACATCGCGGAATCGATTACATCAATTCCCGGCACGCTGTAAAGAACTTCCGGTTCCGAAAAATGTACAAAATCCCTGGTTCGGCTATACCAGATAGACTTTACGGCATAATCATCCTTTTTGTGGGAAGAGGACCAGTGAAGAAGGTAATCCCCTTCATCTTCATCCATTATGATATCCGGAGCCCATACGCAGCCGAAATCTTCCCCCATGGGAATCAGCTCCTGCTCCGTCCAGTGGGTCAGATCATCAGACTGCCAGTGCGCGAGGGATTTGCTGCCGTTTCGGGAGATCTGATCCCAGGAATGCGCGTACCTGCCCCGCATTCCATAGGATAAGGACAAATCTGTGGCAAAAATGTGGAAGCGACCGGTCATCCTGTCCCGCATGATTGTCATATCCCGCACGCCCCGATCCCCATAGTAGGCCCATAAGACGGGGTGCCCGTCGTTTAATGCCTCCCAGTGAAAGCCGTCCCTGCTCAGGGCAAAATACACCTGTTCTCCGTCCGGGGTCGTGGTTTCCCGAAAATGAACAAACAGATAGCAACTCATAAGATATCTCCTCTTCCCGTTTCTCGGAATAAACAGTTTCCAGAGCATTCATAATTGTAAAAAAAGCCTGTACCGGAAGAACCATCTTGGCACTCAAGTCTGGTTGTTGTAAACATTATTTGTTCAGACAACGACGATGGCTTCATATTGCTTCACCTACCATTTGTTTAATTACCTATAATTGATTTGTTTTGCTTTATTGGGGTTCTGCTATTCCTTTTTAGTATATTTCGCTGCACTTGTATTTCCTGTTAATTGCAACTGCCCTTCCATTACCAGTTTCTGTAAAAGGCGATATGCCTGAGGAGGTGTAATGTGTAACAATTCTATCACATCCTTCCGCGTGATATATTGTTTTTGATTAGCCAACTTCATGATTAATTCTTTATAACGTATCTGGTCAATATCTGTTTGCCGAACATATTTTACAGGATCATGATACATTTTTGCACTAAGCACATAAGTTCTGCCTCGATTGCTTCCAATAGCTTCAATCAATCCAGCTTCTGTCAATCGTTCCAATGTTGCACGCAATTTGGCTTCGGGTAAATTCAATAACTTTCCTATCTCTTCTGCACTCATTCTGCGATTTCGCTTTAACGCATTCAAAACCAGCAATGCATTTAATGATATGGGTTCTCCACTTTTCTGCTGGTATTCCGTAATCATCCGTACTATATGTTGATCTGGCATTCCACGAGGAATAAACAGTTTTACACTAACACTTGTTGATGCAGAATAATCAGGAATATCACGTCCGTAACGTAATGAACCCTCAAATATGCGATCAACACCTCTTCCGGTTCTTTCAGCAAGTCCTATCCGCTTGAGTGCATCTGCCAGCACAGGATTCCGGCCGTGCGGTTCTACGGTCAGAATATTTTCGTAATTTACCCCCTCAATGAATCCACCAGGGTTTGAGACAGTCAATCCATCACTATCCATCTGAACTAACACTCGTCCAAGACGTGTATAGTCTCGATGTGCAAATGCATTAACAATTGCTTCACGTACTGCACGCTTGTCAAATTCGGGAATTGATATGCGAAACATTCCCATTTCCATTTCTTGCTCAGAATTGCGCACTTCAATAAATTCAGCAATGCGTTCAATTGCTGCGAGCATTGGAAGGAAAAAAGATTCATTTACTGTTACATCTGTTCCACGTAATGCCTGAAAACCCGCTTCGGCTGTCGGCATCAGTTCCTTGATTCTCTCTTGTCTACCCAATAGCAGTAATCCTGCATATGTAGGAATTGTCTGGCCATTGACATTCACTGTCAGTTGTAGTGCCTTTTCTATTTCATCGTTTGGAAGTTCTAATAGGTTCTTTTCTCCGTTATAGGTCATTATCATTTGACGAAGGCGTTCTTTTTCGAGGGGGTCTAAATCATTATATACAGCCCCCGGTACTGGCTGTGCTGAAAAATCAAGAAGTGATAGTTCACTCAATCTTGTGTTGATCTCATAAGGATACATTGGTATGTTTTCTGGTGTTCCATCTGCCTTTATGCGACGCCTCTGAATCTTTCCAGAGGAAGATGCAACGATGCTTCGACTCTGGGGCACATGAATCACTAATATAGGCTTTTCCGCTTTTATCGTTTCTACCCGAACAGAAACTGGCGGTATTGTTTTATTTGCAATAAATGCCGACAATTGTGTGCCATCTCTATGATCCGGATGCAAACCTGTAATACGACCATCATCCTCTACGCCCAAATAAAGATCGCCGCCATTAGTATTTGCAAATGCAACTACTGCATCAATTAATTCATTATCATGCAGTTTTTTTTCATCACTTTTGAATTCTATCTCCAGAGTTTCCCTTTGCGGAATAATCAAATCCACCTTTATCACCTCACACGCATTATATTACACGCGTGCAAGTTTGTCAATCGCAAGTCTAGCACGCGTGTAAGTTTGTTCAAGTTGTTGAAGTGAAAAGCTTGCTTCCAGTGTGGGGGGCGACTGGAAGTAAGCTTTTCACTTCAGCCTCCGCACAAAGGATACGGAAAGAAGCGCGTAATGCCTTGACAACAGGCCGCGAATCCATATAATAAGAGATGAAGAGCGACGCTTAACGGCTGCTCCTCAACGAAGTGTTTCTACTTGCGGTCAAAAGATCGCGAAGCGATTGCTACTTTGCCGAGTGGCGGTCGCTTTTTTCATTGCGATCTTCTGACCTTCTCTGCCGGTGCGTATGACGGATCGTAATAGTCACCGAAAACTTTCCAACATGGAAGGTAAAAGACAGAGGCAACGCCATCACCTCCTTTCGGAAATGATGGAGCCAGCCGCCAAGCCTGTGTCAACTCTTCATCCCACCCCTTGCGGGACAAGATTATTGTATCGGATGATTGGCAGGCGTCAAGGCGAACAGTTTTAATTTGGGGGAATACGATAATGTCAGGGCAAGAAAACCGACTGACAGGAATAAAATATAAAGATTCAGGGGGAAATGAAAAATGACGATCACCATGAACGAGAATATACAGGAACTGGATGCGGAGAAGATGGAAAGGGTAGTGGGCGGCGTCTACGGTTTTGAAAGCACCATTTCGAAGGAAAGCCAGATTGCCCTTTTCCGCGATTATCTGAACATGAGACGGGGCTGGGGCCCAGCCGCTGCCCTGCGCGCGGCACTCGACTGGAACAGGCTGGCCCCCGATCTGACGCTGACTGACGCCGAAATCACCCAGATCGCAATCGAGGTCTTCGGACGAGAAGCCCTCGGGCTGTAAGGCTGAGACTTCATACGCATCGCGGGAATGGAGTTTCGGGAGAAGGATGAGGAATACATGGCCGGAAACACTGGGAAGGCGTGATGAACCGCTTGACAGACAAGTTTTTTCCGGATATTCTTAAACCAAGATCAGGAAACTGATTGGGGCTGGTCGAAAGATCTGGGTCCACCGAGGAGCGGGGAATTTCCTCGCCTTTCCTGTTTTCAGGAGGTTTTCCGGGTGAAAGAGCCGAGCGTATTCATAACTGAATTATGAGAAGCTTTTCAGAATTCTTTTAATGAAGCGTGGACAGTTTGAATTTAGGAGGCGTTTGCATTGAAAAACGTTGAAAGTGAGCATTATATTTTCCACTTTGGGGAAGGAACAAAAGCAGAACGGGATATTGCATCCATCGCTGAGTATCAGGAGAACTGCTTCCAGCACATTTGCAGTGTTTTGGGGGTGACTCCGGAATTCAAAATCAAATACTTCCTTTGCGATTCTCCGGAAGAAGTAGGCCGAATTTATGGCGATAATGATCCCTGTAACGGATTTAACGATCCGCCGGATACGATTTACGCGGTGTATAATGAAAACATTCAATGCATAGGATTCCACGAAGATGCTCATCTGATCAGTTATACAATCAATCGGCCCGATTGTCCCGCCATTCGTGAAGGACTTGCTATGTATTTTGATCGAAAATGGTGGAAAATTCAGAATATGGACTGGACTGGGTATTATTTGAAAACCGGGCGCTATATTCCAGTAAATCAGCTGCTTGACAAAGAATGCTTCTTTTCACACGACTGCTCCGTTACCTATCCAATTATGGGAGCATTTTCGGAATGGCTGATTTCCGTCTATGGAATTGAAAGGTTTATGGAAATGTTTCGAATGCAGGATATGGAAAAAGCAATGAATCAGGTATATCACAAATCTCCTGAAGAGTTGAACCAGGATTTTACAGGTTTTATCCGTTTGTTTCGGATCGATGAAGCCATAGAACAGAGAATGGAAGAAAAAATAACGTGAAAGTACTTTCGCTGTTTGTCGGAATCTCGATGAATAGCCAACCCGGAAGTTGGAAAACGATGGCTTCACCGATTATGCGAAGGAAATCCATATACGGTTAAGGAATTGTTCTCGTATACAGATATGTGCCCTATGTCAAGACGAAGAAAAAGCTGAAACAGGTGAAACGCATGAAAAACAGAATCGCTGCCGGTTTTCTGCTTCTCTGCCTGCTGGCATTGTCCGTACCGGTGTCCGCTTTCACGGAAGCGCTGGAGCAGGATTACTATGAAGCGTGGATATGGGAACCTCATGTGGACAACGATGATTCGCTTTCCACCGGTCGGGTAACCTATTGGTCCTGCATTACGTTCGGCTCTTATCCACAAACGGAGATCGTCGCCTCATCCTTCACCGAAGTGGATGATTACGCGGTGCAGGAGGGCGACGTCCTGGAAGACCCCGGCCTGTACGAAAAGCTGACCGGGGCCGAATGGCAGGATAACCGGACGGAGATCGGCGGAGTCCGTTACCTGCGCATTCACTATGGAGATACAACTGCAGGCAGTATTGACATCGCGCAGCATTACCGCTGGAGCGAGGATCCTGAATGGCATTATTTCCGCTTCGACCCAATCCGGTGGCGCATTATCGGCCTCGAAGGCAACGCCGCCTGCCTGATTGCGGACAAGTTGATGGACTGCCGTCCCTATCACACAGAAAATGGGCCGATTACCTGGGAAAGCTCCACCATCCGGAGCTGGCTGAACGGTTATCCGGCCGAAGAAAACAGCGCAAGGATCGATTACCGGGGAATAGGATTCCTGGATATGGCGTTTGACGAGGAACAGCAGAGAGCCTTGATCCGAACCCGGGTGGAGAATCGGCCGAACAGGAAGTACGGCACCGACTGCGGAAACGATACGGAAGACTATCTTTTCCTGCTTTCCAACGACGAGGTGATCAGTTCGGACACCGCTGCACGAAACGGCTTCTACACCTCCTCCGGTTATGATGATCCCGCTAAACGTTTCCGCTCAACCATGTACGCCAAATGCATGGGCTCCTGGTGGTCCTCCGTCAGCGGCTATATGGGAAACGGCTTCTGGTTCATGCGCACCGGCGGATACAATCGGGAAAGCGTTACCTATATCTGCGATTTTGGCTATATTTACGAGCGCGGGACCATCTCTACCTGCGAAGATGCAGGCGTTCTTCCTGCTGTCTGGATCGACCTGGACCTGGCAAAGCCCGAACCGGCAGGAACGGTCTCCTCCGCCGACATTCTGAAAAATGCTTTCCCGGAAGCTGCAGAAGAAGACCCGCGCCAAAGGGATTTGATCAGGAATCCTGTCACCCGTCCGGACCCGGAAGCGTCGGACGGCAAAGAAGTAACATATTCTATGATCCGTTTCGGAAGTTATCCGCAGTCTGAGATCCTGCCGGAATCAGCCGGAGCTGCCGCAGACAGTGTCGTGGACGCGGAATTGTACGGAAAACTGGAATCCGCTGTGTGGAACGGTGATGAATGTGAATTTGAAGGCCGGAAATATATCCGGGTATTCCCGCCGGATGAGAGCAGTCGACGCGCCCGGTATTTTGCATGTGAGCCACTTGTGTGGCGTGTGCTGGAAATCCGGGACGGAACCGCGCTCCTGCTTTCGAACGCCGCTGTTGAGTGTGTGCCGTTCCAGGAGGATCTTCGGAATGTCAGCTGGGAAAATTGCACGCTCCGCAGCTGGCTGAACGGATACGGGGCGGAAGCAAACGCATCCGGAAAGGATTATTCCGGTGCCGGGGAAAGTTTCCTGGGCACAGCGTTTTCCGCCGGGGAACAGAGTGCGATCCTGGAAACATCCGTACGGAACGAGGCGAATTATTATTTCGGAACGGATTCCGGGATGCATACGAAAGACCGGATATTCCTTCCGGCGGAATCCGAATTGTTCATCCATGACAGTTCGGAAATTCACGGATTCAGCCGGCGCGATGAAGTCGCCGACCGGGCAAAACAGTTTCAGCCGACAGGATACGCGCTCTGGAAAGGCGCCTGGCAGGAAACGGGAGAACGGGGAAATGTCTTTTGGATCACCCGTACGACAGGCTATACCCATGCTAACGTGGTCTATGTGAATGAATCCGGCTATATGTACAACCGCGGGATTCTTGTGTCTTGCAGGGACGCCGCCATCATTCCGGCCCTTGTTCTTGACCTGGATTCCGACGTCTATGAATACGCCGGTATCTATACAGTCAGTGGGAGATAAGAAGATCTGGCCGCAAGGCAGCACTTTAGGTTCATTTTAAGAAAGGGCAGTATGATATACCTGTCAACAGGAAGGAACGGCCGCCTTCCGTCAAGACGACCCCCATCCCCGCCGGTTTTTTCCTCCCTTTTATTCCGGCAGAGATGGTTCAAAATAGCGGAGGCCGGAGGCGGTGGAGCCCAGCTCCAGCAGGCGGTGGGTGTAGCCCCGGGTGAGATAGACATTGCCGTTCAGGGCCTTGATGGCGGAGGCCTGGGCTTCCGTCAGGTTCATCGGCGTGATGCCGGCAATGGATTTGTAGCAGAGGGCAAAGGCGGAATCCGGGTGGGTCAGCTGCAGGCCCATGGCCAGGCCCAGCAGGGCGGCGGCGTCCGGGGCGCCGGGGCAGTAAAAGCCCAGGGCGCGGGAGTTGCCGCTGGC
>Ga0265298_10010859_pt1 | contig 10710 bp, 8 predicted proteins | sample AusTroGonzalo_MG_3_FD_193486 | JGI IMG/M metagenome (GOLD analysis project Ga0265298, IMG submission 193486) | Bovine rumen microbial communities from tropical cattle in Woodstock, Queensland, Australia - Gonzalo_01 | ecosystem: Host-associated > Mammals > Digestive system > Stomach > Rumen ...
GCCTTCTCGGAAGCATACTTCATACTCGCATAATTAGTGACAGGCTTCAGGTCGCTGTCCTCGCGTATAGGTTCACGTGTTTTCGGGAACTGGTAAACCTGAGAGGTGCTGAGCATAACGACCTTCTTTACAGTTGACGTAGTGGCATAATGATAAATGAACTTATCCGCTGTGGCAGATTCCTTCATCTCCTTATCGGTCACCAAAGGTCCGTAGTCGTTGTCAACTGTAAATGCAGCGTGTACAACAGCATAGAAATTATATTTTTCAAATAATTCTGCAATGGTATTCTTGTCAGTAGGATCGCATTCAACAAAGGTATAGTTGTCCTTTCCCTCGTTGTATCCGGTCTCCTCTCTGTCAATAGCTATGACCTCATATCCCTTTTTAAGCAGTCCTGAACAAATATGCTGACCTATCAGTCCGCATCCCCCTGTAACAAGCACTTTCTCCATGATCACAGCCTCCTTTCCAAGATTTTATAACAAGATCATACCCATTCACGATCTATTACAGAATTTATTGTGTATAGTCTAAAAGCTGAATATATACCGATGTACTTAATACTGGTCTATGAGATTCATTCGGTATCCGCAGATCAGATCTCTGCGTTTACCTTTTCAAGATACTTATCGACAGTTGAATATATCGCTTCATAAGTTTCGTTCCACGGTGTACCTCTTGCTGACTTTCTGAGGCTGTCGTCAAGAAGTTCGCCGCAGTCGTCCGAGATTCCTCTTGAGATGTCGATAACCGGGTTTGCTTCGGCAAGCTCCTGCATACTCTTCTTCATGTCGAGCATATCCTGGGACCAGCCGTAGTCTTCGGTGAACTGTTTATCGGCGAGAGCTTTTGTATCCTCGTCAAGATGAGTGAATCTCTTGCAGTCGAGATATTTTGCCACGCCCTCCGGATTTGAACCGCCGCTGACGAACATATAGGCTTCAAAGCCTGTGGGGATATAATATTCATCTGCTTTGGGATCCTTGGGCATAGGAACAAAGAATACATCATTTCCGAAGGTAGCGCTCCACTGTGACTTCTCCTTGTAGAACTCATACAAGCCCGCGGGATAGAACAGCGTCTTGCCCTCTCCGATGTATGCAGGTCTGGCTTCCCAGCCGAGATCCTCGCTTCCTATAGCAATATACCCCTTTTGACTGAGCTCATACATCCAGTTCTGGACGCGCTCCATTGAGGGATCGCCGATATTGCTTATGAGTTTGCCTTCTTCAAGGCTTACAGGCGGGATACCGATAGTATTCATAAGACCGAACTCGAACCACCAGCCGTCGATACCGTATCTCTGCTTGGAGGGATCAACATACTGTTCGAGCATATTCTCGAATGCGTCCCAGTCCCACTTTCCCTTTGCATAGAGGTCTGCAGGATCCTCGAGACCTGCTTCCGCAACGGTTTTCTTATTGTAGATAACTCCGACCTTATCGCCTGTTGCCTGAACACCAGCCATATAATGCTTTCCATTCAGGATAAAGCTGTCGTTCAGATCCTTAACGTCCTCCCAGAGAGGTGAATCGAAGTCGATATAGTCATCGACCGGAGCAAATATCTTCTTAATCGCTCCGTTTGGAAAGGCGTCAAGATTTCCTCCATAGAAAAAGTCTATGCCCTCGTCAGAGTTTATATACTCCGCCAGCTTATCGTAGCGGTTTTCATATGTACATTTATAATATTTTACAGTGCCGCCGTAGCGCTCCTGAAATACCGCAAGGTCCGTAGGTACGTTCTTGCCGGTAGCGTCCGGGTTGATATCCCAGTCGGAGAGCCACTTTATCTCGCCGTTTTCCAGCTTGTCACCTGTAAGAAGATCAGATTCAGCGGCATTCTTATGTATCTCTTCTCTAACAGAGGTATCGAGCTGCCTGCTGTACTTGGGCGGCTCGTCCTTTTTGCTGCATGAAAGAAGAGATGCAGGCATTGCAGCTATAAGCAACGCAGAAATGAAATACCTTGCTTTTCTCATCATCTAACTCCTTTTTTAGTTAGCACTTTCTAAATTTGAACATATCTTTAATTGCGCATTTATCAATTATTGCGTTTTTCTTAATTATATCACTTTGTTACTATTTATGTCAATATCTATTTTTCATATATTTTGAAGCGTTTTATAGTGATAATATCACATATTCCTGATTAAATCAGTATTAAAAAGTGCCTGTGTTTCGTACTATTTTTTACAAATCCTGCCTGAAAGCCGGTAGGCGCAGCTGTCCTTCATCGTGCATACTGCACAACCCTTACCGCCTTTGTCAACAGGGTGGTCAGAAATACCTATGAGTGCTGTTACAGATTTTGAAGGTATCAGCAGTGAACTGTCAGTAACTGTCAGTCCTATACGTCTCTGCGCGTTCAGTGCCAGCAGGAAACTGCGCTGCAGCGTTATCGGCAGGTCGCCGTATCCCGGACTGAATCGCCATGTTCTGTAAGCCGCGGGATGCTCTGAGAATATCTCCTCCTCGGCGCGGTCACAGACCTGCTCTATAGCTACGCTGCATATACAGTCCAGAGCGAGGGAGTATGCCATATCCGTCACAGCCGCCTGACGTATGAGCTTATCGGCTTCCTGAGAGAGCGTAGCGGCAAGAAGTACGGCTTTGCTGCAGTCCTTCAGGTGCCGTGTTATATCTTTACCTGTAAGCGGCTCTGTCATAGCTCCGAGGACTACTCCCCTATCCGTGAAGCTGACATCAGTCTCAAGATAAACATACCTGGGACGTACATTTTCACGGACCTGCTTTTCAGCAAGGTCGAGCAGTCCGGAAACAGCGCTGTCCGGCTCTCCCTTTACTCCCATATACCGCGCGGCTTCCGCCTTTGATACCGGCAGCAGCTCCATCACGCACCTATTATGCCCGATACCGCCTCGCTTATCTTGCGGGCAACATAGGGCTTGTTCATAGTATAAAGGTGTATTCCGTCAACACCGCTCGCCACAAGGTCAACTATCTGGTCTACCGCATAGGCTATGCCGGCGTCCTGAAGAGCCTCTGGACTGTGCTCGTATTTTGTCATTATACGCACGAACTTCTTTGGCAGACTTGCACCGCAGGTAGTTACCATGCGCTCTATCTGGTTTTTATTGACAACAGGCATGATACCTGCCTCGATAGGCACGTTTATTCCTGCTATGGCAGTCTTTTCGCGGAATTCGTAAAAGCTTTCATTATCGAAGAAAAGCTGTGTGATAAGGTGGTCTGCGCCTGCGTCCACCTTTTTGCGGAGATTGGTTATATCCTCTATCAGGTTCTCGGCGTCGGGGTGGCACTCGGGATAGCAGGCTCCTGCTATATCGAAGCTGCCCTTTGATTTTATGTAGTTTATAAGGTCACTGGCATAGCTGAACTCCTTTACCGGCGGGATATCGGGGTTGATATCGCCTCTGAGGGCGAGTATGTTCTCTATGCCCCGTTCCTGTGCCTCTTCAAGCGCTGCGTCTATCTCCGCCCTTGTGAAGTTTATGCATGGCAGGTGCAGCATTGGTATTACGCCGCTTTCCTTTATTTTTGAAGCTATCTCCAGTGCGTATTTGCTGTTTCCGCTTCCGCCCGCACCGAAGGTAACGCTTATGAAATCAGGTTTAAGTCCGTTGAGCTCGTCGAGGGTATCGTATATCACCTCAACGGGACTTGTTTTCTTTGGCGGAAAGACCTCGAATGAAAAAACGGTCTTTTTGCCGAAAAGCTCTTTTATATGCATATTATTCCTCCGTTCAGTCTATCGACCAGTCTATCTCTCCCAAGCCTTTTGCACGGAGAAATGCATTTGCCTTTGAAAAATGCCTGCAGCCGAAAAATCCGTTGTACGCCGACAGCGGACTGGGGTGAGCTGCTTTGAGTATAAGATGGGCAGGATTTGTTATAAACTGCTGCTTTGCCTTTGCGTCGCCTCCCCACAGCATGAACACCATTGGCTTCTCACGCTTGTTGAGGAGCTGTATAACGTCTGTGGTGAAGTTCTCCCAGCCTATGCCACGGTGGCTCCTTGCCTGATCCGCACGTACTGTAAGGACGGAATTCAGCAACAGCACTCCCTGCTGCGCCCATTTTGTAAGCTCACCGTGCTTGCCGAGATTGTCTATACCCACGTCGTCACGTATCTCTTTGAATATATTTATCAGCGACGGAGGCGGCGCTACGCCCTTCCTTACAGAAAAGCTCAGCCCGTGAGCCTGTCCCTCGCCGTGATATGGGTCCTGACCTATTATGACGCACCTCACGTCGTTATATGAGGTGTATTTCATCGCGTTGAATATGTCATACATACCCGGATATATTCGCTGCGTTCTGTATTCTGTTATCAACGTCTGTCTGAGCTTCAGATAGTAGTCCTTTTCGAACTCACCCTTCAGCAGCTCGTCCCAGTCGTTATTGAAATTGACCATTTTTCCACGTCCGTTTCTGTATACAAATAAGGGACGACTAAAGCCGCCCCCTCATATTTTATCAGTTGTAAACCGTATCCTCATAATACTTGAACTTTACAAGCGTATTTCTTCTGTATGTAAGCGAACCGGGCTGATTGAAGGGTACCTTGTCATATGCCTCCGCAGAACACTCTATCTTCAGCTTCTGTCCCTTCCTCGTAACAAATATCAGCTCGTAATACTCATCGACCATTCTCACCTGTCCCGAACTTTCTATTATTCTCAGGCGGTCGTCGCTCTTTCTTACAAGTGTAGCCATTTCAACTATCGGCTCTGAGGTGCGTTTCTGATTTGCGAACTCATCCTCGGGCTGCTGCCTTTTCTGAACGGGAGCACGGTCAGCAGGCTCGCTTCTGCGAGGTATTTCGCCGCCCATTTCCGGCTGCTCTTCAAGGAAAAGCGAAAGCAGTCGTCTGAATTTACTTTTGCCGCTGAAAAGAAGAATTATAAGTATTAATATTACTATAATCGCCGCCAGCAAAATGAGCAGATTTTTCAGTTGCTGTGTTATAAGTGCAAGCATGATAGGCTTAAATAATGTCATTGCAGTATCCGCGCTATATGCGCAGCTCCTTTCTGTTTCCAAATGAATATAGTATCATACAATATATTATAATATATTTTTTTCGCTATTGCAAGTTTAAATTGCAAATTTTTTGAAAATATACATCAAAATATTGCTTAGCAGGGGCATAAAGCGGTTGCTTTTTACTCATTAATATGATATAAGCGCGAAGCTCGCGCCGCCTTTTTCGCGTCAGAGAAATGAAAAACGGTAATTTATCGCCGCGAGTGTTGCAATTTCAGCTGAACTGTGTTATAATCAGGGGAAATCACTTTTTTGGAGGTCATCATGCAGAAGATACTCGGTTATATGCGCAAGGCGATTCAGGAGTACGGGCTCATCAGCGACGGCGACCGTATCCTCGTAGGCGTATCGGGCGGAAAGGACAGTCTTGTGCTCCTGCAGGGGCTGATACTTCTCAGACGCTTTATAGGCATTGAATACGACGTTGTGGGAGTTACTCTCGATATGGGATTCAAGGACTCGCAAAGCGACTTTACAGCCGTTTCTGAGCTCTGTGAGAGGTATGGCACGGAATACCACGTTATCCCTACCCAGATAGGCGAGATAGTTTTCGATGTGCGCAAGGAGCCAAGTCCATGCAGTCTCTGTGCGCGAATGAGGCGGGGCGCTCTCCACGACGCCGCAAATGACCTCGGCTGTAACAAGGTCGCTCTCGGTCACAACTACGACGACGCTGTGGAGACCTTTGTTATGAATCTTTTCACTGAGGGGCGCATCGGCTGTTTTTCGCCAAGCACCTACCTCACTCACAAGAAGGTCACTGTTATACGTCCTCTTGTACTTGCTCCGGAAAAGGAGATACGCAGGGCAGCAAAAAGGAATGAGCTCCCAATTGTGAAATCTGTATGTCCGGCAGACGGTCACACCAACCGGCAGAAAACAAAGGATTTCCTTGCCGAAATGGAAAGAAACGACCACGGCTTCAAGGACAGGCTCTTCGGAGCCATGAAACGCGCTAATGTTGACGGCTGGGGCGGTATAAACTGGGCTCCGCCGGTAAAAAAGGATTAAAAAAAGGCTCTCCATCCGGAGAGCCTTTTGATTATACATTAAGATGACTAATTAATTAGTCTTCCTTCTTTCTGAGAACAAATGCTGTACCTACAGCTACTGCGAGACCTGCTACTGCGAGACCTACGCCCTTTTCGCCTGTCTTAGTTGCGTTGTTCTTATTTGTAGTAGTTGTTGTAACCTTCTTAGTTGTTGTAGTTACCTTCTTAGTTGTTGTAGTTGTAGGAGGTGTTGTTGTAGTTGTTGTAGGAGGTGTTGTTGTAGTTGATGTAGGAGGTGTTGTTGTAGTTGTTGAAGTTGTTGTTGTTGTAGGAGGTGTTGTAGTTGTTGTTGTTGTAGATGTTGTTGTAGGTGTTGTACCAGGATCGCCAACTACCTCAATGTAGCCCTGCTCGATACCGTTTGTGAATACCCAAGCCTGCATGAGCTGACCTTCGTCGTTCTGTGCTACGTTTGTGAAGAGGTCCTTAGCTGTCTCTGTGCTCTTGTACATGATATTTACTTCATACTTGTCGCCAACCTTAGCGTCTGAAGGAAGCTTTAAATCAAATTCCCAGAGAACACCGTCTCTACCTGTATTCTCAGGTGAACCAGTTGTTACAAAGAAACCGTGATCGCCGTTCTTTGTCATATCCTTGCTCTTGAGCTTCTTACCAGCATCGCCGAGCTCAGCGATATCGCCGTCTCTCTCAACGAGAGTGAGCTTTGAGTCATAATCTACATGGAAACCTGTAGGAGCATATTTGCCCTCAGCATCCTTAACAGAAAGCTGCATAGTAACAGGTGTAGCGATGTCCTTGATGTTAACCTGCTTCTGTGAAAGTGATACTGTAGGCTTGATCTCTGACTTAGTTGGGTCATACTTTGATGTATCATACTTATCGCCTGTTGCTGAACCAGCAAAAGCAGTCATAGCTGAGCCTGTAAGAGCTACAGCAGATACAGCGAGTGCTGCGATAGCACTCTTAAATGCATTCTTCTTCATTGTCATTATTTCCTTTCAGATATAATATATTATATATGTTCTCTGCCGCCGCAAATCGGCGGCAGATTAAACATTCTCAGTGTTGACCGATATTATCAGTCATTAGTTCTTGGCTGTTGCAGTAGCCCAGAGCTCCTTGTTTGACTTGGAAGCGTTATCCTCTGAAGATCTTAATGTGTAGAATCTCATGATCTGTGATGAATCAACTGCGTCAATAACTCTTGCGTTCTTTCTTGCAAGTCTTGTTACAGGAGGATCAGCATCAGGATTTACATCGCAGAGGAATGCAGCGAACTCTTCATACTCGCTTGTTGTACTTGTTACGAGCGGGCTTGATGAGAGATTAACTTCGCTTGACTTCTTGCCGCCTGAAAGCTCTGTGTAGTATCTGAGTACCTGTGAAGCGTCAACTGCGTCAGCATAACCGTCGAGGTTTGCGTCGCCCTTAACACCGATGAGTACGTCGATAGCTGCGCTGAGACCAACATTGTCCTTAGCAGGCTTGCCGTCTACATAGATCTGTACGCTGTACTTGAACTTGTCATTGCCAGCCTTGTATGTATTGGCAGGTGTTGCTGTACCAAAGCTGATTCTGTCAGCTGAGATGTCCTCAACCTTATCAGTCTCTGCCTTGTTTACCTTATTGCCTTCAGCGTCTGTATAGCCTTCAACATAGATTGTGTGGAGCTTAGCGTTCTGAACCTGCTCCTTATCGAAGCTCTCTTCGATATTGCTGTAGTAAGCTGTATCTGTATCGTAGTCGAGATACTGCTTAACAACAGAAGTTGTAACAGTTGTTGTTACGGTTGTAGTTGTAACTGATGTAGTTGTTGTATTTGTTTCAAGAACTCTTTCGATCTGAACGTCAACATCGCCGATCTCCTTGGTCTTGAGACCTGAAAGATCTGTAGAAGCTGTGATCTTCTTGTAAGAATTAACGAGAACGTAGCCCTGCTTAGCAAGGTAATCTGTTAACTCCTTGATCTCCTTGTCGCTCTCAGGAACTGTAAATGTAACTGTGCCCTTAGCGCCTTCTGTTTCAGCCTTGATGTTCATGAGGCTGTCTGCAAACTTACCTGCATCAGCAGCGGAGATATTGAGTCTGTTGCCTGTAGCCTCCATAGCCTTTGCATAGATCTTGAGAACATTCTCATCAGCAGCGATATCAGTTGCTGTTGCGGGGATCTGCTGAGCAACTCCCCTAGCAGCCAGATACTGATTTACTCTTGCGATCATCTCAGAAACATTTGCGAAAGTCTTAACGCGCTTGTGAGAGTTGAGGAAGTATGTAACCATTCTGTCTCCCTCACCTGCAGCCTTGATGAACTTATCGATCTTCTCATCGTACTTCTTCTGAAGTGTTTCAGCAAGTGACTTCTGGAACTTCTTCTGGATGCCCTTGTCGCCTGCTGCCTTGATAGCCTTTAAGCTGTCCTGGAAGAACTTGGGAAGCTGACCAAGGTAATATGTCTTGCCGTCGTTGCACTTGTACTCGAACTCAGCAGAAACTGTTGTACCCTTGTTTATGTCAGAACCGTTGATTGTAAGTGTGAAAGTACCGCCAACCTTTGTAGGCTCTTCCTCTTCCTCTGTCTCAGTGAAGTCGATATCTGAAAGCTCGATAGCAACATAGTCCTGAGCGATATTCTTGATGGTCTCGTTGTCAAGCTCTTTTTCCTTGAGGCTTGTGAGATCACTGATCGTCTTTACATCGTCGCTTGCAAGCTCGGGAATATCGTACTTGTCAGCGAGATCCTGACGAACCTCCTTATCGATGGTTGAAAGATCGATTTTCTTGAGTTCCTCAATATCAACGCCTTCGGGAATGATAGACATATCAAATCCCTCGGGGATTTCATACTTCGGAGCCATTGCGCGTCCTGGAGCCTTCTTGGGAGCCTTTGACGCATTATTCATTTCATTCTTGATTACTTCATTGAAATCAGGCTCAGCGATCTTACCTGTGATAACAACGTCAAGGTTAGACTTTACGTTGTACTCAACGTCGCTTATAAGACTTAATGCATATTCTGCAACGTCCTTGTAGTCGCCTGCCTTGCTGATAATGTCAGCAGCATAGTCATTGATGTCGATCTTACCGCTCTTACCCTCAAATGAAGCAAAATAATAAGCCAGATTCTTGTTCCACTTGGATACTGTCTGGTCAGCGGGGATATAAAGCAGATCCTCTATTGTTACTCCGCTCTTCTCCTCTGCCTGAACTTTTACGGTACCTGCAACATCGTTTGTTGATACAGCGTTTGCGTAAGTAAGACACTGTGTGAGAGCCAGCGGAACAGCAGCTGCTGCTGCGATTGCTCTCTTGAATAATGAATTCTTCATCGTTCTATACCTCTCTAACATGTTTATTCCCCTTTTGCCCGAGACACGTCTTGGTCACAAGTGGCCCCGTGCATTAGGCTAAATTTCGGGGGTGCAATCTGCGTAAGAGTACAATTCGCCCCAAAATTCATAACTACATTTTATCACACAAACAACAATAAGTCAAGCAGAAGTACGCATTTTTTTCAAAAATAATTGACGATTAATATTCCGCATTTTTGTGCTTATTTCACAATAAGCACCATAATTGAGCGTAATATTTTCGGTTAAATGAACTTTTAGTATTATTTATCGCGTTTTCGGTTCATTATTTTAGCTTCAGCATACCTATTATAGCACTTATTCTCACATTATGTCAATCGGTAATTATTGTAAAAAAAAGCAGGCCTTTCGGCCTGCTTTTTATTCAGATTATGAACCTTCTTCCTCGGTATCAGTGCTCTTGACCAAGTCCTTCCATATCTGACCGTTTGTATACTCAGAATATGCTGAAGATGATCTTCTTGCATAGAATCCAAGGATCTGTGAAGCGTCAACTGAGCTGATCTCTCTGTTATTCTTCTTTGTTGACCAGTTGCCTGCATCCCATTCATTCTCGGTTACATCGCCGAGGAATGCTGCAAAGTCTTCAAATAACTGAGCGCTGCTCTCCGGAACTTTAAGTCCGTTATCGTTTGCACCACAAATATCGAAGCCTGAAGGAATATTTCCGTTAACTGACAAGAACGCATAGTAAGAAAGCGCAATTGAGCAGTCTGTTGCATCTACCATGTTGCTGAGAGTGATATCACCCTTAACACCGATAAGTGCAGTGATGCTGAGTGCAGCACCGGTTGAATCTACCAGCGGCAGATCACCGTAGTATGCCTGAACATCGTACTTGAATTCCTCCATTGTTACATCCTTGTCTGTGTGATGCTCAACAGAATTGTATACACTTTCAGGTGTTGCGCCGTGGAAGTTGATCAATGAATAATCAAGATTCTTTCTTACGACTGACTGACCGTTATCGTAAACGTCTACGATGCTGATAGCCTTTACCTGACCAGCCTGGAATCCACCGTTTTCACCATTGTCATGGCTGAAGTAGAAGCCGACCTCGGTATCAATTGTTGCATAAGCTCTTACCCAGCCTGCAGAAGTTGAGGTCGTGGGATACAGAGTTGATGTAACAGTGCTTGTTGTTGTATTTGTTGATGTGCTTGATGTGCTCGAAGTTGAAGAAGTAGTCGTTGTAGGACCGCTTGTCGAGCTTGTTGTCTTGCTCGTTGTCGAGCTTGTTGTTGAGCTCGATGTTGAAGAAGTAGTCGTTGTAGGACCGCTTGTCGAGCTTGTTGT
>Ga0265298_10010860_pt1 | contig 10710 bp, 16 predicted proteins | sample AusTroGonzalo_MG_3_FD_193486 | JGI IMG/M metagenome (GOLD analysis project Ga0265298, IMG submission 193486) | Bovine rumen microbial communities from tropical cattle in Woodstock, Queensland, Australia - Gonzalo_01 | ecosystem: Host-associated > Mammals > Digestive system > Stomach > Rumen ...
GAAAACCGCTTAGAACGCAAAATAATGGCTTGTAAAGGATGGTGAGAGGAAACGACGGAAGAACAGCTAAAGGGCGCTATGTTTTCATCGGCTAAAGACGATTGGACAACGCCGATTGACTTGTTCAAGAAGTGGGACAATGTTTTCTGCTTCAATCTTGATGCGGCATCCTCCAACGAAAACGCGCTGTGCAAGCGGCATTTCACCAAAGCGGATGACGGATTGGCGCAAAGTTGGGGGGGTGTCGCGTGTGGTTAAATCCCCCGTATGGGCGAGAGATCGGAAAGTGGGTAGAGAAAGCATACACGGAGGCGCAGAAGCCGAACACAATCGTTGTTTGTTTGCTCCCAGCCCGAACAGATACACGGTGGTTTCACGATTACTGTACCCGTGGACGCATCACGTTTCTGCGTGGGCGGTTGAAGTTTGGCGGGTCTAAAAACTCTGCGCCGTTTCCGTCAATGATAGTGGTGTTTGGAAACAACTGAACAGAACGCAAAAAAGCCGGGGGTATTTCTACCTCCGGCAGAAAGAAAGGAAATGAAACAATACTGCCGATACTGCAACAATGCGAACCTTGTGGGCGATGATATATTTTACTGTCAGCCGAAAAACGAGGTTTACGGCATAGAGAAGTCAAAGCGCGTGAACAAGTGCAAGCTGTGGGAGTTCAACGAAAATGATTTGTGGCGGTGCGATGAAAACGGCAACTTTGAAACGTACAAACCACGCGACAACACGCGACAACCGCAGAAGTCACAACCGCTTGAATACTATAACAGCATCATATAACGCAAAAAGAGCCGGGGAATAATCCTCGGCTCTGATTGTTTGTGATGGGTTAGACAATCTGCGGTGCGCCGTCAACGTACTTGATGGAATAGCCAAGGATCTCAAGTCCTTCACGCATCCCGTTAGTCCATCCAAAAGCCTCGCTTGCTCTGTCTCTGTGTGCGTCGCCGTTAAGGCTAAAGTGCTTCTGATAAGATTCCCATTCAGTACGCATCATGCTGTTCAGACGATCCTTTTGATAATTTGTCATAAGCTACCTCCGGCTTGATTGTTTGTGATGTTATGCGAGTTTCCGCTGTGCTGTGTCCCTGTTCCACTGTGCCTTTGACAGCTTGTTTTCTGCTGTGTGGATTTGGTTTTTCAGTGTCACGATCTTGCTTTGATACTTCTCAAACTGCTTGCTACCCGGAACTGTGCCAGCTTGAAGCAGAAGCTGATAGTCAAGCTGCGCGTAGAGGTCTGCTGTGCGGTCTTGCAGAAAGTCGATATCGGCGGTTGCCTGTGCCAGAACGTGGCGCATCTTCTCCATCTCTGCGGCTTGCCGTTCCTGTTCCTTGGCCTGTCGCTCTTGCTCTTTCCGTAGGCGCTCCCGCTCTGCCTGTGCCTGTCGGTTTATCGCGTCCTGGCGTTTCTGCCATGCAAGCCTTGCCTTTTCCTGTTCAATCTGTCTGCGCGTTTCCTGTTTGGCACGTTCCCGCATCTCAGCCATTTCTCTGCGCTGTGCGGCTTGTTCCTCCCGGATGCGCTGCCGCTCTCGCTCTGCTCTCTCTGCCTGTCTGCGCTCTGCTGTGCCTTTCAGTAGGCGGTAGATGCCCCAGATGGCAAGAATCACAATTACGGTTGTCATGCTCTTTCTCCTTTCACTCAATGTATGTCCGACAGCAGAAGAACATCTCTGCGAGGTCAAACCCAATGGGCGCGTCTTTCCCGTTTTTCGCTTCGTGCTGATGCTGATACCAGATTTCCCACGGCTTTTGATGCTCGTCAACGCATCTGCTGTTGATCTCGTCAAACGTCATAGCTGCCAGCGTTTCGATACCGACGTTCTCAGCATCTTTCTTGCTAAAGCCGGGGAGATACATTCCAAAATAGAACCGCTTTCCATATCTGCCGTGCTGGTGTTTTTCCAGTATTTCCACGGCGTATTGCTTCTCTCGCGGCATAACTCTTTCTCCTTTCGTGTTTGGGGGTGGTTAGTTTAAATCGTCCAGTTCATAGTCTGCGATCTCAGCCGCAGAAAGCTGTCTGTCATAGACTAGGATGTCGTGGTACTTGCCGCTTGCATCGTCCTCTCGCCGGATGCTCCCACGGGGCTGCGCTCCGGGGCTGAACCCTCTCAGCCTCATGCCGTATCTGTGTTCCGTCTTGTGCGGATGGTTTGCCATGTACTCGCGCAGCGCCGCTTTGATTACGGCCTGTCGTGTTTTTCCTTCAAGGTACTCTAGGATGTCGGCATCCGTCTTTTTCTGCAATCGGATGCTCATCATTACCGTATTTTCTTGCATCCATTTCTTGTGCGCGTCGCTGTGTGTCATAGGCATCTCCCTTTCATTGGTATGACTCATTGTATCATGCCGTGAGTGCTACTGTCAAGAATTTTTTTTGCAGAAGGATCAATATCCGATGTTGTTTTGCAGAAACCAGTAGAAACAGCTTGCCATGTTCGCGTAGGATACCACCAGTTTTTTGTGGTCTTTCGGTCTTCCGTCAGCGCCCCAATCGCGATACAGATGATAAATGTGGTACTGGTTTCCATCCTTGTCTAAGCGACGGATCACCTTGTAGCACTCCCCACAATCGCAGAAGTCCAAGACTTGTCTTTGCTTTGCCATGATTTGTATGCTCCCTTCAATTTGTTTTCGATTACCCTGGCAACCGTCCAAACGCGCAGAACTAGTCTGTGCGCCTGTGCTGTTGTCAGAACTCGCACCAACTACGCCCGTGACGGATCGCAGAAGACGGAAGCGGGTACGGGTCGCAAGTGGTCGCGTCCTTCAACCAGTAGCACCACTTTCCCTTCGCGCCGGAGTCGAAGGCGCTCCCCTCGGGGATCAGCGTCAGCTTACGCATAAAGGCGCTGTTCATAACCTTCTGCGTTTCATGCGTCGCCCGGTAGATCGTTGCATAACCCAGCACCATCGGTGCTTTGCCTCTGCGCGTCCTGATGATTGCCACGTTCTCCCCGACGAGCGCAGAAAGCATATTCCTATTGCGCGTTTCCACGGGCTTGAGCCGTTGCACAATCGCCTGAGCGTAGCGCACTCCACCGTTCTCATTTACAAAGATTCCGTACATTGTGATACCTCCATTAAAACTTGTGGTTGATAACTCTGATAGGGATATCCGGGTACACTCTCGCAAGCCAAGCTCTGGCGGCCTGTTCATTCCGCAGCGGGACTTGCAGAAAGATTCGCGCCTCGCCGCAGTCGTACTTGTTCCTGAGATTGACGCAGGATCGCGCCACATAGGGGCTGTTTCCGTAGTTGTGAATAATCGCGTCACATTTGAGCATTGCAGAACACCTCCATTTAATATTGAGCAGAAACGCTCTTTTCCACGATCCGCAGAACGCAGAACGCAGAAAACAGAATTTCGGCAGAACGGGCGCAGAAAGACGCAGAACGGCTTTTCGGGAATATGCCTTGCAAGCGTTTTCTTTGCATTGTGCGCTCTTTTTGTTTTTCATTGTGTGTATGCCTTGCCTTGTCAAAATGCGCTTGTAATGGCTTGTAAAGGCTTTTGTGCGCTTTGCGTCGATCTGTATACGATCCAGGCGCTTGTGCGCTTGCTTGCTTTTGTAATCAAGCTAAACAGCTAATGGCAAGGCTTGCCTTGCCTATTTCACATAGCAAGCGCACAAGGAAAAGCTTTCCGGCGCTTTCCAGACCGCGCAAATTGACAAGCTGCACAAGTTGCCTTGTAAAGACTTGATTGTTCGTTATTGCCTATAGACCGCGCAATTTCAATCTATAGGCAATTGCCAATAATCAAGCATTAGCGTTATTGCAAATATCAATTATCCATCTGTTTTCTAAACTCTTTATACAATTCACTGGCAAGCTCCGCTTTCATCGCATTTCGTAATTCCCCGTCAATAATCATGCGGAAATATGCAATTCCAATTTGCATTGCTTTTAATTCGTTTTCCGTCAAAATTTCCGTCAAGCTATCAATAAATTCCGCTTGCTTTTTTGCGTCAAGTTTTGCGGCTTGAAAGCAAATACTTTCAATTGCGTTCGCTGTTTTCATTGTCTTTCCTCTTTTCGTTATATTAGTGTTTAAGCGCTTGTTATAGCCTATAATCGACGGTTTGAAATTATAGGCTATTGCCAGCGTTTAAAGCTCGCCAGCGTCAATTATTCCGGCCTTGCCTGGCTTTCGATAATGTTTTTCAGGATCGGAAAAAGCGAATCGCTTTCTGCATTGTATTCCGTAGAATGTTCAATAAACAATACAAAGTTGTTTTTGCTACAGCCTTTACAATTCACACAATGTTGATTTTTATCAATCCCGCAGCGACAAATATAAACACTTGCGCCGGATTCCTTAAGGGCTTGATACATACTTATAATGTATCCGCAATGCCCATAATTAAGCAATCCACCGGGCAAAAGAGATTTTACAATATTCGCGTTTTCGTATTCGTCAAAAGCGTTTTCAAAAGCTTTGTTTTTCGTATATGTCCAAAACACTGTTGACGGGCAATCTTTTACAATCTCTTTCCAGGCCTGGACATATTCCGCGCTGAAGAAATCCCCGCTTGCGTGGATTCTGCAAAGCTGGATATTATCCGCTTTAATTTGTGCAAGGATCGCCCGGCGCATAAAATCGGGATACATACGGGCAACAAATGTGCGGATTGCAAGTGATTTAATAGTGTTTTTAAATCTGTAATTGCCCGTCTTTGCATAGCAGCCTTTGCAATCGCAAGCGCAAGTCCCTTTAATTTCCATAGGATCGCCGCTTGTTAACTCAGCCTTGTAATAACCAGTTCCCGGCAACGTCGAAAAGTGATAGCAGCCTTTACCGATCTTTTCATTGCCATTGACAAGCAATTCGTTAATAAATCCGATTCCAGGCGCATTGATCTTTCCGGCCTTGTATTCGATCCCGTATTCTTTATAAACCGTCGCTTTGTTCATTTTCCTTGCCTCTTTCCAATAATGTAATTGAGTTACACTCAATCCTTTTTTAATATACGCTTGAGTATTACTCAAGTCAAGAAAATAAGTAATACTCAAGCCATAACATTTTCGTTATGCTTTCCAGGCAAGGATCGGGAAATGATACACCCGGGTGCGTGGGTAACAGGAAAAAATAGTTACAAAGCTGTAAATATTCTGTAATACTTTTGTAATAATTTAGCACTCATTGCCATAGAGTGCTAATTTTATACGATCTGTTATCAATTTGGCTGCGGATCGCCTAGAAAAGAGGGGAAAACAGCTGGAATTATTGAACATAAATTTTATTTTGTTCAATTTCTGCCGGATTCCTATACAGATTGTATATTTTTTATCGTTTTTCGATAACAAAACCTACCCCCCCACGGGGTATATGGGTTTGCCAGGGCGGGTCGGGTTACCTCTCCAAATATCCGCTTTCAACAAAAACCGAAAAATTTTTCAACATAAAAAAACGGCTTTTCAACATACCTATGTTGAAAAAATGTTGAAAACTTCGCATACCGAAACGCGATTTTCGCATACCGAAGGGGCTAAAAATGGGGGTTTTCGCATACCGAAGGGCAATTTTCGCATACCAATTCTTAGCGTACTAAGAATACTCAAACCATTGATAATACTATATTTTTTAATATTTAGTATACTAATATAATACCGAAAATACCGAAAAATCGTCTATCTTTTTCAGAGAAGTTCGTAGAAAAAGATATAGAAATTTGGGTATGTTCGGTATGCGGGATGGCAAAAATCTAGGAAAATCAATGGGTTGAGGCGCATACCGAAGAATACCGAGTACGGTATGCGGCGGGGAAATGGGAAAAACTGGGTATAAATGGGAGAAAATGGAAATGGGAAGGGGCGGGGCAAAATAATAAATATGTATACAGTGGCGGGACACGGGAGATGTGGGGGATAATGAGGGAGGGTAAAGGCTACCTCCTACCCGAAAAACGGAAATGGAATATTTTGCGCGGAAGGAGATGATGCGGCGCAGATGAAGAAGATTCCGACGCTATTTGAGAAAGATGCGAGTGGGGCGCGGGTAACGCGAGTTGTGCGTCCTGGATTTGAGTGGGTGACATTTGGAGAGGGGGTGGCGACGGAAAAGGTGGATGGCGCTGCGTGTGCGATTATTAAGGGGAAGTTCTATAAGAGGTATGACGCGAACGTGAAGAAGGGGCGCACCCCACCGAAGGGTGGCATCCCTTGTGATCCGTGGCCTGACCCTGTGACGGGACATTGGCCTTTCTGGGTTGAGGTGAACCCGGAAAAGAAGGAGGATCGGTGGTTCGTGGCGGCGTATGAGAACACGCCCTGGAATCGTGAGGACGGAACATACGAAGCTGTTGGAGTGCATTTTCAAGGGAATCCGTACAAGCTGGACGAGGACTTTCTGGAGAAGCACGGACGGATCAAGTTGAAGGGCTTCCCGCGAACGTATGATGGAATCAAAGCGGCGCTTGAGGTGAACAAGATTGAGGGTTGCGTGTTCTGGAAGGACGGAGAACCGAAGTGCAAGATCCGGCGCAAAGATTTTGGGCTTGAGTGGCCTGTGAAGGGGGAAAAGGAATAATGATGAGCTACAAGCAGATTAACAAGGAGAGCATGGAGGCGTTTCAGCTTTTCTTTCTGATGAGTGAGGCGCACAGGATGGGCATGGTGAGCGACGATGAGTACCGGGGGTACATCAAGGAGTGCATGGACGCGATTCTTGGGCGGGAGGTTGGTTGAGTGCGGAGAGGTTGGACTATCATTGGAGTGATACTTGCCGCCGCTCTACTCCTTGCCGCTACACCGTGGACAACGAACCAAGACCGCGCACACAAGATTGCGGAACTGGCGCGGCAGATGGGGCTTGGCGAAGACCACGCTATCATCGAAGAGGCAAGCAAGCTCTGGTGGGCAGAGGACGAGGATGTGCGGATACTCGCAAATGTCATCGCGCACGAAGCTCCGTACTGCACGGACAGGCATCAACAGCTTGTCGCGCAAGTGGTTCTGAACCGGGTGAAGGACGATAGGTTTCCGAATACCGTGCGCGGAGTGGTTGAACAACCGGGGCAGTACCATCCGTCCTACGCGCAGAGTCTTCCAGAATACGGAACGGCAAGCGCGGAGGTGCAGAGGTGCTTTGCGAACGCGATAAAGGCTATCAACGGAGAAGTAGAGTGTCCTGCGGATGTAATCTTTCAGAGCGAGTTTCCGTACTTGGGCGCGGGAACTTATGAGAGCATTGCGGTGGACACGGGAGCGTGGAGGAGCGTGACATACTTCAACTATGGGTGAGTATTTAGAGTGCATCTTGAAGTTCATCTTTGGGGTGCTTAGTCCGTGTACGGATTGTCAGCGCAGGAATGGATGCACGGGATGCAGGAAATGGGAGGACGAGCATGAGCATACTGATTAAGGGCGTGAAGATGCCGAAGGAGGAAGCATGAGAAAAACATTCTGCGACCATTGCGGGAAAGAAATCACGGGCAAAGACATAAACGAACTTGGCACGGGTGATTGCTTTTTCGATATGCCAAACAAGGATTTTGTTGGATGCGGTTACACGCTTTGCGAGTGGTGCGGCGTGAGCAAGGAAGACGCGATGCAAGACCTTTATTATCTGGAAGGCGTACACGACATGGCGCACAACTTGATTGAGAAATTCTACCCGAAGGATGATGCGGATGTCTGATCTCAAGGTGCTTATTCCGAAGCTCATTGCTTATAACTCCCCGGAGTCCTTGTCTGATGCTTTTAGCGCGTGTCGGGAGTTGGAGCAAGAGGGCGTTGTGTTCGTGGAGGGAGTCGGAAAGCGGGATCACGGCAAGACCGTCTTCGACGATGGGAACTTCGCCGCAGCGCATGAGTTCAACAAGCAGATCCGCGCAAAGTCAATGGAACTGTTGCGGTCAAACAATGCGCCGGACTTGATGCTTGAGTTGTACTACAAGACGCATCTGTTCGACGCTCCGCATGAGTTTGACAGCTTTTGCATCTACATCGAGAAAGACCGTGCGCCGGAGAAGCAGTTCTATGTGCCGCGCAGGAAACAATTGCTGCCGTGCGCGGAGGCGTTGCAGGACTTGGAGGAAGGTAAGATCGAGTTGCTTGGCATCTCCGAACCGCCCGGTGTCGGGAAGACAACCTTGGCTGAGTTCTTCCTCGCGTGGACATCAGGACGCAACCCGTTCCTGCCAAACCTCGTTGGATCTCACAACAATGCTTTTCTTGGCGGTGTTTACGGTGAGATGCTCCGTATCCTTGACGCGAACGGAGAATATCGTTGGTGCGATGTGTTTCCAGGGTTGTCCGTAATCGCCACAAACGCGAAGGACTTGATGATTGGCGTTGGTTATGAGAAGTCGGACGATATGCGGTTTAAGACGCTTGAGTTCACTTCCGTCGGAGCTGGAAACGCTGGTAAAGTCCGTGCCATGAACGTACTTTACTGCGATGACCTTGTGAGCGACATCGAACAGGCGCTTTCCCCGGACAGGCTTGATAAACTGTGGCAAGCCTACTACACGGATCTGCGGCAGCGAAAGATTGGCAATCGCGTCAAGGAACTGCACATCGCCACACGTTGGAGTGTCCATGATGTAATAGGGCGGTTGGAGAGGGAATACGAAGGCGACCCAAAAGCAAGGTTTATCCGATTCCCCGCCCTGGATGAAAACGACGAGAGCAACTTCAATTATCCATATGGGCTTGGGTACACGACAGAGGCACTTCACAAGCAGCGGGATATAATGGACGATGCGAGTTTCCGCGCACTGTTTATGAACGAGCCGATTGAGCGCCTTGGATTGCTCTATGACACGAACGAACTGCGGCGGTATTTCGATCTCCCTGAAAAAGAGCCGGACAGCATCTTGGCTATCTGCGACACAAAAGAACAGGGCGCGGACTACTGCGTCTGCCCTGTGTTCTATCAGTACGGCAATGACTTTTACCTTGACACCATCATCTGCGACAACAGCAAAGTTGAAGTTGTGCAGGAACGTGTCGCGCAGATCCTCGTTAGCCGAAAGGTCAAGATGTGCCGCATTGAATCGAACCGTGGCGGCACGATCTTCGCCCAGAACGTAGAAAAGCGCATCAAGGAACTTGGGGGCATGACGAGCATCTCGACCAAATGGACGCAATCGAATAAGGAAACCAGGATACAATGCAATAGTGCAATGGTTAAGGAAAAGATTCTGTTCAAGGATGAAACCAAGCAGGACAAGGAATACAAAGAGGCAATCAGGCAGCTCACGACTTATTCCATGATGGGTAAGAACAAGCACGATGATGTCCCGGATTGCCTTGCAATGTTCGTTGATTGGCAGATGTCGGATCGCAACACGGTCGCAACTATCCTCAAGCGCCCGTTTTGACTATCTTGATGCCGCCAAATGACTATGTTATAATCGAAGTACGGCATAGCACACCTCCTTTCTTGTGGAAACCGCTCACAGCATGGTCAACTGTGGGCGGTTTTCTTATGCCCGTTGTGTAAAGTGTGACTACTTGACAGCAACAACATATTGTGGTATAATTCACATTGGAAAACAATATGTTGTGTTTCCATACACAAAGAGGGAGATCTGCGGGAAAGCCGCATCCGACCTTTGCAGCGGGGCTACAATTCCTTCCCCGTGAGCATAAAGAACCGACCCACGGTCTTGTCCTTTCACCGTGGAGTGCCTAACAGGAAGAGCGGGTGAACACTCGCCACAAGACGCGACATGGAGTGGCGGCCTAAATCGCGCACCAGCGAACGGCGGCGCGGTATAGAAATGCCGCCGTCCTTTTCGGAGGTGGATATGCTACCTATCAAGGCAGATTTGCCAACCGACTTGAAGCAGATTGAGTTATTGGTGCTTGCGGATTACCACTATGCAGACCCGCGCTCCGACAAGACCGCGATGAAGAAGGACATAGAGTATGTTCTGACACATGACAACGCCTATGCGATTCTCGCGGGTGACTTGTTTGATTGTGCCTTGAAGTCCTCTCTGGGTGATGTCTATACCAACCTCTCCCCGATGGAGGAGTTGAGGGCGGTTTCCGACTTGCTTTCGCCCATCGCGCAGAAAATCATCTGTGTTGTGGGCGGCAACCATGAAGCACGGCATTATCGGACAAATGGCATAGATATGACCCGCTTGTTGGCGCGTCAGCTTGGCATTGAGGACAAATACTCCTCCGATACGGCACTTGTCTTTCTGCGATTTGGGGAGGACAGAGTGCCGCAACATCATAGGCGGCCTATCCTCTACACGATTTATGTGACGCACGGCACGGGTGGTGGACGCAAAGAGGGCGGCAAGATTCAGAGGCTCGTTGACCTCTCTTGCATCTGTGACGCAGATTGTTACATTTGCGGACACACGCACCTCCCGGCATCACTTAAAACATCTTTTGCGCGTCCGAGCGGCGCGAACAACAGCATTACTTATTGCTCTAAACTGTTTGTTAATTCTGCGGCGAAATTGGACTATGGCGGGTATGGAGATATAGGCGGGTATAAACCCGCGTGTAAGGATACGCCGAGAATCATTCTCGACGGCGGCTTTAAAGAAATGAGGGCGTTGATTTGAGCGAAGATTATAGCTTCACTTCCTGTGATTTTCTGCACGGGCGGCGAGATATATATACCGCGACGGAAACGCTCACACGGGAAAACATCTTAACCGAGATTAACTATGCGTTAGGATTCCATTTCCGCAATGTGCTTGAAGAGCAGTACCTTTATTGG
>Ga0265298_10010861_pt1 | contig 10707 bp, 7 predicted proteins | sample AusTroGonzalo_MG_3_FD_193486 | JGI IMG/M metagenome (GOLD analysis project Ga0265298, IMG submission 193486) | Bovine rumen microbial communities from tropical cattle in Woodstock, Queensland, Australia - Gonzalo_01 | ecosystem: Host-associated > Mammals > Digestive system > Stomach > Rumen ...
TGCCGTTTCCGCAGTGGGAAAACACAGCATAGTAGGCGAAGGCGGTTGCCGTGGCCGCCAGCATCGCAGCCAGCAGGACAACAGCGGCGATCAGGGAAAGAATCCGTTTGTTCATGAAAGACCCTCCTTAAAGAATTTGTTAAGCCGGAAGCACACGATATAGTATAATCTCAAACCATTGGGTACTTCCTTTTGTGTATATTATGACCTATCGTAATCCCTTTTGCAAGGGGTATGTGACAAAATGTCACACTTTTTTTATATTTTTTTCCCGCTTTTTTGATTAATCGGTTACGCTCACAGGATCCCAGCCGTAATCCTGATACGCTTCGATGTCCAGGTTGTTGGCTTTCACATATTCGGCCACGGCCGCCCGCTGATATTGCGGCAGGAAGCTGTCCTCTGTCATTCCGACGGTCTGTGAATAAGCTTTTTCAAGCTCTTCATCCCCGTTGGCGAACTTCTTGATGTCCTTTGCGTAATCATCGCCGTCCCCGGCTGCCTCCAGGGAGACGACCGTCCACGCGCCGTCCTTCTTTTCCAGCTTCATGATGCCGGGGCATTCTCCGCCGGCGGTGGTCTCCAGGATTTTCCCGTTCTGCTTGTAGCAGAAGATCCAGAAGTTCCCGTATACTGTCGCTTCGGTTTCATCCGCGTTGATATCGGTCTTCAGAATAATGGGCGTGGGAATCAGGACGCCGCCTTCTTCGGGTGTAAATCCGAAATCCGTCGTCAGCATATAGTTTTCAACCGCGATCCAGATCGGATCATCCCCGCCGTAGGCGAAAGCCGGCAGAGCGGCATTCTCCGCAAACGCGCATCCGGCGCCCAGGGCCATCGCAAGGACCAGTACCAGTGAAATCATCTTTTTCATCTTCGTATCTCCTTTCAGTTTCAATGGATTCATGTCCATTTGTAAGTATATACGTTTGTATTTCAGGATATGGCACTTATTTTTTTATTCCAGCTGCTGCCGGGCGACGAGCCTGGAGAAAAATCCTTTCTGCGCCATCAGTTCTTCGTAGTTTCCTTCTTCCACAATCGTGCCCTGGTCCAGCACCAGGATCCGGTCGCAGTTCCGGATGGTGCTCAGCCGGTGGGCAATCACGATCCGCGTGTGCTTCATCTGTCCCAGGATATCGGCGACCTCCTTCTGGGTCTGGTTGTCCAGCGCGCTGGTCGCCTCGTCCAGGATCAGGATATCGGGCTTCCCTGCCAGCGCCCGGGCGATCAGCAGCCGCTGCTTCTGCCCGCCGGAGATGCCGCCCTGGTTTTCGGAGATCAGCGTATGCATCCCCATGGGCATCTCCCGGATCTCGTCGGCGATGCCTGCGGCCTCCGCGGCTTCCCATGCTTCCGCCATGGTCATCTGCGGCGCCGCGATGCTGATATTGTCAAAGATGTTTCCCTGGAACAGCCGCCCGTTCTGCGTCACCACGCCGATCCGCCGGCGCAGCGAGGTCATCTCCAGGCTGCCCTGATCCCGCCCGTCGAAGAAGATGGATCCCTTCTCCGGCCGCTCAAAGCCCAGCAGCAGCCGGATCAGCGAGGATTTCCCGCTGCCCGTCTTCCCGACGATGGCCACATATTCCCCTTTGTTGATTTTCAGGCTCAGGTCGTTCAGCACAAACGCCTGATCCGCTTCATACCGGAAAAATACATGGTTGATCTCGATCTGCCCGTTAAGTTTCGTCACCTGAACCTTCCCCTTCATGGGTTCCGGTTCCGTCTGCAGAATGGGTTCCGCCGTTTCCATCACCGGCCTGACCGCTGCCAGGCTTCCCGCGATGCCGGCCAGCACGGTAAACGCGCCGGTCAGCCGCCCGTAGGCCGCGCTGAAGGCGTAATAGCTGCTGGGGTCCACCGAATGCTTCACCGCCAGCGCATAGATCAGAATATTTCCCGCCAGCGCGATCCCGGTCATGATCACCCCGTTCAGCTTCAGCAGCATCGGCGGGTTATATTCCAGGTTCGCCTCCCGGGCATATACATGCGCCCATCTGGCGAAAGCCCTGTTCTCGGCTCCGGACTGCCGGATCTTCTGGATCCCGCACAGCATTGCGTAGCTCAGCCCGTTCTCCTCCGCGGAGATCTGCAGCCGGTTCCGCGTAATCCGCACCTGGACCGTAAGCGTCGCCGCGCTCAATATAAGCGTCGCCGCCACTACCAGCATCGCCGGCCAGAGCAGCGCCGGCGCGTAGCTGTGGATTTGTGTCAGATACAGAAGCGAAACCGCCGATGTCAGGCACACAGACAGCCCGCTGTTCAGCAGGATTTCGCACAGCGTGGTCAGTACCCCGGCCCTGCGGTTCAGCTCTCCCGCCGAATGTTTCCGGAAGAAGCTGACCGGCATCGTCAATATGCGCATCATCACCGAGGATTCCACCGCCAACGTCGCTTTCGTGCTCAGCCGCGACATCAGCATCTGCCGCACGGCCGTCAGCACCTGGCTCACCACCGCGGTCGTCAGCAGGAAAACCGCCGCTCCGTTCAGCAGCGAAAGGTTTTTCATTTCCAGCAGCGGCCCCGTGATCCCGGCGTACAGCCGCGGCTCGATAAAGCCCACCAGCGTCACCGCCAGCGTCGCCAGTGCCACCAGCGTCAGGTCGCCCCAGGTAAAGCTCTGCCGGATTTTGTGCCGGATATCCCGGAATCCGAGCTTCCGAGCCGGCAGCGGCGTATAGAAGCACAGCGCGTTTTCCTCCAGCAGCTGCGCCGTCTTTCCGTTCACCTTCAGCACCCGGTTGCTTTCCGGGTCCCGGAACCAATAGCTGCCCATGATACCCCGCGGCAGCAGGGCCACCGGCGCGCCGCTCCCCTTCCGGAAGCCCAGCAGCGGTCCGAAGCCGTCCCGGTACCATTTTCCTTCCAGCACGATTTCCCGGCTCATGATCCCGTGAGGCCGCAGCGCGTCGTCCACCTGCTCCTCCAGCGTCGTCACGCCTTCCCGTGGCGTGCTTGCCGGCAGGTGGTAATACCGCAGAATCTCGTCCAGCGCTTCCTGGGTCCGTACGGTGTCCTCTGCCAGCCTGTCCGCGATCCGCTCGCCCAGCACGGCGGTTGAAATCTCGGCAAAGGCGTCCTGCACCGACGTCTCGTCTTTCCGGATTCGATCCCTGATCTGATCCTCAAACCAGCCCATGCGTGTCTCCTTACTCCGATCTGACCAGCTGCGCGTATAGCCCGTTCCGGGTCAGCAGCTCCTCATGCGTTCCCATTTCCTGGATTTTGCCCTTGTCCAGCACCACGATGACGTCCGCGTCCCGGATCGTGCTCAGCCGGTGCGCCACCATCACCGTCGTGATTCCCCTGTCCCGGATCGCCCGGATCACGTCGTATTCCGTCAGGGCGTCCAGCGCGCTCGTCGCTTCGTCCAGCAGCAGCACCGACGGATCCTGAGCCAGCGCCCGGGCGATCTCCATCTGCTGCCGCTGCCCGCCGGAAAGGTCCCATCCGTTCTCGCTCAGCCGTCTCTGGTATCCGCCCGGCATCCGCGCGATCGTCTCATGGACCCCGGCGTCCCGGGCCGCCAGCGTCACTTCGTATTCCTCGATGCTGTCGTCCCACATCCGGATATTCTCTGAGATGCTGTCTTCAAACAGCACGATTTCCTGGTCCACCGTCGCCACCGATCCGGTTACTACCCGCCGGGGAATCCGGTTCATCGGCATCCCGTCGTACAGGATCTCCCCGCTACAGGGTTGATACAGTCCGGAAATCAGCTTGACCAGCGTCGACTTGCCGCATCCGCTCTTCCCCACGAAGGCCACCTTGCTGCCCTGTTCGATTTTCAGCGAAAGGTCTTTGATCAGCGGCTCATCCAGGCTTGAGTATCCGAAGGTCACGTTCCGCAGCTCGATCTCGCCCCGCAGTTTCTGCAGGTTTCCCACTCCAGCTCCCGGGCTGTCCTCCTCGTCCAGGCAAGGGTCCGTCGGGTGCGTCATCACGTCTTCCACCCGCTCGATGTCCACCCGGCTTTCCTGGATCGTCCGCCCGGAGGTGATCAGCGTCTGTGCCGGACTCATGAATGCGGTCAGCACTCCCTGGAAGGCGTAAATCAAACCCAGCGTGAAGTTGCCTTCCATGATCAGCCGCACGCCCACCAGCAGCACCAGGTCTCCCGCCACCGTCGCGATCAGCCCCGGCAGGATCTCCAGCATTGTATTCATTTTTTCATATTCGACGGATTTCGTGTTCACCGCCGCCTGGTATCCCGCCCACTTGCGGAAATAATCCTGCTCTGCTCCGGCGGCCTTGATCGTCTCGGCCATGCCGATGCCGGCCAGCGTGGCGGAAGCCAGGTTCGCCGCGTCCCGCTGACGCACCCGGGCCAGGTTCACCCGCTTTTCGGTCGACAGCCGTTCCACCGCCACCTGCATCAGCAGTGCCCCCAGGCTGATGGCCGTCAGCAAAGGGCTGTACCGCAGCATAATCACCAGGTACAGCACCATCATTGCCGTGTGCATCGCCAGCGGCGCAATGGTTTTCACCAGCGTCTGGGAGATGGCGGCGTTGGCGTCCTTCCGCGAAAGGATATCCCCCGCCGACCGCACCGAGAAGAAATGCATCGGCAGCCGCAGCACCTGCCATACGAAGCCGGTATTGCTCACAGCCGCGATTTTTCCGTCCACCTTCAGGCTGTAGATCGCGTTGATCCACATCGCTGTCAGCTGCAGCGCGCACAGCCCGGTCATGATCCATAAGAAAGGTGTCACCCACGGCAGGTCGTATCCCGTCAGCAGCCGGTCCAGGAACACCCGCGTCATCGCCGGGTTGATCACGCCGAACAGCGCGCTGATCAGCGTCGTCATCAGTACGAACACAACCGCCGCCCGGTTCTCCTGCATCCGGGTTTGGAAGTATTTCAGCAGGCTCTTTCGTTTTCCGGAGGGTTCGAATCCTTCCGTAGGGCGGAACGTCAGCACCACCCCGGAAAAGGATCGTTCAAACTGTTCTTCCGTTTCGGTCACCAGGCCCCTCGCCGGGTCCGTGATCACGGCCCGCCGCCCCTTGAACCCGTTCAGCACCACAAAGTGGTTCTCGTTCCAGAAAATGACGCACGGAAAAGACCCGCGCGCCCGCAGCGTCGCCGGCTTCATCCGGTATCCTTTTGTCTCCAGGCCGTATCGTTCCGCCGCCTGCATGATGGTTTCCGCGTTGGCGCCGTCCCGGGATATCCCGCAGTCCGCCCGCACCGTTTCCAGCGGAATCCATTTCCGGTAGTACGCCAGGATCATCGTCAGGCAGGCGGCCCCGCATTCGACCGCCTCCATCTGCATGACCACCGGCGTCAGCGCGATTCCCTTCGTCCGGGGATCCGGCACGCCTGCAATTTTCTCCTTGATCTTTCCCATCCGGTCCTCCCGTCAGTTCCACAGGAACCGGATCGGCCGGATATCCTCGACCTTGATCACCGTTTCATATTCGCCGTCGGGCAGGGGCCGCGCGTCTTTGTCTATTGCGACCGCCGCGTAGGTTTTCTTTCCCTCCTCGAAGGTATAAAGCACCTTCCCCGTCGATCCGCCGGCCCGCACTTTCATATCGTTTTTGACCCGCTCTCCCTGTCCTTCCGGCAGTTCCACCAGCAGGTCGAACGCGGGGTTGTCCAGCACGGCTTTTCCCCGTCCCACCACGCTGGATTCCAGCGTCGTCATCGCGGAAAAGGCGATCATCCCGCCCAGCAGCACGATGATCACCGTCAGTGTCATCCATACGCCCGGGGTAATCACCCGCAGATAGTCTTTCAGTTCTTTCGGAGTGGAAACCCGTTTTTCGGGTTCATTGCCCTGTTGCCGTGCGTCCATGCGCTCTTCCTCCCCGTCCGGTAATGATCTCAGTCCTCCGGATAATAGGGAGTCAGGCATTTTTTGCATACGCGCTTGCCGTCAGAGTAAGGGGTATAATCCGCGCAGTGGCAGTTGGGGCATCCGCCCTTCTTGTTGGAGTAGGTCCCGCTGATCCCCCGCAGTTCCTCCCCGCTCAGAACCTCCGGTTCTTCCACAATCTCTGCGTTCTTCTTTTCTTTTTTCTTGTCAAACATGTCTGTATCTCCTTTCTGTTCATTCAGCCCCATTCATATTAACCGTTCCGTTCCATTCGCTCAGCCCCGGAAACGACATCGAACTCCCGTCCCATACCATCTCAATCGGCTCCATCACCATCGCCCGCTGGAACATATCGTCGATTTCGTATTCCAGCCAGTATGTCCCGGGGCTCAGCGTTCCTTCCGCCACGTTGATCTGGCGGTACAGCGTGTCTTCCTCGCCGGGCTCGTACAGCGTTCTGCCGCCGTTTTCCCCGCGGATCGGGAACAGCAGCTGATACGTCCGCCCCGAAAGCTCCGAAAGCTTCTTCAGCGTGCGGTTTGCCATGGAGCTGTCCGCGTTGTACCCCTGCCAGATCCCGGTCACGCCAAACGTGCTTCCGAACTCTCCCTCGTCGTTGAACGAAAGGGTCCTCTCGCACCGCAGGCTGCTCACATCCGTCCCGATCTGCACCGGAATGTTGTACAGCATTTCCAGGTTCTCTTCCCGGATCAGCTCTGCGCAGCAGATCCTGTCCTCTACCGTGATCCACTTTTCCGGGGCTTCCGGCATCCAGATCCGCGTGCCGTCCCCCTGCTTGCTGAATCCGCAGGTCGTCCTGCCCAGCCGCACGGTGTTCTCGGTCTGCTCGTTTTTCCGGTACAGCCGGTAATATACGCCGCTGATGTTCAGTGTGTTGCCCACCGGCAGGATGCCCGGAATCCCGTTGTCCCCGACCACCTTTTCGACTGTGATCCGGTAGTCCTCCAGCTCCTCAATCTGCGGCAGCCGTTCCACTTCTTCGTATACCCACTCCGGCGCCGTCCATGCGGAAACCGCGTCCAGCAGCGCCAGGTAATAGGAGTTCTCGCAGTTCCGGCAGAATACTTCCATCTCCTCCGGCGTGAACCCCGCCGCGTAGCAGAAGGAGATTCCGTTGGCCGAGCTGTGCGCCCCGCCCCGCACGTTGTAGACCACCGTTTCCTCCAGCGCGTCCAGCAGGTCGTTGCGCAGCCCCCGCTCCATGAAGTATACGGTCTGCGGCACCAGGATGATGGATTCGATGTCCCGCATGCTCTGCTGCCCGTCGCCGTATTCCTCCGCGGCCCGGATATTGTTCATAAAGGTCGCCATCAGGCTCGGAAAGTTTTTGTATGCTTCATTCATCAGCCGGAACAGGCGGCTCATCGTGTGCGCCAGCTGCTCCACCTTGCTCAGGTCGATCACGGACCAGGTCAGCATGTTCAGGAAGGTCGGATCATCCTCCTTGGCATATTTTAACTGGGTCGTGTCGCAGATCCACCGCCCCAGCTGCTTCCCGTCGCATTCCGGATGGTTGTACAGCTGCTGCAGCCAGTCCCCTGTGGCGGTTCCCTTCCCGGGAACCACTTCCTCCGATGCGACCATCCAGTTCGCGAAATCCTCCAGGATCCACGCGGTCTCGATGTTCGCCATCAGGCACGCGTCAATCAGCACCAGCTCCAGCTGCGCGTCGCTTTTTTCCAGCGCCTGCCGCAGCTCGTCCAGGTGCATCACGTCCCCGTCGAAAAGCTCGTCAATGAACAGCCCGACTTTGCTGCCGCCGCCGTGGTCCCACAGCACCAGCGCGTATTTTTCCGCCGGATACTGCGTCATGCTCCAGTTGATAAAGTCCGTTAGCGTTTCCGGGGCCGCCATGCTGGCAAGCGGAACCGAAGTTTCCAGGGTGAATCCGTCCTCCAGCCCGTTTTCTTCCCCGCTGTCCGGATAGCAGTGATAGCTCCATCGCTGCAGCACGGTGGGATCCACGTCCATCCCCAGCTCTTGGGCATGCCATTCCTTGCATCCGCCGGTCTGGATCACCACGTTGACTGTCCCCGGTTCGGACGCTGTAAAATCGGTCAGCGTAACCTCATAGTCCTCTGCCACGGAAGAAAGCAGGTTCTCCGGATACCAGCATTCGGCGATTTCGCCCAGGTTCCCGGTCGCGTAGCTGTATTTTGATTCCAGGTCGGACCCGCACAGGTAGAACATCACGGTCCATTCCGCTTCATTCTCCTCTTCGGGCTCCGCTTTGGCCCCGGCGCCCATCCCCGCCAGGGGGAGCAGCGAGAGCCATCCGGCCAGCATCAGCGCGGCCAGCCCTGTCATCAGTATCTTCCGTTTCATTTCCGGGATCCCTCAGTGCTTCGTCGAATAGTAACTCTGCTTTTTTATACCAACTTATATTTTACTGCAAAAAACACGTTATTTCAAGAAAAAGCTCCCCTTTCCCTCTTCCGTCCACCAATCCCGCAATCGCACCTCTGTAATGCGAAAAAGAGCAGGCCGTGCTCGACCTGCTCCGTCAACCTGATTATCTTATTGCCCGATCGTTCCTGTCAGTGCTTGCGAGCGTTTTGATCAAAGGCACCTGAACTTTCATCAGTTCCGGTCTTCTGCTGCAGATAATATAACATCCTCTGCTGACCGGCTTGGCAGGATTGCCATCTGCCGTCCGGATCGCCGCGGTGAGATGATCGGCCCCGCTGGTCATTCTGATCTTGTCCTTGGCAATCCCGGTAATGCGCGTATAGGGCGATTCGAAGGTGTTTCCGTCATAGCTGGCCGTATAGAGGCCGTCCAGCACGTTCACGAAGCCGTTCCGGCATTCTGCCATGATGAGATAGCGGCCTCTGATGGAATAAGCCGGCAGCGACGATCCGCTCACCCGGACGCCGCGGAGAACGACATGCATGCGGCTTGCCGTCTCCTCTTTCAGGTTTTTCTGCGCGTCGGAGATGATGATCACCGTATTGTCTGCCGAGGAATGATCATAGAATACCAGGCAGCTCTTTCCGGCGTTCCTGCTGTCCGGGACGATGGCAATGGCTGTTTGCCTGCTGTTCCTGCCGTTTTCCAGCATCCGTAGACTGGTGCGGAAGAATGCCGCTTCGTCGGCTTCTTCGTTTTCGCGCAGGCAGAAGAGCGGTTGATCAGGATCCGTTGCCGTTTCGGGAGTATCCCCAAGCCAGTACTGTTTCAGTCCGTTCACTTCCCCGGCATCTGAAATGCCTTCCAGGATGACTCCATCCGACAGATCCATATCCCACGGGGAGAAGGCGTTCGCATTCTTCTGATTAGCCTGAAGCATGCTCATGGATCCGTTCCGCAGCTGTTCAATCAGCCAGCCGGCGGAAATTTCACTGATATTCAGCTCGAAGGCGTTGCCGCTGGGAACGGCCAGACTGCCTGTGGTGAAGTTCAGGCTGCCGTTGGCGCCGATGGGTATAACGGGATTCCGGGCGGCATCCTTTGTCAGCGGAGTTAACACATCCACATTCGCTTCCTTTTTCTGTCCCTCCATCCGCGTTACTCCGTGGATCATATCCGCTACATACTGGATATTCATTCCGTTTCCGGCATACTGTTGTCCGGCTTTGAGAAGCAGGTATATCTCATGGTTGGTGGCGATGTTGATCCACCGGCGATACAGATTCAAAACGGATTTGACCATGTCAGCGAGGGATTCGGACGCTGCCAGGCCGTAAGGCGGTATCACCGGCGGACTTGAGCCGGTATTTGATTCCGAAAAGCTCCGTTCCGATCCCGTCAGCGATTTCGCACAGGTCCGCCGTGATCTTGGGCTCAGCTTCCACACAACGCTTGTAATAATCCACAGCCTCTTCCTTCAGCTGGGTGCTGATATAGCTGAGGGCCTTTTCGGAGAAGGCTTTGCTCTCTTCCTCCGTCGGGAGGCCGGGCTGCATCTCCTGCAGCTGTTTCGCGAATTTTTCATACTTCCGGCGGGTTTTTGAATCCTCGGGTAGTTTTGCGGCTTCCTCTATGCACCATTCGGCAATTCTACCGTTATACACCAGGAGGTGGACCAACTGCATAATGGTCTTTTCTTCCTCCGTGTATTCAAAGTCCTCATCTATGCCGTTGGACCAGGACTCTTCGGCGTAAATCTGATCCGGTGTTGCTTCCTGCGCGGGTGCCGCTTCACCGAGGCAGGAGAAAGGAACCAGTGTGAGAATCAGCACCAGGGCCAGCAGATGCAGGAACAGATCAAGCGTTTTCTTCATTTCTCTTCCCTCTTACTTTTCATTTCCGGGTTTCTCAGTGTTTCATCGAATTCTCAAGGTCGCTGTTCTGCTTTTCGGTGTCGCCCAGCGCGGCGTAAATCTGTGCGCGCTGATAGTAGCTCTGCCCGAGTTCATAGTCATGGTCGATGCACGCGGTATAGTCGGCAATGGCGTTCTCCAGCTGCCCCAGTTCCGCGTAGCACAGGGCCCGGTAATAGTAGGCGCCGTAGTTGAGGGTCTTGTCGCTTCCGTCTTCGTTCTTCCCGTCCCCGACGTATTCGGAGAAGGTAGCAATCGCGGTCTCATAGTCGCCGGTCTGCACCTCGCAGATAGCCAGGTTGTACCGCGCATCGTCCACGTAAGGCTCTTTTTCGATGGATTTCTTGAAGTTGTCCGCCGCTGTCGCATAATCCGCGCTCAGCAGGGCGCACACGCCCCGGTTGTAATACAGGCCTTCGAAGGCTCCGCCCTTTTCTTCGCAGGCGGTAAAGGCTTCCACCGCGCCGGCAAAGTCGCTCAGGTTCATTTTGCACACGCCGATGTTGTACAGCGCGCCGGCCGCATAGGTTTCATTGTCTTTATAGGGCTCAAATGCGGCGATCGCATCTTCGTACAGGCCGCTTTCCATCTTGTACAGC
>Ga0265298_10010862_pt1 | contig 10707 bp, 16 predicted proteins | sample AusTroGonzalo_MG_3_FD_193486 | JGI IMG/M metagenome (GOLD analysis project Ga0265298, IMG submission 193486) | Bovine rumen microbial communities from tropical cattle in Woodstock, Queensland, Australia - Gonzalo_01 | ecosystem: Host-associated > Mammals > Digestive system > Stomach > Rumen ...
CCCCATTTCTTCCCCTCGCACTCGAAAGCATGAGAGAACGGATGTACGCCAACTAAATAAATCTCTCTATCCATACCAGATTATCCTTTTGTACTGACGTGATGGTGTTGGTGGCCTGCGACGAACCGAGTTCGATGACTTGGTGGAAGGGTCGCTCGCCGTGAGGACCACGAAAGCTGACATCTTCCACGTCGCGGTTGACGGAAGTGCAGACACGGACGGGCTGGTTCCCATCCTCGGGGCATCGGTCACGCAGGTAGGTGGTAGCACCTCGCCCACGGCTGGCTGAAATCCTTACGGGCTTCATGTCCTCACTTGGTTCTGTATCTTTAATCAGTATCATACTCAATCAGAATCTTCGGCTTATCCGTGTCGTGACCGTTGCCCCCACCGGCGAGGCACAGCGCGATGCCAGCGGGACTGACTACAATCCCGTTCTGGCTCGGACTGTACCTGCCAAGAATTATCGGACTATTGCTTTTGCGCATAAATGTTCAATCATATTTTAATGCTTCATCTAATACCCTTACTTCTTCATTGAGCGGTTTAATGAAGCGGATGGTTACGCCCATCGGATCATCTGATTTTACATAGATTCCGAAGTCCTCCGTCAACTCTTTCAGTCGGTCTGGATTAGCCACATACTCACGCAAAATGTCATTCATCAATCTCTGCAAGTAATAGGGATTGATTTTTGTCTTCCACTCATCGTATCTTATCCGACCTTCTGCTATCAATGCGTCTCTTTGTTTGCTTACAAGAGCCTCTAATTCGGCCACCTGTCCTCTTAATTTTTCTATTTCACTCATGTTGCCTATTTGTTAATCATTTGTGATTGCTTTGTCGTTTTGACCACTCCAAATTCGTATAGACATTGTTCTCTCTGTCCCCATCCTTGTGCAGCACGTAAGGCAGTCGGTCGGGGTTCGGCACGAATGCCTCGGCCACGAGGCGATGCACCTTGAACGTCTTGCCCTGCACCCTGACACGGCGGTAGCCGTTGCCGTTGTAGGTGGCAATGAAGTGCCATGTGGTAGGGCTGCCCGACGGGTCGGTCGTACTCAGCACCGTGCCGTAGCGCGAGATGAAGTACGCCGTGCGGCCTTTCTGCCAGAACTGCTTATACATATCGTTACTTGCCTTTCTGTTTATTCTTCCCCTTAGACTGATACATCACGGTGATGCCGAGCACGCGGGCAGCGGCCCGCTCCAGGCGTGCGCCGTCGCTGGTGTGCCACTCATCGAGCAGGTAGATTCTGTCGCACGTCATCCACATCCATGCCAACTGCAGCAGCAAGCAGATGCGATAGTGCCCGTGACGCGCCAGAAAGACGCAGAGGCGCATCTTCATGGGGTTGCAGGTGCGATAGCCCATGTAATGCAGCACCGTCTCGGCAAAGCCGAAGCGGTTGCGCGCAACGGCTTCACCGATAGAGGTGATGGGACCACTGATATATACCTTTCCTTTCTTCATGATTCCTGTATCATCATGGGCATTTGAAGGAGGGTCTTGCTTTGTTTCTGCGCCTCGTTCTTCATCAGGATAGCACGGGAGGGGTCACTGAAGAAGAGGTTGATGTTAGGTTCATCAAGCAAATCCAGCAGCTCGAGCGTCATGCTCAGCTTGACACCAATCTTGAAGCCGTCCGGCAGGAAAGCATCGTTCTGCTGCATCGGCACACGCTCCGAGCCGTTGCGTCCGTAATTGATGTCAGTCGCTTCCACGATGAACGACGCACCATCGGCCTTCAGCACGGCCATGTTCTGCGAGCTCTCGGCAGAGAGTTGGACGCGGCGCAGCGCCATGCGCAGTGTCTGGCGGTCGATAGCCACGCAGTAGGGACTGTCCTTGGGGATCACGCTCTCGTAGTTGGGATAATGGCCATCGACGGTGCGGACGGTGAGCTCCACGCCGGCGGCCTGCAAGTGGATGCGCTGCGTATCGGCAGTGACGGTAATCTTGTCAGCCTGCACAAAGGCGGCGATGATGGTGGATAGCGACTGCTTGGGTAGCATCAAGGCGGCAGACTGCCCGACAGCGAACGTCTGGTATTCGAGCCAGCCAATGCCCGTGTCAAAGACGTTCTTGTAGAGCATGTGCCCATTGGTGGCAACGACAATCATGTGATCGGCAAAGGCGTCGATGCAGACGGCTTCCATCGCAGGGCGCAACTCATCGGCGGCAGTGCAGGTGCGGGCTTCGCGGATAGTGGCCAGCAGCGTAGCGGCATCGGTAGTGAAACGGCATACTGGTTTCACTGGCATTTTAGCATCGAGCTGAGCCACCTCTTTCTCATTATTCTCGGCCTTGGCCTTTTCGAGTTTCTTCTGCCACTCGATATACTTCGGGTCGGACGGCGTAATGACGGCCACGGGCATCGGGAACTCGTCGGCAGACTCAAAGGGCAGCGCCATCTCGCCATCCTGATAGTCGATGGTCATGAGGCGCGACTCGTCATTCTCCTCAATCGTCACGGTACAACGGCGAGCCAAAGGCAATAGGGCGAAGATGTCGCGCAGTTGCTGATAATTGACGCAAATGGGCACCCATACGTTCTCCTGTTCGGTCGTAACCATGTGGACGCACGGATCCAGAATGGTCTGCCCATCATCGTTCAGGCGCTGCTCGGCACAGACTACCGACAGCGTAGAGTCGCCATTGGAGCCAGTGAGCGTGAACAACTCGTTCTCGCGATCCCAATCCATACGCACGCAGGTCAGGATAGGCAGCGCGGCCTTGGAAACAATAGTTCCTTTCATCATGTCGAGGACTTTCTTGAATCCAGCGACATCAATAGAAATTTCGTTTTTCATACTGATAAAAATGTTTAGTGAATAAAATTGGGTGATAATTCTTCCTCGGTGAAATGCTGTTCAATGTAGGTGCGCAGCTCATAGACGCTGCCACGATCGGGCAGGCTGGTGCCCTTGATGGCGCGATAAATCACGCCGATGTCATTGGCCGTAGCCCTGATTTCGAGTTCCCCTTGGGGATTTTTTCCAAAGTGTAACATAATGGTTATCGTTATGGTTATCGTTATGGTTATTTAATGCGGAGGTCATCGCCCTCGAAATAGACGCGGACGGTGTTGCCTACGAGGCGCGAGAAAGTGCGCTGATCATAGCGCTGCGGGTACTCCATGCCATAGGTAGGCGACTCGGGGTCGTCGTCCTTGCCGCCAAAGAGCTGTATCTGCGTCAGGTTCGTAGAGCAGATGAGCAGCTTGTCGCGGTCGTTGCAGAGGTCAACGAGTTCGGCAAACAGGTTGTGCGTCTCGCCATAGACCTTGGCAATGGCCTCAGTGCCTATATCGTCGATGCAGATAATCTTGGAGCGCTCAATCTCCGGCCAGCGCGTCTTCATCTCCTTGGCGAGAAAATAATTATAGACGGGGTGGCCCTTGCTGCCATCGTCGAAGCGGATGGTGATATAATTGTCGAATATCGCAGGCAGGATGTCACGGGTGATAACCGTCTTGCCACGCCCGCAGTCGCCGATACACATCAGCCCCTTGCCCTGATTATCGCTAAGCCAGTCGGCAATGGCATCGTACTCCGGCAACCACTGCGCCTTGGGACCGATGGCATAGGCCAGCCCGCGCGCCAGCACCTCGTCGGCATCGGGTAGCTCCCACCGCACCTTGGAATCGCCCTTAAAGCCACGCTTGCGCTGTACCTTGATGGCATCGCCCATCAGCTTCGTGCGGTCGCGCTTCTTCGCCGCCTCCGCCTTGCGCTTGTTCTCCTCGGCCGCCCGCTTCAGCATCTCTTCCTGCTCTGGTCGTAAATCCATATTCTTATATATTATGCGTATATACGTGCATTACCATTTACTCTTATATTTGCCTCGGCTCGGCTTCGTGGCCGCCACGGGTTCGCCCACCTTTGGCTGTTGTGTCTGTTGGCGTGCTACGCCGACTGGACGGTCGCCATGTTCCTTGCGATAGTTCTCGAAGGTGCGCATACGGGCTCGCCAGTCAATCATCGGCTTACCATCCTTCAGTCGCCAACCACTCTGCTCGCAGGCATCAAGGAATCCCTCGGCCGTGACATACACAAACGGCTTACCCTGCGCCGCCCGCTCGTCCATATAGGCTTGTATCTCCTCAATCGTCGGCGGGTTATCTGCCACAGAAGGTTTGTTTTTGCCGTTTTTTTGACCGCTGACGGGTTTTTGTCCGCCGTGTGATATATTTTCCGTCGGTGGATTTTTTTCGCCGTCTGAAGCCTCGTTTCCACCATTGGGGTTAGCACCAGCCGTTTCTTCATTTTCGCACGGCGCCGCGTCCCCCATACCCCCTATATTACCTTCATTATTTATATTATTACTCATATTCTCAACGCTCAGAGCGCGTGACGCCCGCGCGTGAGAATTGCGTACTTTTTTCGGTACTTTTTTTGTACCTGAATCGGTGCCATTTTCTGCACCGTTATTTGCACCATTATTTTCACTGAAATCGTAGTCGCCGCGATGCGCCATCGAGCCGCTGACGGGATCATCGAGAATGGTGCCAACGGGGTCGCAGTCGTTATCGAAGTCCGGCAGCTCAAAACCATTGTCCTTATACATGCGCGGCTGGATGAGCATATCGCCCTCGACGGTGATAATACCATATTTATATAACTCCTGCAGGCCGCCCAGAATGGTGGCTGTTTTCCACGGCAAATCATTCTTCGAGAGCATCTTGGCGAAATACTGCAAACGCTCGTATTTATCAGCGTTTGCGAGGCATTGCTGGGTGCAGCTTCGCTTCCATGTCGGGTGCAGTTCCCAATCGCTGATTCGGTACGCGCCAGGGGTTGGAGGCTCATTCAACCGGCACAGCAGGAAGAGATAGACTCCAGCTGCAGCCTCGGAGAGGGCGCGGCACCGTGGCGACGACAGGATGTCGCGGGTGAACAGCTGGATGTAAGGGTTTCTTTTTCGTCCCATAGTTTATATTGTTTTGGTCATCTTTTTCGTTATCGTTTCAATGCAAAACCCGTGCAGAATCCCGTGCAAAATCGGGGATAGGTTTGGCGATTGTTTGGTAGATAGTTTGTGCAATACTATGTGCGTTTACATCGCTTCTTTTTCAATCGTTTCTTGTGCGAAACAGCGTGCAGAATAACATCGTTTTTATGCACACAAACATCATTTATATCGTTATTTTTGCACGCGATATGGAAATCACAGGGTATAAACCTCAGTTTATTATTCAATAGGTAAACCATTATCAGATGTCGTTAAGGGATTGTTCATATTCAGGGTAAAACGTCACATCGCAAGGTGTAATCTCCTGCAGCAGATGGGTAATCATGTTGGGCCATTCGTCCTCGGACAGAAGGTTGAAACGAGGATGCGTAATGGATGCAATCACATTCTTATAACACTTCCCGTTCACGAAGTTGCGGCGAGAGCCGGCTGCAACCTGACAGCCTTCATATAGGCTCTGCATCTTGCGGAACACACCCGCAACAGCACTCTTGCTCACTCCGTAGAAGTCAAAAAACAGATGGCCGCCTCGCCACACCTTAGCGAATGCCACACTTTTCTGGACGATTTGCTTACCCTTCTTAGTCATTGCTTTCTTCCTTAGCGCGTTCAAGTTTTAAAGTTGCATCCTTCAATTCATCCACCACTTCGACGGTGCCAAAGCGGGGTGAATACTTAGCCATGCCCACCTCGCGGTAGTACTGCTGCTCGGTGGCGCCGTGGATGCGGGCACAGAGGTAGTGGCATTGACTTTCTTCGAGCATCGGTGTCGGCATATCATGCCAGTCATGGCACTCGCTCCACAGGTCGCAGTTCTCGCACGGCGAGTATAAAGCCCCGTTGTCTTTCTTGCGAACCTCGTCCGTCAGGCTATACACCCTACCCCACGCCACAATCATATTCAGCGGATCATACTTCTCCGGCTCCGTTTCGCGCACACAGCCAGGCTTAGACACGTAGTCCTCGCCGTCGATGGCCTTACCGTGCATCACGTCAACCGTTTCTTTAATCTCCTTGTCGAGCAGCGAGTGCTCAATGTCAAGGATGCGCTGGTGGATGGCTTTCGTGGCTATACGGATATCCTCTTCCCACCGTTCGCAGACACGCACCTCGCCCTGTCTGATGATACCGACACATAGCAGGTGGCCGATGGCGTCAGCCACAAAATCAACGTAACCACAATAGGCTATCTCGTCAACGGCATGTCCCGTCACCTCGATAACAATCTGCATCATTCTGGCGCGGGTCTTGAAATGGCTAAGCAGCAGCTTCGGAATCTTTACGCGGTAGTCCTCAATATACCACAGTGCCTTTTTCAGGTCCTCAATCTCCTTCTCGGCATCCTCCTTGCCCATTTCTGGTTTTAACCCCGCTCTCCACAAATACTTAATAGCGTTCGCGATGTCGCAGGTGTAATGTCTGATGATGTCTATGCACTCAATGCCAGCCGGATGCTGGTTGTAGTGCGATGGATGATTCACATGTTCCATAGTTACTATTCTGGATTAAGTTCGTACAAGTGGAAACAGTTCTCGCTGATGTTCACAAACTCCTCGCGTGGCGGGAAGATCTGCGCCATGTGGCGATGATTAGCGATAAACTGGTAGCGCACTTCCTTCAGCTCGTAATAGCCGATAGGATGTTTAGCCTTGATGGATACGTGCCACACACCTGCATCAATCGTCACCAGCACGTCCTTACCCTTATAGCGGAACAGTCCTGTGCTGTAATGACCATATTCATCACTCTCCTCGTGCAGCGAGTATTCGCAATCCTCGCAGGCGTCCAGCGCCACCTGCATAGCCTTCGGCATCTCTACGCGACACTTCTCTAATTCTTCTTTCGTCTTCATTCTATATACACTTCTATCTTCTTTTATATTTCGTCATATCTACATTCTGAAGTCTGCGTAACCCTGTTCTGATAAGGCCGGCTTTTATACTACCAGCGTGGCGAATTATATAGTCGTCTGGCAGTTGCACGAGATAGGCTAAATATTCGCGTGTATCGTCATACTCACGCCGCTTCGTGATACTGAATCCCCATCGGCGAATAAGTTGTAACGCAATGTCGCGGGCGTGTTCATTGTTGAAGATAAATCCGTATTGCGCATCGGCATTCATCACGTCTTTCTGGTCCTGATTTATTGAGTGCTGGATTTGCGCAATGCCGTGCTGCGCATATTGTTCCTTGAGGTGCCGTTTAAAGTCCTTTAACGGGAATCTGCCGCGCAGATAGTCCATCCGTGCCATGAAGCACTCGTCCATGAATGATATGTCTTTCATACTTATTTATTCTTATTACATTTATACTTCGGATTATCGCTCACGTCAGTCACTGTGCCATCGGCATTGCGGATGTGGTGGCCACGAGCGAGTGTGATAAATCTGTCTGTTGCCTCCTTAATATCCTCTGCCGTTACGGCGCTGTCATTTACCTCTGACGTGTGCGCCTGAATGTTCGCCCAATGCTTCTTGATGCGATCCTCCATATCCTTGTTCAGGACGACATGCGGTTTCAACTCTGGACCGAGCACCCTGTCCTTGATACGCCCTATAAGTCCACGCCGAGGCGACGGCTCCATGACAACCTTCGGCACATAAACCTGAATAGGCTCCGCATCCTCGTAGGTCAGCATACCAGACTTGAAATCTTTATTCATACGTCAGTCCTCCACAATGATTAAGTTTGCGTCGTTGTCACTAAACAACTGTTTGTCATCGTAGAAGTGCTGCACGGCCAGATGGTCGATGCTCGGCACGGTGCGGTACGATGAAAAACCGTAGTTGGCCTTGTCGAGCCGTTTCTTCATTTCGCCAGCCGCTTCGTCGAACGAACGTGATACCACATAGAACGTGCCGAGTTTGTTGGTAATGCGGTAGAGGTGCTTGTCGCGTCCGTCCTTGGGCGCGTTCATTTTGTCAATGGCCATCCGTTGCTCTCTATACTCTTCCATCAATCCCTCCACGGTGGAAGTAGATTCAACTCTGATAGTAGCACAGTTCCAGCGCACAAATACGTCCTCTTTGGTTTCATTCGCCTTTTTAATCAAATCTGGCAGAACCTCGTCCAGTCCAGGATCGCCAATTTGACCTTCAAATAATAGTCTTTGTTTCATGATCAGTTTTTATTTTTGTTAGATTGTTGTAAGCCACTATAGTTATACAAAATCCATTATTCCGCATCAAACATCTGCATGATTCCAGGCTTGAACTCCTTCTCTGCCACCATCTGCAGCATACGGTCGTGGGCACGGCGGGCAATGGCCATCATCTCGTCGTGGTCGCTCACCCCGTCAGGCATCAGCCAGAATCGGTTGTCGTAGTAGATAGCCAGTCGGCCATCGTATTGCACCACATCGCCCTCATAGTACGTTGTGCAATAATTGAACTCGGGTGCTTCGGCATACTCCTGCCACGTCACCAAACCCTTCTCTACATCAATTTTGCGTCCCCACTACCTGCAGCACAACCAGCACAGCCGACCATGCGGCAACCATAACAGCGGAAAATGCCGAACGCTTCATTTTACCGCGCTTACTGGCAATCTCCTTGTCTAAATCATCGACTGAGCGGTTCTCGCCATCCTCGTTGCATAGCTCATGAACTTGCGCGGAGAACACCTTTTGGTCATTCATCATCGAGCGCAGGGCACAGCGGCCTACGTGATTGTTGCCCAAGAGAACGTGAGCCATTGCAATAAGACCACGCTTCGCGTCCAGGCAATCCGCAGCAATGATGCACAGCGAGCGTGGATTTTCGCTGCCTGTGACATACTCTGGTCCCATATAGCGCGCAAAGTCCTCTATGCGCTTGATGAACTCAGATTCCTGTCTCACTATTTGAGCCTCCTGACTCTTTCCGTTATCTTTTATCATATTCGATTTATTAGTTGTTTACTTCAATATCAAACTCAGGGCAAAGCGGGCATTGCCTTGACCGCCCATGCGTATCACTTCGTCATAGACGTGCTCCAGTTGTCGTGGATTGACGTTCTTGATCTTATTCAGCTGCGGGACGGACAATTTTACCCCCCCCATTGTGGCAATCTTGAAAATCATGGCTGTACGGGACAGCCCATTGCCGGCAAATACTTGTTTCTGCATAATATCCATAAGTTTTAGTTAGTAGTTAGCAACGAATCCTTCGCGGGATTCTATGTCACAATGATCCATCCACCAGTATTCGTTGATGTCACCCTCGTGACCGTTAACAATCCGTTGTCCTACCAGGTAGCGCTTGCATTGCGATTGTAGCGCGCAGCCTTTGCCTTGGCAATATGTAAAGTCTTTATTTGCCATAGTCATTAGATGTAAACATGGAATAGTTTTTATCAACGCTGTTGGGCCACGAGTCGAACACCTTGCTCAGTTCGTCATCCGTCAGAGCAGGCTTGCGGCTGGTGCGGATAAAGTCGCGCACACTCTGCTTCCAATAGACCGTCGCCTTATCCCTCGTCAGCATCATAACCTTGTTGATGAAATCTACGCACTCATCAACGTCGTATTTATCGCGGCACGGCTTGGTGTTATTGGTCAGCAAGCCGATCTTGAAATGCTCACATCCGGCATCGAGCGCCAGCTGAATCATCTCAAAAGAAGATTCAAAGTCAATGACCGGCTCGATGCTTGCCCACACGTGACACTCCTTTGAAGGAGAAAAACGCTTTGTCAGGAAGTCAATCTCTCTAATTCTTTCTTCATTCGTCGAAGCGTTAGGTTCCAATTCATCGTGACCAGTCAGTGTGAAACCGATAGCCAACAGGCTCGCCTTCTTCTGGCAATTTGCAAGATACTCGTGGATGGCCGTTTCCCTCTCCTTATTACCTAAAAGAAATTTGGAAGGTATGATAGAGTCGCAGAATATGTAAGCTGCAGGCAGGTCTGCCTTCGTCAGCATCGTTATGGGAATACCCATTTCTCTTGCCGACTCGGATATGCGACTGAAAAGTTTATAGGTATGTTCGTTGCACGGATCAGACGTGAAAGTCATAAACAAACCTCCATCCTTCACGATCTCCTCACGGTTCTCGATAATCTCTGCCATCGCCAGATGGAAAGCATGATCCTCATTGACGACACCCTTTTTCAACGTGGCTATATTCCCGCCCAGCGTCTTGGCGCCAGGACCCTTCTTTAGGTAGCAGTACAAGCACCCATGACTGCATCCGAGGTACGGATTCACGCTCCATCGTCCGTACTCCTCTGCGTTGCCTTTTGGTCTTGATAGAATCTTCAATGTCTTGCTCATGTCTTATACCTTTTATTATTATTGTCTTTTATATCTTTTGTTGTTGCTGATGGTTATCAGCTCCTGTACCTCTGGTCTGTCGCCAAACGTCTCTTTCAGGCTGGCCCAATAGAGATACAACTGGCTCTGCTTTCCTCTTCTTTGAGTAGGACAGTGGCCATGCTCATCGAAGTACGCCTTGACGGGTAGGTATATCTCGTCAAACTTATAATGCTTCTTGATGTACTTGTCACGCAGGGCTTGAATCTCTGGGTCTTCATTCAGTCGCTTACGACGAACCATATAGGTATAGTAGAGCTTCTTTTCCTCTTCCGTGCAGTTCGTCTTTCGTGGGAACCGATGGTGCTTGTTGACAAACTCTATCAACTGTTGTTTGATTACTTTATCTCTGTCAAGGGTTGACTTCCTAATGGTAGGCGGCAGTGACTTCATTCTTTCAAACAGATGAATTACGAGCGGGTGGTCGGCATAATACAGACGCAG
>Ga0265298_10010864_pt1 | contig 10704 bp, 24 predicted proteins | sample AusTroGonzalo_MG_3_FD_193486 | JGI IMG/M metagenome (GOLD analysis project Ga0265298, IMG submission 193486) | Bovine rumen microbial communities from tropical cattle in Woodstock, Queensland, Australia - Gonzalo_01 | ecosystem: Host-associated > Mammals > Digestive system > Stomach > Rumen ...
GCATCCGAAATCGAAAAATTATGTCGGCTGCTGGAAATCAAAGCAGAAGACATTCCACTATATTTTTTTACGGATGAAGTATAGAAAAAGTATACTAAGGAGGCAAAAATGTTGAAAGAAATCACCTTACAGGAACTGTTCGAACGCTGCGGCTGCAAGAACATCAGGATCCTGATCGAAGAGGATGACACACTTCCGTTCCAGGACAACGAGATCGTCGATGACGGACCGGTCCGGAAGAACTGGAACGAAAAACGGGCATCCGAGAACGAAGAAAAGGTCCTGAAGGCATGGAACCGTGGCGAGCGGTCAATTAAGGAAGTAATGGAAATCACAGGCCTGTCTTATCCGACGGTCCGGAAGTATCTTCCGGAGAGTGCGATGGGCTGAAGAAAGGAGGAAAACAAATGGCAGCATCAAAAAGGGAAACACAGTACGACCTGATCTACAACTTCGTTAAGCAGAAGGGAAGCATCACACCGAAGCAGGCCTTCCCGCTGGGGATCACGAAGCTGGCGACGCGGATCAGCGAGATGACCAGGAGCGGAAAGTATTCCGTGAAGAAGACGCCGATCGTTATCACGAACCGGGACGGCTCAAAGACCAGATTCATGGAGTACAGCAAGATCGTGAAAAAACGCCAGCCGAAGGCGGCGAAATGAAGGCGGTCATGACCATCCAGGAGCTGAAGGCGGAAGGCTATCCGGAGACAGAGCTGCGGAACATCGCGCACTCGCAGGACTTCAAGAAGGTCGGCTTCCGGGGATCTGGCAAAAAATCGAAGATCTATTTTTTCACAGACAAACTGAACAAATTTTTAGAGAGGAGAACACAAAATGGCAATACCTGTACTGATAATAGGAAAATCAGGCTCCGGGAAGAGCACGTCGATGCGTAACTGCGTGGACGATCCTCACTGGAACCTGATCAAAGTTTTAGAGAAGCCATTGCCGTTCCGTGGCAAGATCCGGCAATGCACTACTGATGATTATACCAAAGTCATGGCATCTTTGGCAAGTTCAACTGCCAGCAGCATCGTGATCGACGATGCCGGCTATCTGCTCACAAACACTTTTATGTATGGACACAGCAACGCAGGCAGCGGAAATGCGATCTTTTCGTTCTACAACGTCCTGGCGGACAACTTCTGGAACCTGATCATGTTCATCATGAACCTTCCGGCAGACAAGATCGTTTATTTGATGATGCACGAAGAAAAGAACGATTTCGGCGATGTAAAGGCCAAGACAATCGGAAAGATGCTGGACGAAAAGGTCTGCGTCGAGGGCATGTTCACCATCGTGCTCCGGGCGGTCAAGGAAGGCGACAATTACTACTTTGTGACGCAGTCGGACGGCGGAGCAGTCAGCAAGAGCCCGCTCGGGATGTTTGACCAGCTCAAGATCGACAACGATCTCGCCCTGGTCGACAAGCGGATCAGAGATTACTGGGAAATGAATGGAGGGGAAAACAATGGAAACGACGAAAATGCTGATTGAAAAATGTGAATATGATCGTCTTCGGATACAGGCTGTGCAGCTGCAGATCATCCAGAACGCGATGGAGGAAAACATGGCACTCTATTCCACCATGGAAGGCAGGCCGTTCCTCCGGGACGAGTTCCTGCACATCATGAAGATCATCTTCCCGGCTGTGTATGAGGACAAGTACATGGAACTCCTGGAAGAGGCTCACGAAAAAGAGCAGCTGAAGAAGCTCCGGGAGGCTGAGCCGGTTCTGATGAAAGAAGGTGATCAGTGATGGTAATGCAGATTGCATTCGGCATTTTGTTTGGATATATCCTGCTGGCGGCACTCGTGATCGTGATCTACATCATTTCGGTGTTTATCAGCAAGGCAGGAACATTTCGGAGGATTGATAAATATGACGATATTTGGGAGGACGAAGAGGATGACCTATGAAACTGAGAAAAACAAAGAGCTCCAGCAGAAAATAGACGACCTGGAAGAAGAGCTTCGGGCATCAGATCGGGCACGAGCTGCTCAGCGCAAGCTCATTGATGATCTGGAGAAGCAGGTGAAGAAATGGAAGGCCTATGCCGGCATGTATAAGCGCATGGCAGAGATGAAAGATGATCCGGAGGTGCAGAACTTATGAAAATAATGAGGGATTTATTCATTGGCATTGTGATCGCAGTGATCTTGGCTGGCATATTTGCGTGTGCCAGCCAGAAGGACACAGCAGCCTATCTGGAGAGCGTGGATGCTTTCATTCAGGAGGTGGAGAGATGAGCTGGATCATAGCAAGGAAACGCGGCCGCGAGTATGAGACCTACAACGACACGGACATCTACGGCCGAGGACACTTTGGCGGACATTCCGTCTTTGACCTTCCGGAGCTTTACCTCTCTAAGGAAGAAGCGCAGGATCACCTGCGTACGATCACAAAAGAAGACGGCTGGGAATACCTGGTCGAGTATTACGAATAGGAGGCAACCTAAATGGCAGATAATAATGAATTTGTTGAATCACTTAATGAAGTCGAAGAAGAAACGACGGAAAAAGAAAAATTCAATATGTCACTTGGTTCATTCAAGCGCGCATTTCAAGACGTATTTTGTGGGGGGGGTAATGCCTGCGATGATTATCCGTGTATGTGTAATATTTTGAGCAAAAAATATCAAAATAAGGTCACGATTGAGGATTTAATCATCAGCTGCCCGCACTTTTATAACGAAGAAGGCAATCCCCGTATCAATTTGAAAAAATTAGGAAAAATCAGATTTATTTAAACTGATACTAATCAGAAAGCAAATTAGTATCACAAATGGAGGAAACATGGAAAAAGAAAAAGAACTCAAATCATTTCCACGCAGATACATTTGGATGGACGAAGAAGAAGCGAAAACCATTAAATATAAATTTTCCGCTCCCCTGCTCCATCGGTATACAGACGGCAAAAAACTTTATGTTTTGCCAGGCTCTGAGGACCTGATCCAAATAAAGAAAATGCAGGATGCGTTCGAAGAACAGTTTAAAAACTATATTAACAAATTTAAGGATGAAGCGTTAAAAAATGCAGGCGATATAGTCCTGGAACATGAAGAAAAATGGGAACAAAAATGGGAGGAATATGCAAATGATTAAAAAACCAAGTAACTATGATCAGTTAAAAGAAGCATACGAAGCACTGCAGCCTGGTGGCCACAAGTGCATCATCAAACAGGCAGAAGAAAAGACCGATAATTCCGGGAAGCCGATCCTGGTGTTCTATTTTGACACTGATGTCGCCGACATCCAGCCGAAATACTTCAGCAACCGCTACCTGAACGACAGCCGGAAGGATAAGAAGTGGCCGGCAACCGGACAGAAGACGCTCTGGATCGAGTCGGAGTGGTTCAACAGCAACCTCAGCAAGATCACCGGAGCGATCGAGAAATCAGATCCGAACATCAAGGTCTGGGATACATTAGGCAATCTGGATCTGGAAGCCATGAAGAACGCAAAGGTCGGGATCGTGTTCGGCCAGGAAGAATACACCAAAGAGGACTACACGGTCGGCGTGGCTGTGAAACCGAGATATTTTTGCGGATATGACGAAGCAGCTGACCAGAAGGTCCCGGAGAAGAAGGTTTCGAAAAACAAACCTGCTCCGCCGCCGAATGCTGCCTCTGCTCTTCCGGAGTGGCTTGATGTAAAAGCAGACAATCTGGCCGATGAAGGCCTGCCGTTTAAATAGGAGGTGCGAAATGGGAGAACAGATGGATTTTCCTGGAACGATTCAAGAATTTCTCGATTCTTATTCCTTTGTTGATAAGGACGAAGTATATACCAGCGGATCACGCCTGATCCCGGTGTTCCGGGTTGAGGAGGCTGTTGATCATTATCTTCCTAAGAAGGCCGAGTGGGATCAGGTGGATTTTGACACTTTTGACTGTCCGATCTGCCACCACCTGGTCGGCTTCAAGACGAATTTTTGCTCCAATTGCGGAACAGATATGCGAGGTGAGTCATGAGCGTGAGCAAATGGAAATGGACTCCTGAGTGCGACAAAGGGATCTGCGTGGGCGACTGCGATGAGTGCGACAAGGCGGTTAAGGAAGTAACAATAAAAGCGAAGTTTTATAAGCAAATGCCTGATCCTTTTGTGAATTTAAAAAAGATTGAGGTACATGATCCTTCGATTGATCAGCTTGTGGAAGAACGAAAAGCGCAGGCAGAGCCGGAATTCGGTGAGTGGGTTCCGATCAAGACACGGCTGTTAGTTGGACAGCCAACCGCAGATGTAGTTGAAGTGGTTCGATGCGAAAACTGTTGGTTTTATGAAAGTTTAAATTCGGCTTGCGGAAATTGCCATAGCGAACGCTGGGGTAATGGTTTTGGAAATTATCCGCCACCTGTTGTTGGCATAGATGGATTTTGTAAGTGGGGAGAAAGGAAAGAAAAATGGGCAGAAATATTGATGCAGAGCATTTTGACGAACGAGTAAGGCTTGCAGTTGGTGTCGTTTTTGGAGATCTAACAAATGATTTTAAAAATGGCATTCTTGCCACTTTGGAAATGTTAAAGACAGAGCCAACGGCAGAAGCTCAGCCTGTTGTAAGGGGTGAGTGGATTCCAATAGGTGAAGTGGACAAGGACAATAATCAACAGGTTGAATGTAGCCATTGCCACGCCGGAGATTTACACGCAGTTGGAGTTGAGGTTCCGTACTGTTGGCGATGTGGAGCAAGGATGGTGGCAGAATGATTCAATTCACAATCGGCGTGGAACCGAAGACAAAGAAGAACAGCCAGCAGGTCGTGATGATCAAAGGCAGGCCGCGGATCATCCAGGGCAAAGCATACCGGGAATATGAAAAGGCTGCTCTGCCCTTCTGTCCTGATCTGCACATCGATTATCCGGTAAACATCAAGGCGACCTATTACCGGCGGAAACACCATCGGGTGGACATCACAAATCTGGAGTCTGCCCTGATGGACATCCTGGTCAAGGCTGGCACATTGAAGGACGATTGTGTAAGCATTGTGGTCAGCACGGATGGAAGTCGGGTTTTTTATGACAAAGAACGACCGAGGACAGAGGTCGTAATCACAAGGGTAACTAATTGAGGTTGTTTTTAGGTTGTTTTTTTGAAGGTGATTTCAAAAACAACTAAAACAACCGAAAACAACCAAAACAACCGAAACAACCGAACGGTTGAATTGATACGGAGACGCAAATGAACAAGGAAACTTTTATTGTTTTTAGCGAGTGGGAAGACAACTGTGAGGACCTCACAGATGAAGAGTTCGGAAGGCTCATGAGGGCGTTCTTCAAATACGCGAAAAACGGCGAAAAACCAACGTTTTCTGACCGTGCAATGCGTGCCTGCTGGAGGCCTATCCAACAGGCCACAGACCGGGCAAATGAGGCCTATCAGGCGAAGTGTGAAAAGAACCGGGAGAACGGCAAAAAAGGTGGTGCTCCGAAGGGAAATACGAACGCCCAAAAACAACCAAACAACCCAAACAACCAAACGGTTGAAAAAACAACCGAAACAACCCTTCCTGATCGTGATCGTGATCGTGATCGTGATCCTCAACGTGATCGTGGTCGTGAACGTGAACGTGATCCTGAGGCAGCTTCTGCTGCCAAGTCCACTCCGCCTGCAGCGGACACCACCACCACGACGCGGGAGGCGATCGAGGAAGACATCATCGACGCATGGAGCTGGCAGGACTGCACCACAGAACTGAGATCGATCGGAGGCAAGAGGTGGGACCGGACAGAGATGGCGATGGCCGTAGCTGGAGGCAAGGATGCGTTCCTTGACCTGATCCGGTCCCTGGACTCCCATGCATACTTAAAGACGCACCGGGTCGACTATGACTGGTTCGTGGACCCGAAGAACTTCCAGAACATCCTCGAGGGGAAGTACAAAGAGCCGCATAAACCGGCGCGGAAGGAGGGATGGGAGTGACCAGAGAAGACATCAAGGATCTCCTGATCAACGTGAAATCATTCTATCCGCGGTTCAGCCTGGTGGATGTGGATGCCTATGACAACTATGTGGTCCGGTCGCAGACACTTGATTCCTGGTATGACATGCTCGGCTACAAGGATCTGGCGGAGTGCAAGAAGCTCCTGCAGGACTACATCTCCGGACCGGCCGGCGACAAGATGCCGGGCGTGAGCCTGTTCACCGGGCGGGCAGCAGGATCTCCAATTCGGTCGACTGCCAGGCTGGAGAACGGTCGGATCAGATGGGAACCGGAACAGGGCAAGGTCTTCGAACTCCGGGTGACATGGAACAAACAGGCGGGGGCATGGATGGATGAGGACAGCAGGCTCTGGGCTGAGCCGGAGGTGATGCAATGACGATCAAACAATTCCTGAACTCACTGTACTACGCGCAGCTGTCGATCGAGAAGAAAAAGCAGAAGATCGCAGAGCTGGAAGAGCTGGCCACTTCCACAGGCGCGATCCGCTATGACCGGGAACAGGTCATCTCTTCCCTGCCGCAGGAAGCCAGCTTCGAGAAAAAGGTCATCCGGATCCAGATGCTCCGGGACAAGCTGCAGGATGATGTGGACGAGCTCACCGGAATGCTGGAGAAGGGACGCGAGATCCTGAACATGATCGAGGATCCTGTAACAAAGCTGATCATGGAGATGCGCTACATGAACCACATGGAGTGGGCCGACATCGCAGAGGAAATGCACTACACGGAACGCGCTGTATATTACCGCGCAAGTGATGCGATAAAGCTGCTCAAAGCCTGTAAAATCAAGGTTTGACAAGTTTGCAGTTTTTTTCAGTTCGAGATGTGGTATTATGCTATCGTGAGATACAGGCGATCGGCATAAACCGGTCGCTTTTATTGTTCATTGGGTTTTCCTTTCTATGGCCGGATGGAGTGCGGTGTTATGGGGTACGCCGCGCTCCTGGAAGCCAGGAGGGATCATGAAAGATTTTGCGGAAAGTTTTTACAAGTCAACGACCTGGCAGAAGTGCCGGGCGTCATACATCAAGACTGTCGGGGGCCTATGTGAAAGGTGTTATGCGGCCGGAATCATCCGACACGGTGACACGGTCCACCACAAAGTCCACTTGACTGCAGAGAACATAACAGATCCGGCGGTCACACTGAATTATGAAAACCTTGAGCTTCTGTGCCGCGACTGTCACGCAGCTGTGCACAGGAATCAGAAAAGATACACGGTCGACGAGACCGGAAAAGTGGAGGCAAGAGAATGAAATATGTGATCATGTGCGGCGGAGACTATCCGCACTTTGAACAGCCGAGGCAGTTACTCAGGTTCATGGGCGAGCCGTTGGTTGCCAGAACGATCCGGCTGCTGCATGAGAATGGCATCATCGACATTGCGATCAGCGCAACCGATGACCGCTTCAAGGGGTTCGGGGTTCCGGTCCTGACCCATGACAACTTCTATGTCGGCAGGGCATACAATGACGCAGATGGCGACTGGTGCAACTGCTTCTATCCGCTGGACAAACCGGCGTGCTACATCTTCGGGGATGTGTGCTTCTCACCGGAAGCGATCCGCACGATCGTGGAGACCGACACGGACGACATCGAGTTCTTCGCTTCCGCTCCGCCTTATCCGCCAGAGTATGTCAAGCCGTGGGAGGAGCCGTTCGCCTTCAAGGTGAGAAACCAGGAACACCTGAAGCAGGCAGTGGCTGATGTGAAGAGACTGACGCGTGAGGGCCGGTTCAACCGGGAGCCAATCGCTTGGGAAGTCTGGAACGTCATTACGAGGGGTGCAGGCATTGGCGTGGATGTGAACACGATCGACTACCGCAGCTATGTGCGGATCAATGACTGGACGAATGACATTGATAAACCGGACGAGATCGGTCTGCTGGAGACAATGGCGCGGAAAGCACAGGGTTTGTGACGAAAGTGATCCACCGCCCCCTTATCGTTGATTTTTTAGCAACCATGGGGAGACCGGTGTGTGGACTCTGCTCCGCGAGAATGCGCGCGCGGAAGTCGGATTTAGGAAAACAATGGCAAAGAAGGCAGCCGATAACTATATTTGGGCGTACTACCAAAAAATCACTGACGGATCTGTGACGGTTGGCCGCTGGATCCGGCTGATTTACGAGTATATCATCAAGGGCTTTGAAGAAAAGCTCTTTTATTTTGACCAGAAGAAGGCGAACAGCGCAATCGAGTGGATCGAAGGCCACTGCTTTCACACTGAGGGGCCGTTAGGTAAGAAGCCGCTAAAACTGGAACTCTGGGAGAAGGCAATGGTGTCCTGCATATTTGGCGTATGCGATTACGACACAAATCTTCGGACCTTCCGTGAGATCCTTCTTTTAGTTGCCAGAAAAAACGGAAAGTCACTGCTCGCATCGGCCATCGCGGATTATGTTTTCAGGTTGATGGCGGGTTTGGTGCTCGGATCTATAATGTCGCGCCAAAACTCGACCAGGCCGATATTATCTACAACAATACCTGGATGATGATCCAGTTGGATCCGGACCAGAAGGTTAAGCGCGAAGAGTATGAGTCAAAGCGCGATGAAGCAAGTGCGAACCACAGCAAGCGGCCGACTGATGACGAGATTATAAAAAAGCGGGTTTCTGATTTGTACTGTCCGGCATCGAACAGCACGATGAAGAAAATCGCTTTTTCTGCAAAGAAATCTGATGGCTTTAACCCGTCACTGGCGATCTGCGATGAAATAGCAGCATGGGAAGGTGATGCCGGGATCCGCCAGTACGAAGTTTTTAAGTCTGGCATGGGAGCGAGACCAGAAGCGTTGTTAATATCATGCACGACTTCTGGCTACGTCAATGACTCGGTGTTCGATGAGCTGATGCGCAGATCGACGCGGTTTTTAATGGGCGACAGCCAGGAGAGACGGCTTTTGCCATTCCTCTACATGATCGACGACATCGATAAATGGAATGACATAAATGAACTCCGGAAGGCGAATCCGAATTTAGGGGTCAGCATCTCTGTTGATTACCTTTTAGAGGAAATCGCCATTGCCGAGGGGTCTTTGAGCCGCAAAGCAGAGTTCATCTGCAAAATGTGCAACATTAAACAAAACAGCAGCCTTGCCTGGCTTCCGGGTCAGCTGGTAGAGGATGCCTCTGCTCACATATTTGACATTGAGTCACTGCGGAACAGCTATTGCGTCGGCGGAATAGATCTTAGCCAGGTCACGGACTTAACTGCGGCGTGCGTAATCGTAGAGAAAAAAGGCGAGCTTTATGTGCTGGCTCATTTTTGGCTTCCGGCTGAAAAGATGGACGAAGCCATGCAACGGGATGGTCTTCCATACAATTTTTACATCCAGCGAGGGTTACTTTCACCTTCCGGAGATAATTTTGTGGATTATCATGACTGCTTTAATTGGTTCCGCTCACTGGTTGAAGATTATCGGATTTTGCCACTTCAAGTTGGTTATGACCGATGGTCTGCTCAATATCTTGTGCAGGATATGAAGTCCTACGGATTTCACATGGATGACGTCTATTTTGGAGAAAATCTTTATGGCGTCATGATGGAAACGCAGGGCCTGCTTCAGGATCGGAAAATCCACATCGGTGATAATGACCTGTTAAAAGCTCACATGTTAAACTGTGCGATCAAGATGTCCGTGGAACGCGGAAGAGGAAAGCTTGTTAAATTATCTCCTACGCTCCATATCGACGGAATGGCTGCCGTGCTGGCGGCTATGACAGTCCGGCAAAAGTGGTCCGGAGAGATTGGACAGAAGTTGAAAAATGAAGACTGATTATTGCGTTTATATGCACGAAAACAAAATAAATGGCAAAAAATACATCGGAATCACATCCGGGAATCCTGAAAAGCGGTGGTTAAACGGTCGCGGATATTGTAAAAATAAACATTTTTCCGACGCCATTAAAAGATATGGATGGGATGGATTCTGTCACATCGTTCTATTTTCTGGCCTATCCAAAGACCAGGCTTGCAATATTGAACGCGTATTGATAAGGCAGTATAAAACGCAGGACAAAACAAAAGGTTACAACTTGACGGACGGCGGGGAACATTTCCGGCACTCTGATGAGTCAAAACAGCTAATAAGTGAGCGCAGAAAAGGAAAAGGGACCAATAAACGCACTCCCGAAACAAAAAAGAGAATAAAAGAACACCATGCCGGAGGAGCTGATGCTCGTCCGGTTTTTTGCATAGAAAAGAATGCGCAATACAAATCAATAAATGATGCCGCCAGGGAAACCGGAATTAACAAAAAAGGCATTTCCGGATGCTGCAGAAACATCCTGCATTACAACACGGCTGGCGGGTATCATTGGAAATTTGTGTAAACGAGGTTAGACATGTCTTTATTTGATTTGATTTTCAAGAACCGGCCGAAGGAACCGGACCCGCGTTATGAGGGTTACTTCAAAATGCTAAACGGCTACACGCCGCGGTTCACATCTTTTGCCGGTGAGATCTACGAGATGGAACAGATCCGGGATGCCATCAATGCCCGGGCAACACATGTGAGCAAACTGAACGTGGAGGTGCTCGGCGAGGCACGGCCGAGACTCCGGAACAAAATGAAGCACGCGCCGAACCAGCTGCAGACCTGGTCGCAGTTCATGTACCGGCTGTCAACGATCCTGGACGTGCAGAACACGGCTTTTATCACACCGATCTATGACGAGTACGGTGAGCCGAGCGGGATCTTCGCTCCGCTGCCGGAACGCTGTGAGATCGTGCAGTTCAAAGACGTGCCATATCTCCGCT
>Ga0265298_10010866_pt1 | contig 10702 bp, 3 predicted proteins | sample AusTroGonzalo_MG_3_FD_193486 | JGI IMG/M metagenome (GOLD analysis project Ga0265298, IMG submission 193486) | Bovine rumen microbial communities from tropical cattle in Woodstock, Queensland, Australia - Gonzalo_01 | ecosystem: Host-associated > Mammals > Digestive system > Stomach > Rumen ...
ATAGTGCTTGGCCAGAAGGTCGTGAACCGTGCTCCAAGTGCGCCAGGCTTCGCCCTTGACGCGGCTGTAGAGGTACGGATAAGCGATATCCGGCTCGTTGGCGGGATCGTACAGGCCCTCGTTGAACACGCGGTTCAGGCTTTTGACAAAAGCTTTGGAACCACCCGCCAGGCGGATCAGGCCGTCCACGTCATGCGGCACATAGAAGGTGTAGTTCCAGGCGCTTCCCTCGTGGAAACCGGGTACGTTTTCGAAGTTCTCTCCCTGACGGGGATTGAACGGTGTGAGGAATGTGCCGTCCTTCTGGAGCGGCCGGAGGCAGCCGTATTCGGCGGACCAGTAGTTCTTGTAGCCCAAAGAACGCTGGCGGAACTTGGCGGCATCCTCGGGATGTCCGAGGGCTGTGGCCAGCCGGGCGAGGGCCGCATCGGCCATATAGTACTCCAGCGCATGCGAAACGGAATTGTCCCCGGAGAAATCCTGCGCGAACCATCCCAGCGGGATGTAGCCCCGGTCGATGTACGGGTCCACGTCGGGCCGCATCTTGTTCCGCTCGCCCGGGGTGTCGGCGCTCTTGCGGAAGGCCTCGTAGGCCGTGTCGATGTCAAAGTCCGTCAGGCCCTTCAGGTACGTGTCGGTAAGCATCGGGATGGCCGGATCTCCTTCCATCGTGAAGGTCTCGCGACCGTAGAGTTCCCATTTGGGCATCCAGCCCCATTCGCGGTACATGTTTACCACGGAACGGGCCATGTCGATCTGTTTCTCCGGGTAGAGCAGCGTCAGCAGTTGGTGGAGGTTGCGGCAGGTATCCCACAGGGAGAAAACCGTATAACGATGCTGTCCGTCGGGAACGCGCCACACGCCGCGAGCGCGCATGCGAAGCTGCGCTTGTCCGTTACGACCCGTGGCTATCTTGTTGATATTCACGGCTTCCGGATTCCCGAACTCCATCAGTGGATACTCTCCGTTCACATCCTCCAGGATGTTCGGATGGATGAGGGCGTGATAGAGGGCGGTGTAGAAAACCGTCTTCTGATCCTCCGTTCCGCCCGTCACGCGGATGCGCCCCAGCTGCTCCCGCCAGACTTCTTCCGCCGCGGCCTTCACGGCATCGAAATCGAACTCCTTCTGCTCCGCCTCCAGATTCTCGCGGGCATTGTCGATGCTGACGAAGGAAACGCCCATCTGCACCATCACCTGCTCTCCCTCCGCGAGATTCTCGTACCGGAACCAGTAGCCGATGTCATCGCCGGAGAGTTCGCGCCCATAGGTCTCGTACAGCTTGTAGCGCCCAGCATCGGCCTCCCAGGCGGCCTCGGCCGTCATCGGCCGCTGTTTCTTCCAGTAGCCGCTCCGGTCCGGCGCCTTGCTCACGCGAAGGACAAAGTACATCGGGAACACCGCGTTGCGGTTGTAGCAGAATGTGCCCATCAGCTTGGAACCCTCGATCTCCGTCGCGGAAACCCGACGGACGGTGGCGCCCGATTCGTTGGTCAGGCCTTCGCCCAGGTTCACGAGAATGTTGCCGGCTCCGACGGGGAAGGTATACCGTTCCAAGGAGGTGCGGGCAGTCGCTGTCGCTTCCGTCAAGATGCCGGTCGCCAGCAGGGACGAGTAATATCCAGGGGTCGCCTTCTCCTCGGAGTATTCGCTACCGTAGACGTGATAATCGACCTCCAGAGGCCCTGTAGTGGGCATGGTCAGGACAGAACCCAGTTCCGGGCAGCCGACGCCGGAGAGGTTCACATGGGCATAGCCCGTGAAATAACTGTTCTCCTCCACGTACGGCGTGGACCACCACCGGCTGTCCTTGTCCCAGGTGTTCAGGCTGGACCCCATCACATTGAAGGGCGTGACGCTCATCAGCCCGTTCGGCGTCACGGCGCCGGGATTGCACGCCCCGAAGTTGGTCGTGCCGATGAAGGGGTTCACGTACTCCACCTGTGCTTGAAGGAGGAGGCTTGTCAGCAGGCAGACCGGGAGAAGGAACAGTTTCTTCATGCTACTCGTGGTAGATGTCGTCCTGGTACAGGGCGATGGAACGGAGGTAAGGCTTTGCAAGGGATTCGTCGACACGGACGCGCACGGCATCGGCCGTCACATCCGGGAGCAGGACAATGCGCTTGAAACCGACGGTGGTCTCTTCCGCCACGGTCTCCCACTTGCCGTCCACCCGGGCCTCCACCGTGAAAGCGGCGATTCGCTGGCCGAGGTTGAGGTCCTCCTGCAGGACGAGCCGGTTGAAAGCTTCCGGCTTCTCCAGGCTGACAGTCCAGGCATCCTTCTTCCGGCGGATCCGGGCTCCGTCGGCGATATTGTCGGAAAAGATGGCGTTCAGCGCCCCCCGGAACTCCATCAGGCGGGTGGAGTCCACCGGGTCGATATGCCCCCGCTCATCCGGCGGAACATTCAGCAGGAGGAGGGAATTCCGCCCCACGCTCTCGTAATAGATCTTCAGGAGTTGCTGCACGGTCTTCACCTGCGGGGTCTCGGAGGCCTTCCAGAACCAGCCCGGACGTATGGACACATCCGTTTCCGCGGGAACCCAGTGGCTTCCGTACCGGTTGCCCTGGTTCAGGGTGTCGACGGGCGGTGCGCCATGACCGGGAGTGAAACCCTCGATGTCCAGCTTTCCCCAGTTCGTGCGCCCGGCCCGGCCTTTTTCGTTGCCGACCCACCGGCATCCCGGTCCCACGTCGCTGAAAATGACAGCCTGGGGCTGGAGCCGGAGAATCGTCCCGTGGAACAGCGGCCAGTCATATTGTTGCTTCTTTCCGTTCGGCCCCTCGCCGTTGGCTCCGTCGAGCCATTGCTCGAAAACGGGCCCATAGGCCCCTCCAAGCACGCTTTCCAGCGTCTTGACATAGACGTCGTTATAGGCATCCGTCCCATAGTGCGGGTCATTCCGGTCCCAAGGCGAGATGTACACGCCGAACTTGATGCCATATTCCTTGCACGCCTCCGAGAGTTCTCGGAGTACGTCTCCCTGCCCGTTTCTCCAGGTCGATTGCGCCACGGTGTGGCTGCTCACCGGGCTGGGCCATAGGCAGAACCCGTCATGATGCTTGGCAGTAATGATGATTCCCTTGAAACCGGCGGCTTTCGCCGTGGCCGCCCATTGACGGCAGTCCAGGTCCGAAGGGTTGAACATATCCTCGGTCTCGGTTCCGTCGCCCCATTCTTTTCCGGTGAACGTGTTCGGCCCGAAATGGCAGAACATGTTCATCTCCATCGCCTGCCATTCAAGCTGGCTGGGAGACGGGACGGGGCCGAAAGGTTTTTCCGCGCAGGATATGACTGAAAGAGCAAGGAGTGACGAGAGTAATCTAGAATGCATATTGGATGGATTTCTTTAAACGCATAGCCCTTGCGGGCACCAAGGTGAAACCGAAGTCCAGCTGGCTGTTGGACCAGAGGGTACGGGACGGTTCGGGGACGGATCCCCAGCTGTTGTAACCGCCTACGGCGTTGGCGGCTCCGTCGATGCAGATTTCCGTGAAATCGCGGAAGGGGACGTCGGAGATGTGCGTCTGACGACGCATGTGGTTCTTCAGAGCCGCTTCCTCGTCATGGACGGGCGGGTTTTCGAAGTTGCTCCACTGGAACGGCCGGTCGGACTCATCGCCGTCCAGGTCCTCGACGGTCTGCCGTAGGGCGTTGAATTCAAAGAGGCCGTCGGCGACCACCGTGAGGGACCGGGTCGCGAGCCATTCGGTCTCGGTATGATGGCCGGTTTCCTGCGGCCGGACATAAGGATAGTACTCGTCGGAGGCCTTTGTCGTGAAGATGGACTTGAAGGTGCCGGAGCAACGGTCGACGTAATTCTCCACCGGACCGCGGCCGAAATACTGGAAGTCATTCTCCTTCACACGGAAACGGAAGCCGATGCGGGGGACGTCAACCGGTTTTTCCCCGACACCCCTGTAAGCGGCGGAGACCTTGAGGAGGCCGTTCGGCAGAAGCGAATAATCCACGGCCATCGAGCAGCCGGCCGGGAGGGCGTAGACGGCGTGGATGACTCCGTCCTTTACGGAAACCGCAGCCTGGAAAGCCTTGGAGGCCTCTTTCCAGGCCTGGGCACGGACCGGCTCTTCGTTGCCGTAGTCGTTGTCGATGGGGCCGCGCCAGAAGTTCGGGCGGAGTCCGAAGTCCGGATCGACCTGGTCGGAACCCTTGTAGGCATAGCGCGTCACATAACCGAGGGCCTTGTCAAAGACAAGTTCGCCCTTGCCGTTCTCGAGGCGGATTTCCGCGTCGCTTTCCGTGACTTCGGCCGGTCTGTCGGCCTTGAAGGCTTTCTTCTCGCGGGTGTCCTTGACGAAGACTTCATCCATGGCGAGGATGGTGCCTTTCGGGAGCAGCGCCAGGGTGCGGGCGGTTTCCGTCTCGAAGAAGATGCGGTATTCGCCGTGGGGACGGAGTTTCCGCTTCGGGATCTTGACGGTGAACTCCTCGGTGCCCTGCGCCGGGGTGGAGAAGGACAGCTTGCCCTTCTTCACGATCTTTCCGTCCCGCTCGAGCCGCCAGCGGACCGTATAATCGCTCAAATCGTTGAAATAGAAACGATTCTTTATGGCGAACCGGCCCTCCTCCGGTGCGACGCCGGTGATGGCGATGTCCTGATAGACATGCTTCACCTCGAAGTAACCGGGATGCGGGTCGCGGTCCGGGTTGACGAGACCGTTGCACAGGAAGTTTGCGTCGGAAGGAGCGTCTACACCGTAGTCGCCGCCGTATGCCCAGACTTTTTCCTCGTCATACAGGCCCTGGTCTACCCAGTCCCAGATGAAACCGCCCTGCAGGTGCGGATGAGCATAGATATGCTCCCACTGGAGGTCGATGGAACCGTTGGAATTGCCCATGGCGTGGGAATACTCGCACGGAACCACCGGGCGTCCCGACTCTTTCTCGCCCATCCGGGCGAACCAATCGGCACCCGGGTACATCGGTACGATCATGTCGGTATTCCATTCTCTATCAGCACGTTCGTAGCAGACGGGACGGTTCTGGCCATCCTGCTCCAAGGCCTTGAGAATGCGGTAGGTCTCATAGAAGTTCACGCCGTTTCCGGCCTCGTTGCCGAGGGAGAGGATGGTCACGCACGGATAGTTCGCCGTGCGGCGGTACATGTTCAGCGTGCGGTCGACGTGCTTGGCCATGAAGGCGGGGTTGTTCCCGAGCGTGCGGTCTGGTCTGTAGCCCATGCCATGGGTCTCGATGTTGGCCTCGTCATAGACGTAGAAGCCCAGGCTGTCGCAAAGCTCGTAGAACTCCCGGGACTTGGGATAGTGGCAGGTCCGGATGGCGTTGATGTTCGCCATCTTCATGAGCTGGAGGTCCTCCAGGATATTTTCCTTTGTCTGATAATGGCCGGTGTAAGGGTTGTGCTCATGCATGTTCACGCCCTTGAACTTGACCGGCTGCCCGTTCACGAGCAGGGCCTTCACGTCGCGGTCCCCGTCCTTGACGGTGGCGATTTCGATGCGGCGGAAGCCCACGTGGAAGCGGGTGTATTCCCCGTTGACCCGGAGAAGGAGGGTGTACAGTTCCGGCGTCTCGGCGCTCCATTTCCGCACGCCGGGAATCGTATCGGTGACGGTGGTGAGTTCTCCCTTGAACTCGAAGACGGCGTCGGCGACCGTGTCTCCGTCCTTGTCGATCAGTTCATAAGACACCTCGGCGGGCGCCTGCGAGCGCAGGTTCATGCGGAAGACGCCCTTGGTAAGGGTGGGGTCCAGTGTGGAGACGATGCTGAAGTCGAACCGGGCCGGCGTCTTCTCGCTGGACAGGTACACGTCCCTTTCGATGCCGCTGATGCGCCAGAAATCCTGGCACTCCAGCCAGGAACCGGTGGAGTAGCGATAGACCTTGAGAATCAAATCGTTCTCGCCTTTCTTGAGCGCCTTGGTAATGTCGAACCGGGCCAGGTCCTTCGAATCCTCGGAGTAACCGATCTCCTGTCCGTTGACATACACATAGGTGCCGGACTTGATGCCCGCCAAGTTCAGGTAGACGGTTCTGCCGTTCCATCCCTCCGGCACGGTGAAGGTCCGGTGGTAGATGCCGGCGGGGAAAACCTCCGGCAGCGTGGGCGGCTGCGGGTCGATGGGCGCGAACTCATACGAAACGTTGGTATAGATCGCGACACCGTACCCCTGCACCTCCCAGTTCCCCGGCACTTGGATCTTGCTCCATCCGGGGTTGTCATTCCGAGCGGAGCGAAGGAATCCGTCCATCTCATGGTAGTCCTCGAAATACTTGAAATCCCACACCCCGTTCAGGTCCACGTAGTTCTCGCTTTCGCGGAACCCCTTGGACAGAGCGTCGGCGCGGTCGGCGAACCAGATGGCTTCTGTCCGCTGCGTCTCGGCGTTTACGGAGGTTACGTTCATGTCCTGCCAGTACGGCAGGCTCTGGGCCGATGCCGCCAGAGGCAGGGCAAGGGCGAGGAGAGTCGGCAGTCTTCTCATATTATTTAGTTTGTTTATTTGCCTTTCCGGCCTTTTTTCAGCTGCTCCCGTTCAGCTTTCAAGGCTCCCATCCGAGGCTTACGCCCGGGCTTGCGGGGGCGCGGAGGCATCGGAGCGTCCACGAGGGATTCGATGTATTCGTCCTCCGACGGGGCGGGACCGGCTTTTTCCACGTCCGGCTCCACCAGTTCATAGTCTAAAAGTTTCTGTTCCAAGTTGGTGCCCTTCACGCGGATGCGGAGCGGGTCACCCAGCTTGATGATGCCGTGCTTGCGGCGGCCGACGGCGCGGTAGTGGTCCTCGTCGAAGTCGTAGAAATCGGAGCGGATGGTGCGGTAGGGGATCATGCCCTCGATCTTCGTGGGCTCGATTTCCACGTAGATGCCCCACTGCGTGACGCCGGACACGTGGCCGTCGAACTCCTGGCCGATCTTGTCCTCCATGAACTCCACGAGCTTATATTTGATGCTTTCGCGTTCCGCCTCGGCGGCGACGACTTCACGCTCGGAAGCGTGCTTGCACTGAGCTGTATAATAGTCCAGCGACTGGGATTCTCCCTTGTGGAGGTAGATCGACAGCAGGCGGTGCACCATCAGGTCCGGATATCGGCGGATAGGGGAGGTGAAGTGCGTATAGAACCGGAAGGCAAGGCCGTAATGGCCGATGTTGTCGGTGCTGTAGCAGGCCTTGGCCATTGAGCGGAGGGCGAGGATCTGGATGGCGCCGAGTTCGGGTTTCTCCTTGGCCTCGCTGAGGAGGTTGTTCAGCGAGAGGGCGATGTCCTTTCCACTGCTGATCGGGCCCATCTTGTAGCCCAGGTTGCCGGCGAACTCCCGCAAACCGCTCACTTTCTCGAGGTTAGGCTCGTCATGGACACGGTAGACGAAAGTCTTGGGGTTCTTCACGGCCTTTCCGCCCATGTTGCCGTCCGAGGCGACGAACTCCGCCACGGAGCGGTTCGCCAGCAGCATGAACTCCTCGATGAGCCAGTTGGCTTCCTTCGAGAACTTCTGGTGGACGCCGATGGGCTTGCCGTTCTCGTCGATATCGACCTTCATCTCGGGGCGGTCGAAACTCACGGCGCCGGCGGCGAAACGCTTCTTGCGGAGCTTCAGCGCCAGCTTGTTGAGGGTGAGGACGGCTTCCTTGACCTCGTCCGGGACGACACCGCATTCGGAGCCTTCGCCGAACTGTTCGGCCATGGCGTTGTCCCCGGCGTCGATGATGGCCTGGGCCAGCTCATAGGAGAACCGATAGTCGGAGATGATGTGCGTCCGGCCGAACCAGGGGTTGATGACCTTGGCGAGCGGGGTGACCTCGAACACGGCGGAGAAGGTGAGCTTCTCCTCGTTCGGGCGCAGGGAGCACAGCTTGTTGGAGAGTTTCTCCGGAAGCATCGGCACGGTGCGGTCCACCAGGTAGACGGAGGTGCCGCGGGTCTGGGCCTCGGCGTCGACGGGCGTGCCGGGCTTCACATAATAGGATACGTCGGCGATATGGACACCCACCTCGTAGTTGCCGTTGTCCAGCTTGCGGAACGACAGGGCGTCGTCGAAGTCCTTGGCGTCGGCCGGGTCGATGGTGAAGGTGAGTACCTTCCGGAAATCTTTGCGGCCCGCGCGGTCCTTGTCGGTGATGACGTCGGAAATGAGGTCGGCGGCGTTCTCCACCTCCTTCTCGAACTTGTAAGGGAGGCCGAACTCCGCCAGGATGGCGTGCATTTCGGTATTGTTCTCGCCGGGCATGCCCAGGACGTCCACGACATGGCCGTAGGGGCCGGACTCGCCCCGCTCCCAGCCATCGACGACGGCCGCGACCTTCATGCCGCGTACGCCGCCTTCCGGGATGGGAACCGAGATGTCATAGGGCATCGTCTTGGAAGACATCAGCACCCAGGCCTGTTTTCCGACGATGTGGAGGATGCCCACGAAGGGCTTCTTGCTGCGTTCGATGATGGCGATGATCTCGCCGCTGCGGCGCTTGGCGCTGCCTTCCTTCTCCTGGGTGACGGCCACCCGGACGGTGTCTCCGTGAAGGGCGCCCCGCGTCTTGGAGGCCTTGACGAATACGTCTTCTTCCTGTCCCTCGATCCGTACGAAGACGAATCCTTCGCGGGACATCATGGCCGTCCCTTCAAACTCGGGGACAATTCTTACTTTTTTCTTCCTGCCCCTCGGTGCGGCGGGCCTTCCGCCGTTTCTTCTTCTTTTGATCATATTATTTGCATTTATGCAAAGATACGAAAAAACGGGGCTATTTGAAAGCGTTTTCACTGAGGCCGGAGCCGGAGAGGGCGAGGTCGGCGAAGAAGGCGGGGACGGGTCGGCCGAGGAGCGAGTCCACATACAGTTTCGCGATGTACTGCGAGAGCATGAAGCCGTGCCCGCGCATGCCGACGAACAGGCCGGCGGCCGGATCGACAATGTAGCGGGGCTCTGTGTAGTAACCGCACCAAGTGGCCTGGAGGCTCATTCCCCTCAGCTGCGGGATCCATTCGGTGAACACCTCGGTGACAATTTCCAGGAAGGCTTGTGTGTTGATTTTCAGGTTCTTTCCTGCTTCGGATGCGTCGGAGGCAGGGGAGGCACAGCCGATAATCTGGCCGGTGGCGGCGAGCTGTTGGCCATAGACGGCGGAGAATCCCTTGTACCGACGGCGGTCGATGAGCATGTCCAGCGAGTCCCCGTCCTTGCCGATCAGCGGGAGCCGCTTGGTGATGAAGGCCTGGTGACGGACCGGGAACAGGCCGGTGTCGATGCCCAGCATCCGGGCGAACTTCTCCGCGCCGGCCCCGAGGGCGTTCACGAACACGGCTGTCTTGAAACGGCGATAGCGGCCGTCCAAGGTCTTAACTGTCACGAGGTAAGTATCTCCCGTCTTCGCAACATCGACCAGCTCCGTATCCTCCATCACCCGGCCGCCGAGGCCGATGCCGATCTGCCGGACCGTGTCGATGGTCTTGCCGGGGCTCGCCTGCCAGCAGTCGTTGGAGATGAGGGCATGCGAGTAGATGTCCAGATTCGGGTTGATGTACGGGGAAATCTCGCGGGCGAAGTCCTTCTTGTCTATCATATAGGCGTCGGACCAGGCGCGGGAGGCGTCCAGGCTGCGGTAAGTAGCTTCGTCGTGGACAAAGTTCACGTAGCGCGTCATCTTTAGGTCGATGTCGCGCTCTGCCTGCAATTCCTTGAATATCTGAAGGTTGCCGTTGGCGATTTCTGCGAGGGCGGGAACGGAGAAGGCCGGACGGCCGCCGGCGATGCAGCGCCAGGAACTGCCGTGCTCCTTGTTCGCCAGGACGGGCTTGAAGCCGGCTTCGGCCAGGTAGCGGAACAGGGCGGAGCCCGCCATGCCGCCGCCGGCGACGAAAGCGCCCACCTCCTCGACCTGCGACTCGGTGAATGCAGGGGAAGTTACGAGCGTATGTTCCCCCTTCAAGTTGCAGACCTTGCCGATTTCCACGAGGTTCGCCATCGGCCCGCGGGGGGTGAAATCGCCGGTGACCTCGATGCCGTGGGCGCGGAGCATCTGCTTCGCGCGCGGAAGGCAGCGGGATCCGCGGCAAGGGCCCATGCCCAGTCGGGTGATGTGCTTAAGTTCCTGTGCGGTAATGCTCTTACGGCCCTGCAGCGTATCCAGCAGGTCCTTCAAGCTAACGTCCTCACAGTGGCAGATATAGGTCTCCGCGGCCGGTTCGGCGCTGCAGGGCGTCAGTTCCAGCGGGGCGGGGTAGTCCTCCTTAAGGATGAATCCGTGGGCGTCCGTCAGGTCGCCATCCAGCCGGGTGGCTTTCACCACGGCGATATGCGTCTTCCCGGGCTTCCGCATCACGCGTTCGATCTCGCCCTCGCCGACCTTTGCGCCGTTGTCATCGACAAGGAATACCTCCTTGGCGCCTTCGGGAAGGTTGAATTCCAGTGGCAGGTAGACCTGGTTGCGATCTTTGCGGTAGCCGAAGATGGCCAGGCCGGGGCACTGGGCGACGCACTCCATGCAGCCGATGCACTTGTCGTAGTCGATCTTAGGCGTGACGGAGGTTGAACTCTTGGTGATCGCGCCCTGCTTGCAGGAGAACGAGCAGGGGTTGCAGGCGAACCCGTACAGGCAGTCCGCAATGACGAAACCTTTGGCGGCCATCCGCTCGGGGGAGGGCTTCCGGGGCTCGTCCAACAGGCGGACCGGCCGCTGCTGGGAGTCGATATATTCCTTGGATACAGTGAGATAGGCGTCGT
>Ga0265298_10010867_pt1 | contig 10702 bp, 8 predicted proteins | sample AusTroGonzalo_MG_3_FD_193486 | JGI IMG/M metagenome (GOLD analysis project Ga0265298, IMG submission 193486) | Bovine rumen microbial communities from tropical cattle in Woodstock, Queensland, Australia - Gonzalo_01 | ecosystem: Host-associated > Mammals > Digestive system > Stomach > Rumen ...
CGTACGCGAGGACAACCTCAAGAAGCGCGGCGCAGTAAGCGAACCCGTGGTCAGCGACATGGCCCTCAACGTCATGGATTTGCTCGATGTGGACTATGCTGTGGCCACCTCAGGCATTGCGGGTCCCGACGGCGGCACAGCAGAGAAACCCGTCGGCACCGTCTGGATTGCCGTTGCTACCCCTACCCGACTGACCACCAAAGAGTTTCACTTTGGAAAACATACGGGACGACTGCAGATTATCGAGCGGGCTGCCAACGCCGCTCTCAACATGCTGCGTCTCGAAATTGAGAAAGACATCCGGCGATGAACGCACAAATCGCTCGCTTCAAGCAGTATTTGATGTACGAAAAAGGCCTCTCGCCCAAGAGCGTGGAGGCCTATTTGCATGATGTGCTGCTCTTGGAGGAGTTTTTGGGCGAAAAGAAGATAGAAGACGCCACCTTGGAAGACTTGCAGCAGTTTCTGAAGCACCTCTACAAGTCCGACTACAACGCCCGTTCGCAGGCGCGAATCATCTCCGGAATGCGGGCGTTCTACCGCTACCTCATCTACGCCAACGTGCTGGAAACCGACCCCACCGAACTGCTGGACGCCCCGAAAATCGGAATGCATCTCCCTGATGTACTGACCGTTGAGGAAATCAAGAGCATCATGGAGGTGATAGATTTGAGCACGCCGGAAGGCCACCGCAATCGCGCCATGGCGGAGGTGATGTACGGCTGCGGGCTGCGTGTGAGCGAACTCGTCACCTTGCGACTCTCCAATCTCTTTTTCGACGACGGCTTCGTCAAAGTGGTGGGTAAAGGCAACAAAGAGCGGCTGATTCCTATCGGGACGACAGCCATCAAAGCCGTGAACCATTATGTAGAAGGAAAACGTAAACTACTAAAAATCAAGAAAGGTGAGGAAGATTACGTCTTCTTAAACCGCAGAGGCGCGCACCTCACCCGCGAGATGGTTTTCATGCTCGTGAAAAAGTGGGTGAAGAATGCGGGCATCGACAAGACGGTGAGTCCTCACACGTTCCGGCATTCATTCGCCACGCACCTCATCGAAGGCGGCGCCGACCTCCGCGCCGTGCAGGAGATGCTCGGCCACGAAAGTATCACTACTACAGAGATTTACACGCACCTTGATCAGGACTATCTACGGACGAACATTGCGCGGTTTCATCCGAGGTATTGATCAATGCATAATGAAGAATGCATAATGAAGAATGATTTTGGATGTGCGAGATTGTAGAGACGATGTGCACATCGTCTCTACGGAATTACCGGTTAATCACCACCTTTTGGATGTTCGTGCGATTCTCATTATCGCGAACCTGCAGAAAATAGACTCCATTATTCCATTTATCGCAAGAAATCTTCTCCACCTCATTACCTGAAAGGGTGAAATAGTCGATTTGGCGTCCTGTCATGTCGAAAACGGTGACATCAGCCAAATTCTCGCCCTGAATCAGCACAAAATCAGTGGCAGGATTAGGATAAATCCGCACATTCAACGGTTCGTGGTTGTCAATACCCACGCCACCCATCACAAAAACGTGCGGGTCGGCAGCCCCGATATACGGGTGCTTTTCGCATCTGCCCGATGCATCCTTCGCACATATATAATATTGTATAGAATCACCGGATTGAAGACCTGCGCTTGCGAAATCGAATTGATACTCATTTCCAGAAGTATATTGCAATAACTGATGTTGCCATTCCCCGTTATTGATTTTGTAATACACTAACAATGAATCGGTTATCAGACTTGCACCGCTTAACGCTTTGATAGTCACGGAAATATTAAGATCACTGGCAAGGTTTTTAAGACCTAAAATCGGATAGTGTTTGAGATAAAGCATTCCCAGATCAGCAAGTTCGTGGGTACGGCAATGCAAAGCGTCCGTACTTAACCATGGTGTGTAATTTGACTGCATAATGGGCACGATGGTGTAGCCTGGCATTGCTTGTTGATAGACCTCAATTGCCTCATTATCATGGGAATTGCCCGTAACCGGCACAAAAACATGGTCGTTCAAAATCAAAGAGTTAGTATAAGGAGTAGCTTTATTGCTGTTTGGATTTACATACACCCGATAGACTTGGTAGTGGTTGCCCCAAGGGGTAGTGGCTTCTGCAAAATACTGTGCCATAGCTTCATAGTTGGCATAACGAGGGTCATTTTGAGGCACTTGTCCAATCAACACCTTATCTACATCCAGGAATTTGCCCCAACAGTCAATATGGGCAATATACTCACCCAGCGGATCAGCTAAAAACATGTAATTGTCAACGCCCAAGTAGTTTAGGGCAATATTAGAAAGGGAAGTTTCTGTTTCGTATGGATTCTCCTGAAGCACCAGCACGGTAGAAGCTGCGGTGCCGTAACCGTCCACCATATAGTTGCCACCAGTGTGCACCATCGGCATTTCGTAACGGTTAACGCCCAAATAATCAACCACATACTCCATAGAAATATCGTCATTCGGACGTTGCGGACGATTATAGACAAAGTCGATTACATTCACAGAATCGTGTCCATCAATGATAAACCATGGACCGTAGTCGCGCACCCAGTAAGAATCATGGTTGATCAACCAGAATTGCACGTTGGTCATATTTACTTGACTGGTAGTGAAGTATTGGGCGGCTTCAGCACTATCAGAAGCATCATCCACCAGTATTTTCACTTGTGTGATTTGGGACAATTCGCGTACCAAAGCCACGGGCACGCCAAGCGGATAAGCGATCATCACGCCACCCATAGGCTGAAATTCTGCCACCGCAGTGACGGGTGCAGTAGGAGTTTGTGCATCTCTTAAGTGCGCTTGTTGCGACAAATACGGGATCATTTGGCGCTCTTCCGCTGTCGCGTGATGCGGAAATTTCGGATGAATGTCGTAATGCTTTTGTTCGTTTTGTGCGAAAAGTGTCGCAAAACAAATCATCGAAAGAAGAAACAAACCAAATTTTTTCATCGTTTTATTTAATGTTTTTTCAGAATAAAGATGTATATACAATAAAAAAAACGCTTATTTGTTGATAAAAATAAGCGTTTTTTGTTTGTGACCCCTGCAGGATTCAAACCTGCAACCTTTTGATCCGTAGTCAAATGCTCTATTCAGTTGAGCTAAGGGGCCCTGCTTCAAATGAGCGTGCAAAAATACAATTTTTTTGATACCATGGTATATTAAAAAAAAATTTTTTTTAATGTGATGACATATTGAAAAAAAGTGTATTTTTGCCGCCGAATTGATGATAAAGAATGAGCTATGGTGTAATGGTAGCACTACAGATTTTGGTTCTGCCTGTGTAGGTTCGAGTCCTGCTAGCTCAACAAGAAACTCTCACCGATTTGGTGGGAGTTTTTTTTACGAATTAGAGTAATAATTTAGATACATTAATATTTTTTAAAAATGGAAGAACAAATCAATCTTATCAGCACTTTTGCCGATTTCAAAGAATCAAAAAGCATTGATCGTGAGACGCTTATGATGATTTTGAAAGAAGTTTTCGTAAGTGCGCTAAGTAAAAAATACGGTACGAACGCCCAGTTCAATGTGATTGTCAATGTGGACCGCGGTGACCTTGAAATCCAGCATTCCTTGGAAGTGGTGGAGGATGATGAGGTGACGGATCCCGCTAACCAAATCGCGCTTTCGGAGGCTATCAAAATCGAGCCCGACTTTGAGGTGGGTGAGGAAGTGATTGAGCAAATCAAGCTCTCCGACTTCCAAAGACGCGAGATTTTGGCCCTGCGCCAGAACCTTAGCAACAAGATTTTGGAGCACGAAAAGGATGTCATTTTCCACAAATACGAACCCCGCAAGGGTGAATTGATCACCGGCGAGGTGAGCCAGGTCTGGAAAAAGGAGATTTTGGTGGTGGATGACGAGCGTGTGGAGATGGTGCTGCCCAAAACAGAGCAGATTCCGTCGGATTACTACAAGAAGGGCGACAGCATCATGGCAGTCATCACCTCCGTGGACGTGGTCAACGGCTCTCCTCGCATTCTGCTTTCCCGTACTTCTCCCAAATTCTTGGAGTGCCTGATGGAACGTGCCATTCCGGAAATCGAGGAGGGTGTCATTATTATTAAGGATATCGTGCGCGTGCCCGGTGAAAGAGCCAAAGTGCTGGTGGAGACCTACGATGACCGTATCGACCCCGTGGGAGCCTGCGTGGGCGTGAAGGGCAGCCGTATCCACGACACCGTGCGTGAACTTCGCAATGAAAACATTGACATTATTAATTATACGAACAAGAAGGAATTGTTGATTGCTCGTGCTTTGAATCCCGCCAAGATCTCTTCCATCGAGTTGGATGAAGAGAACAAAACCGCTAATGTCTATATGAAGTCTGACCAAGTGTCACTGGCTATCGGTAAGGGCGGCTATAACATCAAGTTAGCCAGCAAGTTGTCTGGTTATGAAATCGATGTTTTCAGAGATGATATCAAGGAAGAGTATGTGATTCCGTTGTCCGAATTCAACGATGTGTTCGACCAGTGGGTCATTGACACGTTCATCGGTATCGGTTGTGACACTGCCGAGAGCATCATGCAACTGAGCCGTGAGGAGCTTATCCGCCGCACCGACCTCGAAGAAGAGACTGTCGATGCGATGATTGCTGCCGTTAAGGAAGAATTGGAGAAATAAGCCTCCTAAAAACCGTATTCAATTCACGAAATTTTAAACAGATTCAGATTCATCAATATGCCGGAAGAAAAAACTTCGCTGCGAATACCCAAAGCAGCCATAGAATTTAACGTTTCTCAGGAGCGTATCATCGATATCCTGACAAAGCACGGATTTGAAATCAAATCCCCGTCTGCCAAATTATCCTCAGAAATGTATGATTGTCTGTTGGGAGAATTGGCCAAAGATAAAATGGTGAAGGAAAAGTCAGGGCAAATGGTGCCTTCAAAAGCCAAAAAAGAGGAAGCCAAAGCTGACGAAGCCGATTCTGTCCATGATGACAAAGGCAGCGGTCATGTTTTGATCCACACCACGGGCATTCAGACGGTACAGTCCCCCACTCCCTATCTTCCAGGAGTGAAAGAAGTGGGCAAAATGTCTTTGGAGGACTTAAAAAAGCCCAGTAAATCAAAATCTTCCAAGAAGAAGGAAGAAGCACCCGTAGCATCCGAACCCGAAAAGGCGGACGAGAATCTGCAGGAGACTCCGGCATCTCCTCAGGAGACCTCTGTCACAGAGACACCGGTTGCTGCAACGCAAACTCCCGAACCCGCACAACAGGAAGAGTCTGTACAGGAGACCGAGCATATTGAAAATGAGGTTCCCCATCTCGCAGGACCTTCCATTCTCGGAACGATGGATCTGGATGCTTTGAAACCTAAAAAGAAAGCTACAACCAAGAATAAGAAAGGTCAGAAAAAGGAGACCGCCCAACCCAAGCAGGAGAAGGCGGAACCGGTAAAACCCGCTCCCAAACAGGAAGAAAAGCCTGCTGTTGAACCGCAACCTGCTCCTACTCAAGCTCCTCAACCCGAGCATATCAAGACGGTGGTGGATCAGATTAAGGGCCCCACGATTCTCGGTACGATAGATCTTTCCATGTTCCAGAGCAACAAGGGCAATGGCAAAAAAGAAGACCATCGCGGCGTAGAAGTTCAGGATAAGAAGAAAAAGAAGAGAAAACGTGTGGCGAAACCGGTCAAAACTTCTGCTAATCCTAATGTTAAAGAGGAGAAAAAACAGAAACAAGAGCCTGAAAAGGTTGAAATTTCCGCAGAAGATATCCACCGTCGTATTAAAGAGACCAAAATGCGTCTCGAAAGCAATACGAAGAAAACTTCTACCGCAGCTAAACGTAGAAAAGAGAAACGTCAACTTATCCATGAACGTATTGAAGAACAAGAACTTCAAGCCATTGAGGATCAGAAGACATTGCGCGTGACCGAGTTCATCACCGCCAACGAGCTGGCTACGCTGATGAACATCGATGTCACCAAGATTATCTCCACCTGCATGAGCATTGGCCTTTTCGTCTCCATAAACCAACGTTTGGATGCCGAAAACATCGCCATGTTGGCCGAAGAATTCGGTTTCAAGGTGGAATTCATCGATGCGGAGGAAGAAGACAATATGCATAATGCCGAAGAGGCTGACAAAGAGGAAGATCTGCAACCGCGTCACCCGATCATCACGGTGATGGGTCACGTTGACCACGGTAAAACTTCGTTGCTGGACTACATCCGCAAGACCAACGTTATTGCCGGTGAGGCTGGCGGTATCACCCAGCACATCGGTGCATACGAGGTGAGCCTGCCCGACGGTCGTAAAATCACCTTCTTGGATACCCCTGGTCACGAAGCATTTACCGCTATGCGTGCCCGTGGTGCGAAGATCACCGACTTGTGTATCATCGTGGTCGCTGCTGATGACGCGGTGATGCCGCAGACGGTTGAGGCTATCAACCACGCACAGGCCGCTGGTGTCCCGATGGTGTTTGCCATCACGAAAATTGACAAACCCAACGCCAATCCCGACAAAATCCGCGAGGAACTGGCCAACATGAACATCCTCGTGGAGGAGTGGGGCGGCAAGTACCAATGTCAGGAAATCGATGCCAAGCACGGTGACAACGTCCAGGAACTGTTGGAGAAAGTGCTGTTAGAGGCCGATTTGCTCGATTTGAAGGCTAATCCGAACCGTCCTGGTGTGGGTGCAGTCATCGAATCCGCTTTGGATAAAGGTCGTGGTTATGTGGCTAAAGTGCTCGTGCAGAACGGTACCCTCGCTGTTGGCGACCCGATTCTCGCTGGTAGCTGCTTCGGTAAGGTGAAGGCGATGTTCAACGAGCGTAACCAGCCCGTGAAGTCGGCAGGTCCCGCACAGCCTGTGCTGTTGTTGGGTCTGAACGGCGCTCCGCAGGCCGGTGATACCTTCAAGGTTTGTGAATCCGAGCAGGAAGCCCGCAGTATCGCTACCAAACGTGCCCGCCTTGCCCGTGAAATGGGTCTGCGCACGCAAAAGCACGTCACCCTCGAAGAGATCGGCCGCCGTATCGCCATCGGCGACTTCAAGGAGCTTAACATCATCGTCAAGGGTGATGTGGACGGCTCTGTCGAAGCTTTGGCTGGTGAGTTGCTGAAACTCAGCACCGAGCAAGTCCAGGTCAACGTCATCCACAAGTCTGTGGGTCAGGTCACCGAGACCGATGTCATGCTGGCCACCGCGTCCAACGCCCTCATCGTGGCCTTCCAGGTGCGTCCCTCTGCCAACGCCCGCAAGATGGCCGAGGCCGAGCAAATTGACATCCGCACCTACTCCATCATCTACACTGCCATCAATGAGATCAAGGACGCTATTGCCGGTATGCATTCGCCCGAAATCCGCGAAAAAGTGGTTTGCAACATCGAAATCCGCGAGGTGTTCCACATCTCCAAGGTCGGCAACGTGGCCGGTTGTATGGTGCTCGACGGCAAGCTGCAGCGTAACACGAAGATTCGCCTCATCCGCGACGGTATCGTCATCTATACCGGTAAACTCGGCTCCCTGCGTCGTTTCAAAGACGATGTCAAGGAGGTGGTTGCCGGTCAAGACTGCGGTCTGAACATCGACGGCTGCAATGACATCAAAGTCGGCGACATCATCGAAGGTTACGAGGAATTCGAGGTGGCTTACGGAAAATAAGACACTGCGAAACGCAGTTGGTTCCATAAAAAAGGCGCCGCAATCGCGATGCCTTTTCCATAAAATGGAAAAGTGGAATACATCAGTATTACGGAATGTGTCTATCATTCTGTTTATCACGGCGATGGCGGTGGTGGCCGAAGTCACCAACCAGCGAGAAATCATTTTCCTGAAGCGGGAGCACTGTGTGTAGTACTATGGTTGATGTCGGTAGAGGCACACTCTTGGGTGTCATTCTTTCCATGAGATGGCTAACTGCTCAAGGAGTACCGGAATAATGGCGCAGCAGTTGTTGTGCTTCCCAATTCTTACCATGACAAGGTTCTTGTCGGGGTTGACGTAAAGCACCTGGTTGCAGATGCCCAGTGCATAATAGCCGGAATGTTCTGGACGTATGTAGCCTTCGTAGTTTATATTATACCAGTTGAAGTGATAGCCGATATTGGTGGAATCGAACTCTATTGTTTGACGTATCCATTCCTCGCTCACAATACGCTTGCCATCCCACATACCATTATGGAGATATAGACGGCCTATTTTGGCGAGGTCTGGCAGGGTGGTTGCTATGCCGCCGAAGCTGTGCGCCACGTCGTGTTCGCGGCTGTCGATGTTGATGAGTGCGGAATGCTCCATGCCGAGCGGTTTCCAAACTTTCTCGCTAAGATAGTCGGCATAACGCTTGCCTGAAGCCCGCTCGATGACAACACCGAGAATGGCCGCAGTCATGCTTTCATATCGGCGCTGGGTGCCAGGTTCGCACCGGAATTTCAGCCCTTCTATCTGCTTCATAATGTCGTATCCGTAATTCAACTTGGCCATCGCGTTAAGGTACTTCAACTCTTTCCAGCTGAATTCATATACGTCGTCGAAATCCAGTCCGCTCTTCATGTCGAGCAGATGGCGGATGGTCAGCTTCTGCCACATCGGGTCTTTCTTCTTCAGCTCTGGCAGATAATCAGTGACGGGGTCGTCGATGCTGCGGATGTAGCCGTCATCAACCGCAATGCCGCACATTAGCGATGTGATGGACTTGGAAACGGAGAAGATTGTGGCCAAGCGGTCGGCCGTGAAATCACCATAGTATTTTTCGTAAACGATGCTGTCGTTATGGATGATGAGCCATCCCTGCGTGGTACTTGCCGACTCCATCTCCTCCCCGAAGGGCTTGCTCTCACAATGAGGCTGGGTGAAACGCAGCGTGTCTATCCAATCGGCCCGTTTGCCGACAGGAAACAGGAAGGTCTGCTCACCGCAGGATATCGTGTCGTGTTCGCGCTGTTCGAAACTGAAGATATTAGGACCGTTCTTGCCATCTGTCTTCAATCCCCTTACAATCGAGCAAGATGGCACGACCAATGCGATGATGGCGAGTGTCAATATTTTGATTAAGGCATTCATAGTATCGTTTATTGTTTTGAAAGAATTTGCAAAGGTACGTTTTTTTTATCCAGACATTTTATTAAATCTTGTGTAATTGTTGCAACGGTTTTTCGTAATTTCCCGTAGGAGATTCCGCTCGTCAATCCCAAACATAAAAAATCCGTGAACATCTGTCTGGACCGAGGTTCTCGACCACCTACACTACAAACAAGAAAGCTCACGGAATAATCATGAGCATTTCACCTTTCTTGAGTAGTGTAGTTGAAATTGTCGAGATTTTGGCCCACTTGAAAAGCTAAAACGCTTTATTTCAATATGTTATAATTTTAATTCTTCTTTTTGGTGTTCTTTGGGGTTTGGTGAAAAATTCGGGGTATAATTAATGTTATTCTTGCTCCATTTCTGAGAGATATTGTTCAATGATGGGCTTCAATTGTGGTATGTCAACGGCAATGGTTTCCCACAATTGTTCAGGCCGTATCTTATAGTATCCATGCACCAGAACATGACGCATACGCTCAATATCGTCCCAATTCACTTTCGTGTGATTGGCACGATATTCAAAAGTCAATTTATAGACAGCCTCGCCAATTATTTCGACATGTTTTACCAGGCCGAAATACACAACTGGATCAGCTAATGCCTCCTCCATTGTGTGGTGTGATTGGTAATTCACAAGCACGTTCATGGCTTCAAGGATGTGTTGAAGTCGTTCAATGTCTCTAACTTCTTCTCTCATAAATTAGTTGTTTATCTCTGTTTGCAGATTGTACAGCAAAAGGTAGCAGGCAACCTTCTTCAATCAAGTCAACAGGATGGCCTATACTTCGCTCTAATTCTCCCATCATGCGTGAGATGGTCAACAATGACACTTTGGCATTATCATCATATACCACCAAAATATCCACATCGCTTTCGGGAGTTTCCTCCCCACGCGCATACGAGCCAAAGATCCAAGCCTTCAACACAGGTTGGGTCTTGAAATACTCGCGGATGGTCTCTATCATTTCTGTGCTCATAATCGTCTTCTTTCCAAAGGCAAAAATACATTTTTTATATATACAACACATTGGGGCGAATAATTATTCGCCCTTACAAAAAAAGGCGCCGCAATTGCGACGCCTTTTTCATATCATGCATACAAGAAATTAGTTCTCTTTGTCTCTATATTCTTGAATGATGCTCTTCACATTGGCGGGAGCGAGGCGGCCGAAGACCTTGCCGTCAACCAAAGCGACGGGAGCCAGACCGCATGCGCCGACGCAGCGCAAAGAGGTGAGGGAGAACAGACCGTCCTTGTCCGTTTGACCGACCGGGATGTGCAGTTCGTTGGTGAACGCATCCAGGATCTTTTCGGCACCACGCACGTAGCAGGCCGTACCCATACACACAGACACCGGGTATTTACCCTTCGGCACCATGGTGAAGAAAGAGTAGAAGGAGACGACACCGTAAACCTTTGCGGTCGGGATGTGCAGTCTCTCAGCAATCAACTCTTGTGCTTCAGCAGGCAGATAGCCGAGGAAATCCTGAGTCTGATGCAGAACGTTAATCAATTCGCCAGGAGCATTATTGAATCTGTCGCAGATCTCAATAATCTTGTCGCTGACTTCCTTTTTCATTTTGATAATTATCTTATCCATAATGGTGTTTTTTTAATTATTGATGAAT
>Ga0265298_10010872_pt1 | contig 10700 bp, 12 predicted proteins | sample AusTroGonzalo_MG_3_FD_193486 | JGI IMG/M metagenome (GOLD analysis project Ga0265298, IMG submission 193486) | Bovine rumen microbial communities from tropical cattle in Woodstock, Queensland, Australia - Gonzalo_01 | ecosystem: Host-associated > Mammals > Digestive system > Stomach > Rumen ...
GCCGATGTAGTCAATCTTCAGCTTCGTGAATATATTCGGCTGTGTGGCGTCAGTAAAACGGAAGCGCAGCATGGCCCCGACGCGGTTCATTCTCAGACTATGAGTGGCACCCTCTTCGCCCACGTCTATCATTCCGCAATAGCAGAACGTGTCCGTCAGCTTCTCTCCGTCCGATGCCGTAAATTGCACCAGCATCGGCGACTTAATCGTAGCACTCTTGACAGACGAATGCCCAACAGCCACCACGGTGTACTTGCCTGGTGCCAACTCACAAGTAAAGCTACCGAAATCAGCGTCATCCTTTGTCTGCGTCTTCACGGTGCTGAACACCTTCTCACCGTCATCGTTGAACAGCTGGACGTTCAACTTAGAGAAGTAGTCCGCTGGATTAACCGACCCCCGTGTGTCTGCCGTTGTCGGAATGAACGTCAGCCGGACGTTTCCTTTGCCGTCTCCAGCAGCATCACCAGAAATCGACTTCTCGCAGGCGGTGAGCATCACGGTCACCGCCAGCAGCATTAAAATGTTTTTCATAGTAGGTTCCTCCTTTCTTTTTGTTTTGCATACAGGGATTTTACCCCCCCCATTAACATACGTTAACGGTTTGTTAACAAGTTTCTTTTCCATAATTTTTTTGGTTTTAGTTATACATTGCCTTGCGCATTTCTACGAGGCTTTCCCTCATGTTCAGTTTGTCTCTGTGCCACAGCGACCATCGTTGCCGCCACCTTGTCAAAGTCATTGTGAATATCCTGCGCAAGAACCTTCGCATATCGCTGCGTGGTCTTGACGTTCGTCTGCCCCAGCATCTTTCCGACGTGTTCAATGCGGGTACCTTTGCTGAGCATATACGTGGCGAAGGAATGACGTGCCAGGTGACTGTGCAGCTTTGTCTCAATGCCAGACATCGCGCCAATCGCCTTCAGCATCCTGTTATAAACATGATTCTCTATTTGCGGAGTATTCCAGTCGTATTTCTTCAACACATCGACTACTGGAGGAAGCAGCTGGCTGACATACGGTACCCCTGTCTTGATGCGTTCGCCAACGTTTATCCATTTTCCCTTCACCTTCTTGTATTGGCTGATGTCGAAGGCTTCAGCATCGCTGTACGACAATCCCGTCCACATCTGGAAGACGAACAGGTCGCGGCATTGCTCCAACATGGAGCCGTCAGGCAATTCCAACGCCATGATAGTCTGCATCTCCTCTTCCGTCAGATATTCGAAGTTCTCGCGCTCTCCACGGTCAAACTGGCCACGCAGACGCTCATACGGAGTGCGGTCAATCTTTCCGAACATATCAGCACGTCGAAGCAAAGCCTTCAGGCACTTATGGTAATTGTAAATGGCTCCGTTGCTCAAACCTTTTCCAAGCCTGCCATGTGCCGTTGCACCCATCTTGTCGGCATCGTTCGTCAACTGATGCAACCATGCGTCAAAGTCCATAATTCCTTCAATCGTCACATCCTTCCAACGTCTCAACTTTCCATATTGCTCCAGCCTGTTCTGAAGCGACATATAATGCTTCCGTGTACCAGGTTTTATGTCGAGTTTCGGTATTTGTTCTCCAACCCATTTCAGCAGCGTGGGCTCGTCGCTATGCTCTTCAACCAGCCGCCACACCTGCGCACGGATGTCATCGGTATTGATTACACCACTTCCGTCAATGGCATCATTCACGCACGCGAGTACTTTTTTATATATAATGCTGACCCGCTCGTTCAGTTCTTTGGCACCGGCACAATTTACCACCTGTCCTGCAATCAACTCCGACTTGTGGCATTTTACACCCGTCCCGAAATGGTACGACTTGCGCTTATAGGTCACACGTATCTCCACCTGACCTTTTCCACCTTGAGGAACTCGTCCGCGATGATCCCAGACGATGGCGGTCGTTATCTTTGATGTATCTGTTATGTTTGTATTCATAGGTTTTTAGTTTTAATTGTTAGCAGGCATCATTCAGCGTCAGGACTCCCTAACCACTCCCATATTTTGTCGAGTGACGGCTGCGACTTTTCATCCGGGGTCATGGGTTCAATCCAACCGGGGTCTGAACTGCTTCTAAGCCTGATTTTGTTTCCCCATCATTTTTACCCTGGGGAAACCATTGGGGAAACATTTGCTGTTCTAATGTCTTTTGATGTATCATGTTGTTTTTCTTTGATTCTCCTTTAAATTCTCGAAAAACCTTGTGTTTACGGTGCTCGCGGCCATTTTACGGCACCTTTCAGATTCTTAGCATGTGATCCGCTTGGGGTTTGGATGAAAGTGGATGCTTTTCCTTTGTTTATTGGGTTTTTCATTGACTTGTATTTTGGGGATGGGGAAACATTGGCTCAATTAGGCGCAAAATAGTAGTGGAATTGAGGGGCGGAAGTTCATCAAGAAAGATGAGCCTGGAGCGTTCTGGATGAATGTTGACTATTTTTGCCATAGTTATTTGCGTAAGATATAGCAGTCTGAAAAATACACGCCGTCGCTGTTGCCTATGTAGCAGAAACATGAACATGGAAGACGGGTGGCGTTGCGGACTTCGGAAGTCATGTCTTTAGGGACGTAGCCGACATGGTGGCCGTCAGGTGCGAGCACCTTGATGGCGTTTGGATCGTAGTCGTTGGTAGGTTCTGCTTCGAGATTGCCTTTGAACTCGCCAAGATAGTCGTCAATATTCTCACGATAGGACATGCCTGCAATATTGAACTCTACAATATCAAATTGGTCATAGTCTTTTGGCCAGACTGAAGTATGATAACCCTTGTCTTTTATGCAGAAGTATCTTAGATGTTGAACGGGTGTATTTGGATTCCCAGCGACAGAATCGCTGGGCACGGTAGTGACGGGGTCGCCATTGTCGTTAAGAAGGTCAAAGTGCATCTTTTCAGCTTGGTGCATTGGTTCGTTGAGAGTGTGAGCAAGTCGGCCTATTGCAAAGACAAGGCCTGCGAGGACGATGATGAATAAAAGAATGATGACTATCATAGTTGTGCTTTTTTAGATTTTGCATCTTCAGCAGCTCCCATTTTAAATGGATATTTAGCGAGACCGGATTCAGCGGCTTCGATAACAGCTTTTGCCTCATTCAGGTCAGCGCGGAGCTGGGCAACGAGTTCTTTGAGATTTTCTATGCGAGCTTCTTTTTCAGCGATAGCTTCTTTGAGTTCAAGGATGCGCTCGTTTTTCTCTTTGATTATTTCGTCTTTTGATTCAAGTGCGATACGGAAGGCTTCTACGCTTTCTGCTTGCTGGGCAAGGTTCGCATTGAAGACACTGGATGGTGTAGGTTGTCCCGCTGGCACGTTCATCATATCCTCTATTTCCTTCCATTTTGATTCGCGACGAGCTTTTAGCCGGTCATAATCGGGATTGCTGCGTCGCATTTTGATTTCTGCCAATTCGTCATCAGGTATGTTCGGCAATAGCATGATGTCGGTATATCCATCAAGGTAGTCGATGCTGATTTGGCCAATATTTTTCTGGACTGACAAATCTACAAGTGCATATTTTGTTTTGTCTGGAACAAAATATTTGCCGCTCCTGTAAAACGAAATATACGGACTTTTGCTGCCGATGAGTCTACACAATTCCTTCTGGCTAATGTCAAGCCTTTCCATGACATAATCAAAAGCCGCAAGGAAGTTGGTATTTGCCTGTCTTTTTTCTTCCAATTCTTCTTCTTTAGCCATAATTATAGAGGAATTATGTTAAGTTATATTAAATTATAGTGCAATTATAGTAATGTTTCAATTTTTGTTTTTATATTTGCACTCGAAATTAAGCAAGCAAGCAAAACAACGAGGCAAAGAAATATCCGTCTGACGAGAGACCCGTCTTCGCGAAGCGGAGAACCGCCTGTTTTGTAGCCACTTTGGGAAGTTAGTGGGTTGCAAATATACGGAATTTCTTGCCAAGTTGTTGCAAAGCAAGCAAAAGTTTAAGAAAAATTAAAGTAAAAACATGGTAAAAGACAAGGTAACAATCGAGGATTTGGAGCAGTTCGCAGTAGGCGATTCTATGGCGTACACGCTGCCTAACTGGGATAAAGCTCGCAGTGCCGCTTCACTGGCAAGCCAGATGAAGAACCGTGAGAAGACTTATGGTTGGCAGTTCAAGGCTCCCATCAGTCCTGCTGTTGAAGGAACTATGCGCAGAACGGTGACTATTACCAGGACGGCGTGACTATACACGGGAAAATGTTACTAACCAAAAAACAAGAAATTTACAATGACACAGGCACAACTTGAAGCGAAGGTGCTGGCAACGGTATGGAAAGCCATGACAACCATCAATGAGCGATGGGTGACTGCTGAGGTGCTGTGCCAACACGTCGGGACGCTCACACCGAGGTTCTTGAAGGATCATGGCCAGATGTTTAACCGCACCCGTGTGGAGTGGGACGAGAACGGTCGGCATGTTGCATCCAGGGAATGGTTGTACCCGCTGAATGAGATTAAGCAGTGGATAGCGGACGGGAGAATCAAGGAGTTGAAAGTGATCTCGCGATAGAATCGCGACGCAAAAGACGAAGAAAGGAAGGTTGGCTGAGAGGCTGAAAGCACCGCACCGCTAACGCGGCTGTCAGAAATGGCACGGGGGTTCGAATCCCTCACCTTCCGCAAACGCCGAGGGACGTGCAGCGAGCAATCCCGGCAAGTAGGCTGACATATTGAGATACAGGGAGAGGGGTATCGCCTGAGAGCAATCAGCAGGAATCGACCCACCCAAAACGGCATCGAAAGAGACCACGAAAGCGGATGGAGTGGAAAGAGACGGTATCCAACCCGTAAGTACAACCGGCAGCGAGTAGAGGTAAGTTCCGACCCCCGCAACGGCCACGAGTTGGCCCCGACACGCAGATAATAAGGCGGGAAGGTAGTAGTGTAAGTCCGAGGGAAACGTGTTGAAGAAATTTATGTCGGGCGAATGAGCCACCGTAATGGGTGGATTTAAACAGAACGATTTAACGATGACCTGAGAGCAAGCACCAATAGTGCGTGAGCCCATGTTGCGGGCTGGGATAATGCGAAAGCAAAAGTGAGGAGTGGCTTCCTTGCGTGGCTTGGTCGAAGGTATAATGCAATATATAAAGAAATACGGTTTGCCGTGTAGCTCAGTAAAGGCAGAGCATATCCAGTAGGAAGCCAAAGGCTCTTTGTTACAGTCGTCAACACTGGCGGCAATACCTTAGCGGATAAGGTCGGTGGTGCGAGGCCACCCACGGCAACAAAGTCCAAGCGTGGACGATACAAGGATTTTTAGTTAAACATGGGTTTTTATCAGCCTGCCTGGGAAGGTCGGCTGTTTTTTATTGTCGCAATCTAATTGCGACTCAATGGACGAAACAATTTATTCACTTAAAACAATATGACTATGAAAAAGAAAATCAAGAATTGGATGGGCAGGAACAATATGACGTTTTCTGCCATTTGCGGTGAGACGTTTACGAATGCCGATGTTGTCTATACACACATCGGGTTGGTGGTATTTCTGGTGGTGATGGGGATTGCCGGCAACTTATCCTAAAGACTATGGCAGGATTCACAAGAAGGACAAAGGAAGAGGTGAGGGAACTCACATCTTCTGAAATGAAGTTCGTGCAAGTATTGGTGGAGATACTATTCAAGTGTCAGGGCATCGGAAACCGCATCTATCGGCGACAGATTGACGCGAAGATGGTTGTGTTGGGCGTTGGCCCTGAGCGGGTTACGGACATGATAGCGCATATCCGCAAGAAAAACCTCGTACCATGCTTGGTGACATACAGAGGTGGCTACTACGTGGCGACTTCCCGATCAGACATGATGGACTACATAAGCAGGCTGGACTACACTATCAGCGACTTGACGCGACAGTTGGAAGACCTCTGTAATATTAAGGAGGCTGCAAGGAAACAATGCAAGGAAAGGTTTGGCACATGATTAAATAATAATAGGAACTATGAAGATTACATTTTCGAGAAATATCAACGACATCGGCTGTGCGATTGAAGCCAACAAGGATGAGATTGGCGGCGTGAGGCAGTTGAAGGCTTTGGCCGACAAGTTCCAGAAGGAAATGACGCGGGCCTATGAAGCTGCCGAGAAGGTGTTCAAGGAATATCCTGAGTTCAAGCAGGTGACGCTGGACACGATGACGGACGAAGAGCGACGAATGATTGAACTATCAGAACATAGTAATAATCAAAATTAGTGTATTATGCCAAAAGAACAAGCAGTGAGAGTGAATCTCTCCACACAATCAAAAGACATCCTCGCCACTATGCACGAGGAAAAACCGAAGGCTTACTACTACTTCCGCAAGAAATACGGAGGCAAGCAGAAATACCTGAAGCTCGAAGACCAGATGCTCGACAAGGCTCTGGAAGAGAAAAATGACCAATTTACGGACATCGACTATTGGATTAGCAAAGTCGGCAACAGATGGATGACGTACACCCAGGCTGAGTATTTCCCGCGAGCCATGTATGCCAACGCTTTCCATTATGCCTTCATCTACTACGAAACAATGGCATCGTGCGGTGCATTCTTCCCACTTTACGACCCAAGGAAAACAAAGAAGGGTAAGGTGAACGAAAAGGCGAAGATTGCCGGAGTCATTCTCTACACTGACCATTTCTTCTATCAAATGTCGGAGCGCACGAAGATTGAGTATCGCTCAAAGGAACTCATCAAGGAGTTTGTGTCACAAAGACTCGAAAACGCAATGACGATAGATGATGAAACGGGCGAGGTGATTGTGAAGTTCAAGGGTGGTCACGGCTTCGGCAAGCGATATACCAAGAATCCGCAATACATAGCCATCCGCACATTCCTACGTGACGAGGAACTGAATGCCAAGCAGCGCAAGGCGTGTGAGCCAGTCGATACGATGTACGAGCTGGTGAAAGACGGCATGTATATGAACGATGTGGCCCTGAGCACAGCCATACTTCAGGATTATGAATCGGAAGAAGTAAAGCGCGAGAGCCTGAAGAGGTTGGAGGCCATGAAGAAACTCGGCATGGAGAAACCGATGCTGCTGACCATGAGTCTTGCGGCTGCGTATATCAGAGTGCTCGAAGACATCAATCATATAAAAACAAACAACCAGCAGCAAGCACTCATTACGCACTACATTACTGAATGCTCGACTGACTTCATCAAGAAATGGGCAGAGACAGATGCCATCGGACGTGATGACGAGTTCAAGCAGGACATGATAGACGTGTTCTGTAAGGTTGCTAAGAAGATGAAGTTGAAACATGTCTGTCGTGAGACCATCACAGATTGTATTGATAAAATTATAGCAGATAATAAAAAATAAAGATTATGGAAATAACAGGAAAGATTATTGCGGTGATGCCGGCAAACAGCGGGCAGCCGCAGAGGACGGGACAGACGTGGATGAGTCAGCAGTATGTGCTGGAGGTGCCGGGGATGTACCCGAAACGGATGGTGTTTGAAGTATTCGGTGAGGACAGGATCAAGAAGTTCAATGTCCAGCAGGGCATGGAGGCGACAGTCAGCTTCGAGATTGATGCTCATGAGTACAACGGTCGGTGGTTTAACGAGGTCAGGGCGTGGGACGTAAGACCAGCGGGACAGGCGGCGGCACCGACGGCGCAGAGCGTCGCATCTACGCTTTAGTTTATGCCGATATTCGGAGTTGTCATCAATGGTGACGGTGAGGTTGTAAACTTCCGCAAGTCTCCACATCAGGGAAACGATTGCGATGGCTTGGTGTATAAAGCAACAGACAAGGATGGGCAGGATTATCTGCTATTCCTTGTTAATGCTTTAAGCCAAGGTGATGCGGTCATCATTGCTCAGCAGAAATTCAAGGAAGACGAGTATGTCGCACTTTCTCCAATTTGGCAGCCTGGAAGCGTGTGGCCCGATAAGGCTGACGAAGGCTACGACCAGCAGGCGGTGGTACAGATATACTCGCAGAATATGGGACGCGGGTATATCACTACCGTGCCGACGCACGGCAAGACCAACCCATTCATCGACTGCTACAATGACAAAATCATGTGGGCATATATGCGGGACATCGAGGCGCGGATGGTGGAAGAGTGTAACTACTGGCAACAATGGGCGAAGAAAAACAGACAGCAATCCGAAGTGCCACAGGAGCTGGAAGCGGTTGCAGAGCCGATTCAACAGGCGAAACAACTTAGCTTCGACTTCGGATAAATAAAAGGAACTATGACAGAAGAGAGTAACAATAACATAACACAACCGCAAGACGCGGCGACGCTGCCGGAGGCTCCCGACCTGTTGAAGCAGGACGGGTGGTTCGGGACGGACCTGAGCGGATATTGGCTGCAAGATGATGACAAGTATGAACAGCCGGTGTGGACGCTCAGCTGGTGCGGCGTGAAGTTCGCACCGCTGGGAAACATCCACGCGCTGACGGGACAAAGCGGACACGGCAAGACGATGACGTTCTCGCAGATCATCGTGGCGGTGCTTGGCGGGCAGTTCGGACAGTTGCGGTGCATACTGCCGGATGACGTGCCTCGCACGGTGCTGTATATAGACACAGAGATGTCGAAGAACGACACGCTGCGAGTCCGTGAGCGTATCTTCCGACTGCTTGGATGGCGGTGGGGCGAGCATCACCCAGAACTGCGTATTTTGCGCCTCAGAGACGTCAGACCGCCGGAGGTGGGACAACAGCCCACGGCGAACGGACAAACGCCACAGCGAGCAGAGAAAGCGGGAAAAACGGGGCTTCCGCTGATGGAGGCGAAGATTGCCGTGATGCGCTGGAAGATGGTGTTGCAAGCCATTTGGGAGGTGCGCCCGACGGTGGCGGTCATCGACGGTATGCTGGACGTGATTCGTGACTACAACGACATCGAGGAGTGTCAGGAAATCATCACCAAGTGCATGCAAGTCAGTTCGTACTTCGACTGCTCCATCTGGTGCCTCGTGCATCAGAACCCAGGGCGGTTTGACAAGATGGCTGGTTCGCTTGGCTCTATCCTGGAGCGCAAGGTGACGGACATCCTTTCGACGGTGAAGACGAAGGACGAGAAGACGAACGCGGTGACGTTCAAGGTGACGCAGCTGAAGGCTCGTGGTGCAGACGTTCCCGACTGGCAATACTTCGTAGAGGATGACCGCGAGCATATCGGTATGCCGAAGATGTTCAGCAACGACACGGAGGCGATGCCCGACGACAAGCGCAGCCAGTACCGCCGAGAGCTGGACGAGATATTCAAGCAGACGGGCGTGGCGAACATGGGCGGCATGAGGTACACGGAACTGACAAAGGCCCTGAACGACTTGGGATATACCAGCAACCGCAAGGTTGACAAGATCATGAAGGACGGCATGGCCGAGGGAATCATCCGACATGAGGACAATGGACGCTACTACTACAACGGCAACACTCAGAAGCCACAGGTACAGCAGCAGGATATGCCGTTCACGCAAAATGAAGAGAAACCACCATTTTAATAACAAGAAACTATGAAACTGACAGCAGAACAACTTTTCAATGCGACTATCAAGATGATAGCTGCGAGCATGGCAGATGGAACGACTTTTGATTACTTCAACTACGAAAGGATTCAGCATTTTGTTGAACTTGCCAAACGCACAGCCGACATGGTTCCAGACGATAAGCCAAAGCAGTCAAAGTATAACACTGGCAACCTCTTCAAGAACTTCCCTTGGAAGGATGGAGGTGTGACCCGTACTGAGATGGAAACATGGTTGAAGATGCACAGTGGTTACACCAGCAACAGAGCCATGCAAACCATCATTAATAATGCAATCGCTGAAGGTGTGACACACAAGGATATTCACCTCGGTAAATATCTGCCTGGTCCTGACAACTCCCACGCTTAGCCCCCGTACCCCCGCCCCCTGTTATCTATCTTTAGATAGATAGATAACTGGGGCGGTAGAGTACCGAGGCGCGAGGCGACGCGCACGCATACATGCGCAAAAATCCAATAGCAAGACCCAACGGCATTAACCGCTGTGTGATTCAGCTTTCAACTCAAAGCAGACCATCCTGACCACGTTTGGGCGCGGCGGTGGGAGCAGGCGGAAAAACAATCGGCAAAAGCCGATTTGAAAATGGCAAAAGCCAATCTCGACATTGGCAAAAGCCGATTTATTTTTGACACGAAAAGACAATGGCAACAATCGACAAACTAACCGAGGAGAAAATCAAGGACGCGGCAAGCGTGGTGGATGTCATCGGCGACTTCTACGACCTACGGAAGAAGGGCGTGAATTATCAGTGCCTTTGCCCGTTCCACGACGACCGGCACATGGGCTCGTTCGTGGTGAGTCCCAGGAAGAACACCTACTCGTGCTACTCATGCGGAGCGCACGGCGACGCTATCGGGTTCCTCATGGCAAAGCAGGGCCTGTCCTACCCCGACGCGCTCAGGTGGCTGGCGAAGAAGTACAGCATCGTGATACCAGAGGACGAGAAGGAGGACTGGAGCGAACGGCTGAACGCCATCATCGAGAAGGCACGACAGGCCGAGGCGCGGCGACTGTCCGAAAGGGTGCAACCTAAGACGCTGTACCTGCCACTGGAGACACCCGCCGAGATGATGAAGCAGGCGGGCGGCTCGGACCTCGTGAGGTGGCTCTACTCGCTGCCGTGGGACGACGACCAGCGCGGACGGTTGCCGAAGATGCTGAAGAACTATGCCGTTGGTGTGAGCCGCGACGGGCTGTCGGTGTTCTG
>Ga0265298_10010873_pt1 | contig 10699 bp, 12 predicted proteins | sample AusTroGonzalo_MG_3_FD_193486 | JGI IMG/M metagenome (GOLD analysis project Ga0265298, IMG submission 193486) | Bovine rumen microbial communities from tropical cattle in Woodstock, Queensland, Australia - Gonzalo_01 | ecosystem: Host-associated > Mammals > Digestive system > Stomach > Rumen ...
CAGGCACACCGATGATGTTGCTAATCTCAATCAGGTCGTTGCGCCCGTCGGCATATGCCGTAAAATGCTGCATCGCCCTTGCGGCGTCATACGTGCCTTTCTGGCTGATGGTGGGATAAAGTCCGCGTTTGCCCAACTGCGGCTCACACGGACAGGTCATCACGTAATGCCTGTTATGCTCCAGTGCATCAATCACCTTCACCATCGCGTCGTACGAACCCTGCAGACCCTCAGCACTGATGAAATCCATATTGTCGGCCGAAGTATGATATTCCGGGAACTCGTGATACTTACTGCGACAGAACGCACAAACAGGCAGTCCGACACCCGCAGAACCATACTGCCGCTCATCGGAGGCACGCTTCATGAACGAATAGCGGATATAGTCTGGATAGTGGTAGTGGAGTACATTCTGCAGCACACGGTCAGCCAGCGTATCCTCATACTTCGTCGACACCATCGAATAAGTTCGGTCGTCGCCCACGCAACTCAGCACGAAACCAGCCTTCACGTGTGCCTGCATCTCCTTCAAGTTGCGGCTCAGGTAAGTAATCGAGCCGATGGTCTCGGGTACGATGACGAAGCGATAGGTATAACGCCGTTTCGGCAGACTCTTCACATAACGGATGAGGGCCGCCATCAGACAAGGGCCAGACAACTCATTGTTCGCCATCGAGGGATGACAGAGATACGTTGAGAAGAAAACCTCGTCTTTCGTCTCGCCTGGCAGGATCAGTTCGCCATACGTCAGGCTCCCGTCCTCGAGCGTGCTGTCGATGCACACCTCATACTGTTCGTCCGTCAGCCGTTCCTTCTGCCTTTCACTCATACAGAATCCCCAGCGCTCCTTATAATAAGAGGTCACATAGGGGATCCACTCAGGCTGGTCTGGCTGCGTATAGACATGCTCCAACAGTTCCTCGCGGCTCACCGTCTGGCGGATGGGCACTGAATAGCCCAGCACGTGCAGGTTGCAGTCTTTGAAATCAATGACCATCTTACCCTGCATATCCTTAATCCAGCCGCCTCGGATATTCCACTCCTTGGGCACCGTCCAGTCGAACACCTCCGTTCCCGTCGGCACCTCATGCACCGTCATCTCCGGCACCTCCTCACGGATCATCTCCAGCGACTGTCTGAACCCGTCGCCCGTAATACTGCGGCAGATCGGAAACAACCTCCCCGCCAGCTCGTACATATATCCACCTTCGCTTTTCACTTTGAACTTTAAGCTTTATGATTACCTTACTGTGACTGCGGCGTAGCAATTGCGGAGCGCCAGATGCCGATGCACGCTGAAGCCGTTCTTATTCACCCCGTCCACATCGTGATACTTGCCCACGTAGATGCGGTCGCCATTATGATCAGTATCGCTGCACCACACGAAATCGTGATACCACAGTTTCTCGTCGTAACAGAACCAATAGGCAAAAAACGCATACGCACAGAGTATCGCCGTAGGGAAGGTATAGTCAACCGCCATCAGCTGTTCAGGCATCACGGCCCGCGACGCCTCGATCACTTCCTTGCGAAGCAGATACCAACGCGATTCCATCTGGCGGTCAATGAAGTCCTCGTGCATATACCAGTCCTGATTATAGAAACAGGGCTCGCTTGTGTCAGGATCGACACCGAAAACCTCCCGCAGCGTGCGGATGGTCAGAGGCTTCGCGCCCACGCTGGGCAGACCCATCACAAGCAGATAGTCCTTTGCACTCTGCTCAAGTTCCTCAAAGGAATAATTCAACTCAGGGATAATGATCTCCCCCTGCCCTATACGCTCCAGCAGTGATTTCACCTCATCTGATCCGATGAAATTCCTCCCGAAGAGCTGTTTCAGTCTGTCAATTGTGCTTCTTTCCATTTCTGATAGTCTATCACTTCCTGTGCATTGGCCAGATGGCCCATCTCAGTATATTTCTCAATCCTGAGGATTTCCGCCTCAAGGCGCTCAAAGCGTGTGCCCCACCCCTTGTCAACGAACCAGTCGAGGTTTCGGGCTGGTGCATTATAGAGCGTGATGCCGCTCTTCGAGTCGAGCACCTCACGGAGGAACGTCAGATAAGCCCGATACTGATGCTCATGCGATGCCACCAGAATCAGTTTCTTCCATCCACGCTCCTGTGCCATCCTGACCACCTCTACCGCCTGTTCACGGGTATTCAGCGATTTGTCCTCATGGATGATATCTTCCTCAGGCACCCCTGCCTCAAGCATTCTCGGCAGCACCTCCGCGAAAGGATAGCTACCATAGTCGTAATCGGTGATGTTCCCGCTGAACACGATCTTCGGCGCCTTGCCCTGCTTATAGAGGCTCACAGCCTTGCGGAAACGGTCGAAACCATCACCCTCCAACAGGATGATGGCGTCCGACGTCGACAGACAGTCGTTATCGACAATCGCCAGGATCTTCTCTCTATCTGTGATCATAAATCCTCCCAGAAGATTGGATCACGGGCAGGGATGTCCTTGTTGACAGTCTTGCCGATGATGGTATCCTTGAACTTCGGGGGAATGCCCAGGGCAGGACGCAGTACGTCGATATCCTCAGCAGTGATCACCTGACCCTTCTTCAACGGACGCTTGGCGTAGAGGCAACGACGCTGCACGAACACCGTCTCACCCTCCTCGGCGACCACTTCCTTGCGCGTTGAGCCCATCGCACGCTCCACCTCACGGATAGAGTCGACCATGAACTTAAACTCCTGTGGTTCCATCGAATGAGGATGGTCAGGACCCTTGTCTGTCTTATTCAGCGTGAAGTGCTTCTCAATCACACGACCACCTAATACGACGGATGCCAGCGCCACCACATGACCAGGCGAGTGGTCAGAATAGCCCGTCAGACAGTCGAACGCACTCTGATAGGTCTTCAAGACATTCACATTGGCGCTGTCGATCTTCGACGGATAATTCGTAATACACTGCATGAGCACGAGATCTTTATTACCTGTCTTCTCGATGGTGCGCACGGCCTCGTCAATTTCCGACATCGTGGCATCGCCAGTAGCCAGCATCACAGGGATGCCCTTCTTGGCAGTATACTCCAAAATCTCCAGCCAGGTAATCTCACCAGAACCGATCTTGATGAACGGAAGCTTCATATCAGCACAGAGGTCGATGGCCTCCTTGAAATACGGCGAGGTGGAGAAGTCGATACCTACCTTCGCACAGTAGTCGGCCACTTCCTGGTGCCACTCGATGGGGAACTCCACATCGCGGAACACCTCCGTTACTGTACGGCCCCATGAGCCATGCACGCCGTGAAGGGTCATCTTCGAGAAGCCACCTTCCGAGACGATGCTCTCGGCCTTGAAAGTCTGGAACTTGGCGCAGTCAGCACCAGCCTCCTTCGCGGCATCGATCAAGCGCTTGGCCTTGTCGAGACTGCCGTCGAAGTTACCGCCGATCTCGGCGATGAAGTAAGTGGGATAGTCCGGACCTATCATCCGGTTCCCAATCTTGATGTTTTTGTTAAAGTTCAACATATTCTCTTTATTCTAAATTCTTTATTATCTCTTTGCGATAAGGTCACCTTCCTTCTGTTCAACATCGTCGTTGAGATGACTCACCTCAGGATGGACGGCGAGCCATTCATAGATGCGTTCATTGGCGATGGGAGTGCCGTCATAGAGGGCCTCATAAATACGCTGGGCGAGCGCATAGTCATGGTCAGTATCCACCGTCAGACGGTAGTTACCACTCAACGGCAGATGATAGGGCACACGCTTCACTCGGAATCGTTCGGGATGGGTATACAGATACGGTGTCACATGCTCCCTTTCGCGGTCACTCTCCGCCAGCCTATAAGCCTCCTCGAGACCTTCTGCAAAGAACACCTCCACCCCCGTTCCCAAGGGTGCGCCCTCAGACGACACATAGTCGCAATCCGTAAGACCTTCTATCTGACAATCCGCCTGCTGCCAGTCCACAAAGGGATTATCACTGGTAGCACGCACCACAATCTCAGGCTGATACTCCCGTATGCAGCCTATAAAGCGCTCCTGCACATTATCCTCGCTGCCACGGAACGAAGGGATGCCCCGCTCTGTGAGGAAAGCCTCCAACTCATCGTTGCGCTCACCTGTTGGGATGGCAAACACCACCTGATCGATATGCCGGCTCAGACTCAGACGCTCAAACACATGTTCGGCAATCGTCTTCCCTCCCCTGCCCAATGGCATAATCACCTTATCCGGCAGTCTCGACGACGTCAGCCGCGCCTGTACAACACACAAAACTCTCATCACTTTTTCACCTTTTCACATTTACCAAATCGTCCAGCCGCCATCCACCTGGATGTTCTGCCCCACCACATAGCGCGAGGCGTCAGAGGCCAGGAAGAGCACAGCGCCCTTCAGATCCTCTGGATCACCCAGACGGTGCGACGGATTCTTGTCTCTCAGACGGTCGGCAAACACCTTGTTCTCCTGCACCTTCGGCGAGGGGAACGGACCTGGCGAAATACTATTCACGCGGATACCCCGATCGATAAGATACGTTCCGAAATAACGCGTCGTCTGGATGACGCTCGCCTTGGCTGCACTGTAGTTCACGGGTATCAGCGATGCCTCACAGGGAGGTTCATAGACAGCGAGGTATGGTGACACGATGCCGTACATCGAGGCAATATTCACAATCGAGCCTCCCTCTTTCATGAACGGCAGCACCTCACGGATGCACTTATACACACTCCCTGCGATGCCGTCAATACAGCGTGCCCAGTCGTCATCAGTCAGGTCTTCCGACTTCTTGCCGATGCCCGCATACTGTGCCGCATTGTTAATCAGCACGTCGATGGAACCAGCCTCGTCAGCCACCTCGGCAAAAGCCTGACGGATGCTCTGTGAGTCCATGATGTCGATGACGACGAAGTGCAATTTTGTGTCAGCCCCAAACACACGCTCAAACTTCTCGCGGCTGGTGCCTGCCACATATACCAGAGCTCCGGCATCAGCCAGAGCCTCGGTCATTGCCCTGCCCAGATGACCACAGCCACCCGTGATCAGGGCCGTCTTGCCTTCCAGCGAAAACAAATCTAATGTATTCATTCAGTCTTTAAATTCTCAATCTTTGCGATCTTGCCCGTGTAATACTGCTTGAAGTCCGACCACTTGTAATACGGATAGTTATCCGTCTTCACGGGGAGGGTCACCTCCGAACCGTTCAGCAGCGCCTTCACGAGGATATCGTCCGTGGCCTTCTTGCTGCGATAGAAAATCAGTTGGAGGTTTGAAGCCTTACACGTCTGCCAGTTCTGGTAGATGTTCTTCACCTCGTAGGGATCCTCAGGATCCTTGTCGGCACCGTTCAGACCCATCAGCACGGTCAGCGGTCCCAGACAGGTGTCGTGGCCGAAGCGGAGGTCGGCGATATGGTCACTGCTGCCATCAATCACGGCCGAAGCCTTCCCGATGATATCCTGCAGGATGGGCACCATGTCGTTCTGCGGCTCAAACACCCAAGAATAAGACCCGAGGTTCGACTGCTCCCACTGGGCCACCATCTCTTCGTCAGAGATCAATCCCTCCATCATTCCCTCATGGCCGATGCTGGGCAGCGAGGTGTAGAGGTTGATCAGGTTACTGCCGATATGATGCATGTTGCCTGGCAGCGAGTCTGTGCTCGTGAATGTGCGCTTCACCACCTTTTCACGCAGCGACTCGTCGAAAGAGAACTTATCACGGTTCTGCTCCCAGCGAGCCTTCGACTTCGGGAACTGACGCTTCTTCGGATTCTGGCGGTCTGCGGGCACCACGCCGTCGAGGGTAAAGCGCGACGACTGCTCACGGATCTCGATGGCAGGGTTACACTGTACCAACTCCTGACAGAACGACGACATACTCAGCACACAACGACCTGACAGCGAGGCGATGGCCAGCACGTTGCCGCCCTTCTTGAACACCTCGGGGAAGTTGTTGTACATCGTCCTGGCGATGCGCTGGTGCTGCTCCCATCCCAGGTTTGACAGCTCGCTCACACCCGTCTGTAACTCCTCTTTCGCAGCCATGAACTTCTCACGGAATGTCTCTCCAGCAGCCGTCAGCTGACCACGCTCATGCGCTTTCGTCAACAGATTAGCCAACTCCTGATAGAGCATCGCGTTCCAGTAGTAGCGCGAGCCGTGACGGCCGTAGTGGCTGATGTAGAAAGGCTTGTAACCCTTCGGTGCCTTCGTCAGCTGTGGGGTTGCAAACAGATACGGATAGTCCGTACCATACGATTTCTTTGGGTCGGCCTTCAGTTGGTCGAGAGCCGCGCCTCCCTGTGCCCATGTCGTCAGGGCCAGCCAGAGAAGCATCACAATGGTTAAGTTCCTTTTCATATCTCTGAATTCTATATACCTAATTGGATGCAAAGATAATAAATATTCCTCAAACATCATTATTTTCTCATCCGATTTAAGGGAATTTATGAGATTTGCACACAATATTTGACAGGAAATGTGTAACTTTGCAGCATCAAATCTACGAGAAAGAACAAGATGGCGGTATTTCAGTTAGACAAGAACCTGTGGTTTCCAGACCCTCATCTGGGTGAGGAAGACGGACTGATAGCGGTGGGCGGAGACCTCTCCATCGACCGTCTGATACTCGCCTACTCCAACGGATTCTTCCCCTGGTTCTCATTCCGTGATCGGAAGGAGCCGTTGTGGTACTGCCCCCTGCAGCGATTCGTCATCTTCCCCGATGAGATCCATGTCAGCCACTCCATGGAGCAACTGATCAAGAAGAACAGTCTGAAAGTCACCATCAATCAGGATTTCGATGGAGTCATCCGTGGTTGTGCCACAGCCCAGAACCGCAATCAGGAAGAAGGCGCATGGCTGGGACCAGAGATCATTAAGGCCTACACGGAGCTGCATCGTCAGGGCTTTGCCGCCAGCGTGGAGGTGTGGGAGGATAAGCGCCTGGTGGGTGGTCTCTATGGCGTAAACCTCGGAGCCTCATTTTTCGGCGAGAGCATGTTCTCGCTGGTGCCGAGTGCCTCGAAGTTGGCGCTGATCTCCCTGGCCCGTACGTTCGGAATGCTTGGCGGCAAACTCATCGACTGCCAGTTTGAGACGCCCCACCTCCGTACGATGGGCGGCAGACATATCCCTTACGAAGAATACATCCGCATCATCAAATCATAATCCGCTTTTACATCATTTACTGCGATCATCTACCAACTCCCTCGGTAGCGTGATCACCTTCAGGCGTTCATACCAGATACGGTTGGAACCTGCGACATGTTTCTGGGTATGACTGCTGACGATATAATAACTGGCCGTATATTCGTCCATCAGTTCAAGGAACACCTTCTTGATGCGCGAACACTTCTCGTTGATGGCATTGTCGAGGGGATTCACCAGATGGTCCACGCCCTCCAGAATCTTCTCCTTGTCCATCAACTTCGCCGTCGCCATATAATAACGCGTCAACTCCGCCCGATAATCCGCCAGCCGCTTGAACTCGATGCCCTCCGGATGCGCCAGGAACAGCAGATAGACAGCCTTATGCACAGGCTGCAACTCCACCTCCTTATTATTATAGTCTGTCAGGATGAAACGATAATCCTCCGTGATGACCAGCCGGCTCAGCCTCCCCTTGGCTGCCTCTATCCTGAGTTCCTCCAACAAGGACACACCAACAGCCTTCAGCAACAGGTCATACCTTCCCTCTGCCTGCAGTTCACCCACGAGCCTCCTCACCTCCTGGGCCTTTTGCTCTGATGTCAGGGAGTCACTCATTCCGTCACGCCGTCAATAAAGTTGTTAAGCCAGTTCTTCAACTTGTCGAGTGTGGTGGGTTCCCGTTTCTCCTCGTCCTCCTTTGGCTCAGGCTCTGGCTTTGTTTCAGGCTCTGGTTCAGGAATCTGTGCGGGTTCAGGATCAGGAGCCGTATCCACCTCAAAGGGCAGTTCCTGTTGCGTAATCACCTGCCCCACCGTTGATTTCATCTTGGGCTTATAGAGTTGGGGAATCAGATCCTCGTAGATGTCATCCTCAGACGAATGCACGTCAGTCATCACCTCACTCTTCAGGTCATCCTCCAGACCAGTCGCGAGGATTGTCACCTTCGCATCCTCGCCAAGCGACTCATCCGTCGAAGTACCCCAGATCACGTCAATATTCGGATCCAACTGGTCGAAGAAATCATCAATCTCCTGCAGTTCACGCACAAAGATAGGATGCTCGTCGCTGGCATAGATGTTAAACAGGATTCGTTTGGCCTTGCCGATGTCGTTACCGTAGAGCAACGGAGAGTCGAGCGCGTCGATGATGGCCCTCTCCACACGATGCTCACCGCTGGCACGCCCCATCGCCATGATGGCCCCGCCACCGTTCTTCATCGTGGTCTCCACATCACGGAAGTCACTCTTGATACCCCCGTCACTGGGCATCGTGATCAGTTCCGAGATACCTTTCACGGCATCCATCAGGATATTGTCAGCCCTCGCAAACGCCTCCTTCACAGACAGTTCAGAGTCAGCATACACATCACAGAGCCTTTCATTGTTCACGATCAGCAGCGCGTCCACGTTCTTCCGCAGTTCATCCACGCCCTTCAGCGCCTTGATGATCTTCCGCTTCTTCTCGAAATAGAACGGGATTGTCACCACGCCCACCGTCAGCAGTCCCATATTCTTCGCCACGCCAGCCACCACAGGAGCAGCACCAGTACCCGTGCCACCACCCATGCCAGCCGTCACGAAGACCATCTTCGTACCGTCAGACAGCAGTTTCTCGATATCGCTGATGTTCGCCTCTGCCTCCCTCTTGCCCAACTCAGGGTTGGCACCAGCGCCAAGGCCAGACTCGCCCAGCATGATCTTCACAGGCACTGGCGACCGTGAAAGCGACTGACTGTCCGTATTGAGTACGGCATACGTCACGCCCCCAATGCCCTCGTTATACATATTTCGCACAGCGTTGCAGCCGCCACCACCAACGCCAATCACCTTGATGATGCCCTGCATCGTGTCTTTTACATCATTAAAAAACGGTATTACATCCTCGCCCATAACCTACATATTATTATATATTTTGCACTGACTTCACATTTTGTGTGCAAAGTTAGCAAACATTTCCCACATCTCCAAATCTTCACAAGGCTTGCGAGCGGAAATTTCCTTTCTATTTGCGTTTTCTTTTATAGACGCCTAATTCCACTTTGTACATTCCAACAACATCTTCGGGCTCGATGTTTGATGGACCTGGCTTTTTTACCTTGACAGGAGGGAATACATACACCCATTTAAAAATGGAAATAGGCTTTTTGCGGTTGGACATGCCACCATAAATGTTGTCTTTGGTGAGCGGGATACCAACATTTTGAATGTCTTTGACCATATTGTTGTAATATTGGTCTGCCTCGTTTTTCGAGAAGAAAAAGAAGTTATACCAAGTCCTGTCGTCAGACCAGTCATAGTAACAAAGGCCGATGGTAACATCACGATAGGTGAAGTCAAAGGCTCCGCTCGCATGGAGGCCCGGATAGATGTTATTCATGTATTCACAGGTGCCAAAAGTGTCCATAACCACCTGCCAGGCCAATTCTTTGGTAGTCATGGGATCGCTGATACACGAGAATGGGTAATAGAGCAGGTCTTGTATAGTGCGCTCCCTCACTTCGATGGGCGTAGGAGCTGACGGTGCTTTCAGAGTACCCACACTATTCTGTGCAACAGCCGACACAGACGACAATAGCATAAAAATCACAAGTATTCTACTAATATTCATACCTATAAACAATTTAAAAAAATCTCAACAATATAGCAGTTAACCCAAAATATTATGATTCCTTGTTAGTAACGGTTATTTCTATAATTCCAAATCTTCACAGGCCTTGCGAGGAAAAAAGAAGGCGTTATTCCACGGTGTATGCCTTCAGGGCTTCCGGCAGCACTTCAAAATCACCGTACATTCCCTTTTCGTGTGGCTCTTCACGAAGCTGGTCAAAGAGTTGAAGCCCCTTTGGCTTGTGCTTTTCCACATACTCCGAAATCTTCTCGGTCACACGCTCGTAGTCGCCCGAAAGGTTATATTTGTCATTATAATGGAAATAGCGTCCCTTCTGGTTCTCAAACGAAAAGCCCCAGCCGCCAGCCCCTGCACTATGGTCGTGAGTGTCGCGTGCAGAAAACCGTATGGTGGATAGTTCAGTGAGCAGCCCCTTGAAATCTTCCTTATCGCATGAAGACACATCTCTCAGTTTCCAGCCGTATCTGGGCTCCATACGTTTCCACACCAGCGAGTCCTCATAGATCTCAAAGGTCGTGGAAATAAGCAGTCCGGAATTCGAATGCTCACTAAAAGTTATCTTGCTCGTGCTCATCTGTATTGGGCACGTATTCAACCCGATACATGAAGCCAGCCCTGTCATCGACAGCATGTTTAATACCACATTAATCAGTTTCATCTTTTCTTATGGTTTCTTTTATTCGATAGATGATGATATTTTGTTGGTCGTCCGACCATACTCCGAGATAAAGCGGTAGAAGATGGATCCAAGGACATACGCCTTGAATTCCCAGCCATCGACACTGCCTCGCAGGTCGTTGGCTATCTTCCAGATGGTCTTATGCAGTTCAGCACGTTCAGCTTGATTTGACATTTATAGAAGTATTTAATTATCTAGGTGCAAAGATAAACAAAATTATCGAATTACGCAAATAAATAAGAACAAATTTGCCTTACCCTGTGCAGATTAATCCC
>Ga0265298_10010874_pt1 | contig 10696 bp, 9 predicted proteins | sample AusTroGonzalo_MG_3_FD_193486 | JGI IMG/M metagenome (GOLD analysis project Ga0265298, IMG submission 193486) | Bovine rumen microbial communities from tropical cattle in Woodstock, Queensland, Australia - Gonzalo_01 | ecosystem: Host-associated > Mammals > Digestive system > Stomach > Rumen ...
GAATCTCACGCCCATCACTGGTGCTCACTATGACATCGCGGATGGGGACCTTCGACTCAGCGTTAACTACTATCAGCTGTCGCTGGGCCATCATCCCGAGAGACGGAAGCAGGAGACTTATCAGATATAAGGTACGCGTAGACATCGAATCATCAGAACAGTTATTCCACTTCGTAGCCCTTTACCTGTATGGCTGGACAGATGGGGAGTTTCTTGGTCTTGCCCTTCACAGCATTGCGATAAAGGCCGTTCTTCATAAAGGCGTTCATATATAGAAAACCTTTCTCGCCAAAACCATCCACCACTCGGATGCTGACATAATAGTTCTTCTTTGGTTTCAGGACGATGTCCTCCTCAGGGCGTACGTCAAGGGTGAATTTGCTGTTGTTCTTGGTGAGTGTCTCGTAGATGGGCTTCTGGTGAATATTCACAAACCTGTTGCCCTCCTTCTCGTAGACATTGATTCTCACCTTGCATTGCTTGAAAGTGCAGCTAGAGATTTTGATCAGAATATCGCTGATGACGTACGACTTGCTGCATGAGAAGAGTACGCCGCCTTCAGGCCCTAGATCAGAGCCATGACCAGAGGTACCGACGAGACCTGGAGCAGGTATGCCTTTGCCCACGATGGTCTTGGGTTTGTTCTTCTTGCCAATCACCACCTCTGCCAGTTCTACGACACGGTCTTTCAACACGACGGTGAGTTCACTTCCCTTGGCATATTCCTGATAGGGGATCTCTGTCGTGAGATAGGACACATGACTGAACGAGAGTTCCTTCTTTCGCCCAGCGGGAATCTTGATGGTAAAATGACCTTTGGCATCTGAGATGACGCCAACGCTGTCATCCTCGAAACCAATACTGACGTACTCGACAGACTCACCGCGTTCGTTTACAACGTTACCCTTAACTGTTATTTGGCCAAAACACACCGTCTGCATCATAACAGACAGCAAAAGTAATGAAAATTTTCTCATACAAAAGCTAATTATGGTTGAATTCGTGGTGCAAAGGTAACGCAAAGAGTTGAATTGGAAGTTATCTTTTAACAAACCAAGGGCGAATTCTAACATTATTAACCTTCGGGAACGTAATGAAAATTTATCAAACAATTAAGAATTTTATCAAATAGAAGGGTCGTTAGTTCAGATATTATTCGTATCTTTGTGCACAAAATCGCTCTATAGGGGTAATGACATTCCATACTCATCTGTATTATAGATAAAAGCGACTAAAAAGATGCAAGACAGAGCACAACAGTTCAAGGAACTTTTCCTATCGGAGTACAGCAGGATGTACAAGGCAGCCTACATTCTACTGGGCAACGAAGACGAGGCGAAAGACACCGTACAGGATGTCTTTGCCAGACTATGGGCAGGTACCACCCCACTGAAGGAAGAGTCGCAACGAACTTTTCTGCTGACCTGCGTCCGTAATCGCTGCCTCAACATCATTGCACACCGCAAGACTCAGCAAGAGGCCATGCAACTGTTGACACCCAATGCTATCGACAGCGGAGAGTACGACGACGAGATCATCGAGACCGTGAAACGCTGCATTGATGAACAACTGACTCCTCAGACCAGTCGCATCATCCGGATGCACTACGACGAGGACCAGTCGTACAAAGACATCTCAAGTCAGCTGGGCATCAGTCTCTCAGCCGTAAACAAGCACATTGTGCAGGGATTGAGGAAACTACGTACAACATTAAAAAGACAAGAAGTATGAAAAGAGATGAGGAAATCAGGATGCTTCTGCACCCTGAGGAATACACAGACGAGCAGCTGGACAAGATGCTGGACGAGACAAACGCCCCCATTCCCAATGTTAATGAGGAGTGGAGCCGCTTCCAAACACAGCACATCACTCCTAAGCATTCACGCAGTTGGATGCAAGTAGCAGCCATATTCGCAGGTGTGCTGATGCTCTCAGGCATCGCATACGCCACGATACAAATGGCTGGAAGCAGTAACAACAAACAGGAAACCATAAAACAACAGGAGGCAAACGCGGTTATGGTCAGCCAGCAGACAATTGCAGAGGCGACTAACGACAGCACCATGTTGAAGCCCATGGTATTTGAAGACGCAGAGTTGAGTACCATCCTGAATGAGATTGCTACTTTCAACCAGTTAGAGATCGTCTATAAAAAAGAGGCCAGCAAGCATATCCGCCTCTACTTTACATGGGACAAGACATCGTCTATAGACGATATCATCGATATGTTCAACAAGTTCGAGCGTATCCACATGACTCGAGAGGACAAGAAACTAATTGTAGAATAATCATTGCCAACACATTATGAAAAAATATATATTCACAGCATTACTCTGTGTTCTGACGCTGTGCACCCAGGCACAAAGGGTTAGCCGCAGCTATCTGAACGAACCGCTTTCGAAGGTTCTCGAAGACTTGAACGCCACGACCAGCGAGAAAACGATTTACTTCATCTACGACGAACTGGAAGACTTCACTGTAACCAGCCACTTCACCAACCTGCCCATCAAGGAGGCCATCCGTGAGGTGATAGGATTCTATCCGATGAAGGTAACCTACGAAGATGACCGCATCTTCATTGAATGTACCCAGAAAGAAGATACAAAAGTCATCGGACGTGTAATCGACGAGAGCGGCAAACCTATCGAATTCGCCAATATCTCATTGCACAGCGCTTCTGAAACACATACGAACAACAAAAATTCCACATATATAAATGGCGGTGTGAGCAATGAGAATGGCGATTTCGTAATCCCCTGCAAGGCCCAGAAGATAACCCTGAAGGTATCGTACATAGGCTATAAGACGGTAATACGAAACGTTGGTGTGGGTAATATCGGCAGTATTACCCTCCAGCCAGAGACCTATATGGTGAAAGGCGTAGAGGTGAAAGGCGAGATACCTCAGTACAAGTTGGCTCAGGGAGGTATGACGGTAGATGTGCAGCACTCTATCCTCCATGATATAGGCACAGCCGACGACCTGCTCTCGATGATACCGATGGTGCAAGGCAAAGACGGGAAGTTCGAGGTATTGGCGAAGGGCGAGCCTGAAATATACATCAATAACAAAAAGGTGCGCGACCCCAGCGAACTGAAACAACTGAAGTCTGTCGAGATTAAGAGCGTAGATGTGATTACAGCCCCTGGTGCTAGATATAACGCCGAGGTGAATGCAGTGATCCGCATCAAGACGCTGAAGTCCCAAGGCGACGGATTCAGTCTGATGGCGACCACTCAGACGTGGAAGAACAACAAGTGGAACAATTACGATGACCTGAACTTAAAATACCGTACTGGCGGACTAGAGGCTTTTGCTACCGTAGCACTCGAAAATGGCCACTACAGCAACGACCAGGATGACGATCAGGAATTGCATATTTCTAAAGACGTGTTTAATGCCCATGCAGATTTGCCAGTAAGGAGCTCCTGGACTGAACTTCAGTACAAGGGCGGCCTGAGCTACGATTTCAACGCTGACCATTCCATCGGCCTGAGTTTCTCATCGCAGAAGCTCTTTTATGGAGCCTTCAAGTCGGATATGAAGCAGCACTATCTGAAGAACGGAGCCTTTGATGGCGACGTACGTCTGACAACGGATATCCGCGAAAAGAACCGACCCGTATGGGAACTGAACAGCTACTATATAGGTAAGGCCGGAAAACTGGGCATTGACCTGAACGCCACCGTGTTGCGACAAGAATCGGAGAATAATAACAACCAACTGGAGACGAGCGAACAATACGGCAACCGCACCATCACCACTCTGACCAATGAGGACCGTCGGATGGCGGCAGGTAAACTGGTGCTGACCTATCCAGTCTGGAAAGGTGAACTGAGTGGCGGTTCGGAGGCAACAAGTACAAAAAGTCAGGGACATAACTACAATCAGGAGAATATCATACCAGAGTCGGACACAGAGATGAAGGAAAATAACATTGCCGGATTTGCTGAATACGATTTGCAGCTGGGCCATTGGCATCTGAATGCCGGTCTGAGATATGAGCATGTATCAGCAGAATACACCTCATTCGGAATCAGGCAGGAAGAGCCCAGTCGCACTTACAACGACTGGTTTCCTAACCTTTCTGCTGCGTGGCAGAAGGACAAGTGGGGGGCACAACTGAGTTACAGCAAACGCATCACTCGTCCACCATACAACATGCTGACTTCTATGATCATATACGACAGTCGTATGTTCTACGAAGGCGGTAACCCGCTATTGCGTCCTTCTGTTCGCCAAAGCATCGACTTCAATCTCACCTATTCGTGGCTGAACTTCACAACGGGCTTTACTCGTGAGAACGATTTCTTTACTCACGTTGTCAATATCTATGACGAGGAGAACGAGATCGCCATCTTTATGCCAGACAACTTCGACCACCAGGATCGTGTCTATGCCACGCTCGTCGCTTCGCCCAAATTCGGCTTCTGGCAGCCACAGGCCACACTACACTACTATCAGCAGATGTTCGACGCCGAGAAGTACGGCGCACCCAAGAAACTGAACAAGCCGGAATTCAGTTTCAACCTGAGCAACTGGTTCGAGATCAATCCAACAGCGAAGGCTCTGGTGCAGGCGAGCTATTCAGGCAGTAACCACTGGGGATTCATGTATCGCGGCAGCAACTTCATAGTGAACGCCCGACTGCAAAAGACCTTCTTGAAGGGACAGCTGTCGGCCACGCTTTATGCCAACGACATCTTCCGCACGGCCAAGCACAAGACAATAACCTACTATGCCATCGGCCAGACGGCTCAGGACGTCTATACCTATACACAGAGTGTAGGCCTGACCCTTAGCTATAACTTCAACGTCAGCAACTCGAAGTATAAAGGAACAGGTGCTGGTAACGACGAGAGAAACAGACTTTAAACTACAAAACAACTTGTTTTGTTCCGTAAGAGATAGTCTCCATGAGTGTAAAAGACCATCTTAACGAGTACAAAACAAGTTGTTTTGTACTCAAGGAGATTATCTCCTTACCCACAAAGGACATGTTGCCGCCAATGCTCAGATTATGAATAAATGCTGCATACTTTATTACTTCTTTTGCTTATAGGATGAATTATCGGGACAAAAACACAAAATAATCCTATTAATTGATGCTTTCTGCCAGTTTTTTCGTACTTTTGTCGGCAAAATGTAAATCAAACATCAACATGGCTAAGAAATTGAAACAAGGTACGCTATGCGTACAAGCTGGCTATAAGGCCAAGAACGGAGAACCGATAGAATTGCCTATCATCCAGAGTACGACATTCAAATACGATGACTCTGACGAGATGGCAAAGTTATTCGACCTCGAGAAAGAGGGATATTTCTACACCCGCTTACAGAATCCGACCAACGACGCTGTAGCTGCCAAGATCGCTACACTCGAAGGTGGTGTGGGTGCCATGCTTACATCGTCAGGTCAGGCAGCCAATTTCTATGCAATCTTCAACATCTGTCAGGCTGGCGACCACTTCGTGACCTCCAATGAGATATACGGTGGCACTTATAACCTGTTCGGTGTAACACTGAAGAAGCTTGGCATTGATTGCACATTTGTCTCTCAGGATGCCAGCGAAGAGGAGATCCAAGCAGCCTTCCGTCCGAACACGAAAGCACTGTTTGGCGAGACCATCTCGAACCCAGGCTGCGCCGTACTCGACATTGAGAAGTTTGCCCGTATCGCCCACAAGAACGGTGTGCCCCTGATTGTGGATAATACATTTGCCACCCCCGTGAACTGCCGCCCGTTTGAATGGGGTGCCGATATCGTGACCCACTCTACTACCAAGTATATGGATGGTCTGGCAACTCAGGTTGGCGGTTGCGTGGTAGACAGCGGTAACTTCGACTGGCTCGCCAATGCCGAGAAGTTCCCTGGACTGTGTACACCCGATGAGTCATATCACGGACTGACCTACGTGAAGGCCTTCGGCAAGATGGGCTATATGACTAAGCTCGTAGCTCAGCTGATGCGCGACCTCGGCAGCATCCCTGCTCCACAGAACTCCTTCTTGCTGAACATGGGTTTGCAGACACTTCATCTGCGTATGGCCCAGCACTGTAAGAACGCGCAGAAAGTGGCCGAGTTCCTGAACGACAACGAAAAGGTGGCTTGGGTTCACTATTGCGGACTGCCCAGCGACAAGAACTACGCTCTGGGACAGAAGTACCTGCCCAACGGCTCATGTGGCGTGATCGCTTTCGGGCTGAAAGGCACCCGTGAGACTGCCATCAAGTGGATGGACTCTCTAAAGATGATTAACATTGTGACCCACGTGGCCGATGCCCGTACCTGCGTGCTCCACCCTGCTTCGCACACACATCGCCAACTCAGCGACGAGCAGCTTCTTGAGGCTGGTGTTGCCCCCGACCTGATCCGTCTCTCTGTAGGTATAGAAGACGTTGAGGATATCCTCGACGATATCAAGCAGGCATTAGCCCAGATTTAACAAATTGTAACTCTACAACAAAAATATTCGGTACTTTCCTTGGATGGTACCGATATTTTTTCTACATTTGCACCATCATAAGTAACATATTGACAACTTAAAACAAATATTCTAATTTAGAATTATGATGGAAGTAGAGAAGATTATGCAAGCCTTGGAGCAGAAACATCCAGGCGAATTGGAGTACCTACAGGCCGTTAGGGAAGTGCTGGAATCTATTAAAGATGTATACAACCAGCATCCAGAGTTTGAAAAGGCCAAGATTATAGAACGCATTGTGGAGCCTGAGCGCATCACGACATTCCGAGTGCCCTGGGTCGACGACAAAGGAGAGGTACAGGTAAACATCGGTTATCGCGTACAGTTTAATAGCGCTATCGGTCCTTATAAAGGTGGTCTGCGCTTTCACCCGTCAGTAAACCTGAGCATTCTGAAATTCCTCGGCTTTGAACAGACGTTCAAGAACGCTCTGACAACACTGCCGATGGGTGGCGGTAAGGGCGGTTCCGACTTCAGCATCCGCGGTAAGAGCGACAATGAGGTGATGAAGTTCTGTCAGGCCTTCATGTGTGAACTGTATAAGGTTATCGGGCCTGATATGGACGTGCCCGCTGGTGATATAGGTGTAGGCGCACGTGAAATCGGCTACCTGTTCGGCTATTATAAGAAACTGACAAGCCAGTTCCATGGTGCCACCCTGACAGGTAAAGGCATGGAATGGGGCGGCAGCATACTGCGCCCAGAGGCAACAGGATACGGCGCCCTCTATTTCGTACACCACATGATGGAGACTCATGGTATGGATATCAAGGGTAAGACAGTGGCTCTCTCGGGCTTCGGCAACGTGGCTTGGGGTGCTGCCAAGAAGGCTACCGAACTGGGGGCAAAGGTTATCACCATCTCTGGTCCAGACGGTTACATCTACGACCCCGAAGGTCTTGATGCCGAGAAGATTGAATACATGCTGGAGCTCCGTGCCAGTGGCAACGACGTATGTCAGCCCTATGAGGAGGAGTTCCCTGGCTCAAAGTTCTTCGCCGGCAAGAAGCCTTGGGAGCAGAAAGCCGACATCTATCTGCCATGTGCCACACAGAACGAGCTCAATGGCGAAGATGCCGACAAGATTCTGGCCAACAAGCCACTGTGCGTAGCTGAGGTGTCTAACATGGGTTGTACGGCAGAGGCTGTGAACAAGTTCATCGCCGCAGGTCAGCTCTTTGCTCCCGGCAAGGCCGTAAATGCCGGCGGTGTGGCAACCTCAGGCTTGGAAATGACACAGAACTCGATGCGTATGGCTTGGACAGCAGAGGAAGTTGACAAGCGCCTGCATCAGATCATGTCAGGCATCCACGAACAGTGTGTGAAGTACGGTAAGGAACCTAGCGGATACATCAACTACGTAAAGGGTGCTAATGTTGCCGGCTTCATGAAAGTAGCAAAGGCTATGCTGGCTCAGGGCATTGTGTAGAAGCTCGGCGCAAGCCAGGGTCTATCTACGATGCTGATAAGGCTTCGTATAAAGCCTCTTCTGTTGTCCAGTGAGCAGAAACTAATGAATGTTATTTAAGAACAAGATAGTCTTAACGACACTCACATTGCTAATAAGCTTTACCGCTTTGGCCCAAAGTCAGAGCGGTAAGGCTTCGTTTTATCCCAAGAAGTTCACAGGCAGGAAGACCGCCAGCGGCGAACGACTGCACCATGACAGTCTGACCTGCGCACATCGTACCTACCCTTTCGGTACGTTGCTAAAAGTGACTAATCCGGAAAACAACAAGCATGTGATTGTACGCGTAACCGACAGAGGCCCTTACGTAAAAGGACGAATCATCGATCTCTCGGTTAAAGCTGCTCAAGAACTTGGAATCGTTGCCCAAGGTATCGCACCTGTCATTGTCGAACACTACAGTTCTGCTATTATCCCTTTCAAACCTGAAGACATCTTCGAACAACCAGAACTGGAGATGGGAACTAACAGCGGGCCGTTGGAAAAGCCTGTATGGGTGATTCTACGGGAACAGATGAAGAAAGAAACAGCCAAAGAAAAAGATAGTAAGCGATAGAATGATTCTATCGCTTACTTGTTATTATACGGAACTCACGAGCCTGAGAACGCAGTTCCCTGTTATCCTGGAAAACACTTACACGGATGATGGCCTCACCGTCACGTAAACGATCATCAGTCCTTATAATAGCCGAATATCGGATGCCTCTACCAGGCATAATACTCTCTATCAGGACATTCTCTGAGATATGGATATGTCTATTACCCGTAACTTCCTTTACTGAAGGCAACACACGGAATACAGGTTTTGCTGAAGTATTAAACACTTCGAATACAATTCTAGCATCTTCGCCACGGCTTAATACATGGTCACGGGTGGCATCCACAATTCGGGGATTACGAATCTCAAGACACGGCTCAACGACGCGATTGACGGGAGCAGTAGACGGAGTAAAGTCTTCTCCAAAGCCATAAAGACGGTCATCAGCCTCACCACCTCCATAATAGGTGTCTCGATCTCGCTGCGACTCTACACGCTCCATACGCTGCCGACGGTAGTCCTCGTACTTTTTCTGTTCTGCGTTGTCGGCAGCAGCACCAACAGCCGCTCCAACCATAGCACCACCTGCCATACCAATCAGAGTACCGACATCACTACCACGCGGACCACCAGCGATTCCTCCTATAGCAGAACCGATAATAGAGCCAAACGACGCACCGGTATAAGTACCAGCAGCCGTATAGCTACCACAGCTGCTTAACAACAGCAGTGCGCCAACCGATAAAACTAACATCTTTTTCATAAGCAGACCTATTATTGTTCAACGCTGCAAAGATAAGAAATGTATAAGATACCAACAAGGGGAAATCCCGAAAATTGCATAGGGGAACCCCTACAAGGCAATTTTATACGAATAATAAGCAAAAAAGTCCCGCATCTTTTCGATACGGGACCTTCATATAAAAGAGATTTTGATTTATTCAGCCTTTGCCTCTTCTGCGGGAGTCTCAGCAGGAGCCTCTGCCTTTGCCTCCTCAGCAACGGGTGCTTCTGCAGGAGCAGCCTCAGCCTTAGGAGCAGCCTTACGAGAACGACGGGTAGTCTTCTTCTTGGTCTCCTTGGCCATTTCAGGATCAAAGTCTACGAGCTCGATGAAGCAAACCTGTGCAGCATCACCCTGACGAGTACCGAGCTTGATGATACGAGTGTATCCACCAGGACGGTCTCCTACCTTCTGAGCTACCTCTCCGAAGAGTTCCTTGATAGCTTCTTTGTTCTGCAGGTAGCTGAATACTACACGACGAGAGTTGGTAGAGTCTTCCTTCGCCTTAGTAACCAGGGGCTCTACATACTTCTTCAAGGCCTTAGCCTTTGCTACGGTCGTAGTGATTCTTTTGTGCATGATCAGCGAGATAGCCATGTTTGCAAGCATGGCACTACGATGAGATGCAGTACGACCGAGATGGTTGAATTTCTTACTATGTCTCATTTTGTTTCTTTTCTTTTTATTGGGCGCTGAGTCTTATAGGCCAAACCTACAGTTACTCCTTGTCCAGTTTATACTTTGAAATGTCAGTTCCAAACGAAAGATTCAGACTCTCGAGCAAATCATCAAGCTCGGTGAGCGATTTCTTACCGAAGTTACGGAACTTAAGAAGGTCTGTCTTGTTGTACTGTACCAGATCGCCAAGCGTCTCAACATCAGCAGCCTTGAGGCAGTTGAGGGCACGAACCGAGAGGTTCATGTCAACGAGACGTGTCTTAAGCAACTGGCGCATGTGCAGAATCTCCTCATCAAACTCCTGGTTGCCCTCTGACTCGGTATTCTCGAGTGTAATCTTCTCGTCAGAGAACAGCATGAAGTGATAAATCAGAATCTTTGCAGCCTCCTTCAGGGCATCCTTCGGGTGAATGGAACCGTCCGTCGTAACTTCCAGCACGAGCTTGTCGTAGTCGGTCTTCTGCTCAACACGATAAGGCTCTACAGCATATTTCACATTACGAATCGGAGTGTAAATAGAATCGATTGCTATTACATTCACATCAGTGCAGAACTCGCGATTCTCATCAGCGGGTACATATCCGCGACCTTTGTTAATTGTAAGATCAATCTGCATCGATGCCTTGGAATCTAAATGACAAATCACCAAATCGGGATTCAGCACCTCAAATCCAGTCAGATACTTGCCTATGTCTGCGGCTTTGAATTCGGTAGAATTCTCGACCGTGATACTGACTTTCTCG
>Ga0265298_10010875_pt1 | contig 10695 bp, 7 predicted proteins | sample AusTroGonzalo_MG_3_FD_193486 | JGI IMG/M metagenome (GOLD analysis project Ga0265298, IMG submission 193486) | Bovine rumen microbial communities from tropical cattle in Woodstock, Queensland, Australia - Gonzalo_01 | ecosystem: Host-associated > Mammals > Digestive system > Stomach > Rumen ...
ATCATCTGGTTAGAATTAATAATAATTGGTTAGTTATTCTTGGCTGCAAAAATACAAATAAAAAATGAAACATGCAAAAAAATAATAAAAAAAAAGAAACAATATTTTGTTTTTGTTGCGTAAATAAATAAACGCCAGGACTGCTGTTTCTTTGTGCTTTTCACGCGTACAATAATAATATATGTAAGGGTCGTGATGGGTACAGAGACTTCCGGAAACGTTAAAAAAGCATATCTTCGAGTGAAAATTTCTGTGGACACATATGAAGTGTCGGCGATAATTCGTACATTTGCAACGACGAATCTGAAACAGCATAAAACTATATCCATAAGACTAGATGATGAAGAAGATGATTAAAAACGTGATGATGGCGGCAGTGACCGCTATGACAGTCCTGCCCGCACAGGCTGGAAAGTATCAACACTTTAAGGTTTCAACCTATATCCGGGCACAGGATGTGGCGCGGATGGCGGACGACAAGTTCCTGAATCAGACATGGGAGACAGTCAGCTCGCAGGTGGATCTCGACAAGATCTATCTCGAGACTCATCGCGATGCCTTCACTGTTGATGAGAAGACGATGACGAAGGTGAAACAGTTCTTTCGCTCAAAAGGCCTCGAAGTGGGTGGTGGCATCACCTACACCCGCTCTGAACCTTCCGATTTCGAGACCTACAGCTACGCTCGTCCTGTGGAGCGCCAACAGGTGAGGGAGGTCGCAGAATATACAGCGAAGCTCTTCGACGATTTCATCCTCGACGACTTCTTCTTCATCGACCTGAAGAACGACGACGAGATTGCTGCTAAAGGCACGAAGAGCTGGACGGAATACCGACTGAAGCTGATGGCCGACGCAGGCCGTGAACTGGTGTTAGAGCCTGCCAAGAAGGTTAATCCGAAGGTAAAGGTCATCATCAAATATCCGAATTGGTACGACCACTTTCACGGTCTCGGCTTCAATCTCGAGGAAGAGCCACAGTATTTCGATGGCATCTGGACGGGCACCGAGACGCGTGATCCCGCTTCGGCGCAGCACCTCCAGAACTATCTGAGCTATAACGTCGTCAGATATTTCGACAACATCGCCCCAGGCAAGAACGGTGGCGGATGGGTTGACGCCGGCGGCATTCACATGAGTATGGACCGTTACGCCGAGCAACTTCACCTGACGATGCTCTCGAAAACGCCGGAGATTATCCTTTGGAATTATATGCAGTTGAACGACGTGAAGATTACCCCTCAGATGCGTGCCCCCTGGCAGGATGCTGCAGACAATAGTTTCCGCTATGACGAGATGGTGGCACCGTATCAGAAAGACGGTAAGACCGTCACCCCGACGACGATGGCAAGATTTGCCTCCGTCACCCTCCGCCAGACTGACCGCCTCGTTGGTCAATTGGGCAAACCCGTCGGTCTCGTCAGTTATAAGCCCTACCATTCCTCTGGCGAGGACTTCCTCCAGAACTACCTTGGCATGATCGGTCTGCCGATGGATATGCATCCCACATTCCTCAACGACCGCCAACAGGTTCTTCTTACCGAGCAGGCCGCCAAGGATCCGAAGATTGTGGAAAAGATCAAGACACAGTTGAAGAAGGGTGGGGACGTGATCATCACTACCGGCCTGTTGAAGGTTATCCGTGAGCAGCTCGCCGATGTCTGCGAACTCTACTGCGGCGACCTGAAGGCGATTGTCAGTGACTTTGGTTTCGCGGGCAAGTCTGCGCGCGAATTCATCATTCCGCAAGTGAAATATTTTACTAACGATGCCTGGGAAGTTGTTTCGGCAGGTCGCCCGCTTACCGGTGGCGTCTCGGGCTATCCCATCCTGTTGCGCGACACCTATTCGAAGGGTATGCTCTTTGTGCTGACCATTCCTGATGACTTCGGCAACCTCTACGACTATCCTGCTGGCGCACTCAACGTCATCCGTCGGGCTATGAGCAAGGATGTCGGAGCCTACATCGAGGGCCCGGCAAAGGTGGCATTCTTCCCTTACGACAATCAGACGATGGTGGTGGAGAACTTTAACGATGAGGCCGTCTCGTTGCGCGTGGTCGTCAACAGTAAGATCACCAGCCTGCGCAACCTCCTGACAGACGAACAGATTCTTCCTGCCGATCTGCCGAAGCCCGCACCTTCGTGGGGCCGCAACCGCTTCTTCGGCTATCCCGACGGAGCGACGGTCTTCGACATCTCCCTTCCTGCCCATAGTTACATAGGCTTGGATTATGGGACGCAGAAGTGTCAGAGCAAGTTGCTCGGTCACGAGACAGAGATTGACAATATCATCAAAGACATGACTCTTGAGGAGAAGATCGACATGCTCCATGGTAAGAACATGTTTTCCTCGGCAGGCATCCCGCGTCTGGGCATCGCTGACGTGGAATACGCAGACGGGCCATTTGGCATTCGCGAAGAGATGGAACCGCACTCGTGGAACTCCGCCCACCTGACAACTGACTCAGCGACCTTCTTTCCCACAGGCTCGGCTTTGGCTGCGACGTGGAGCACAGAGTGGGCCTACGCCTACGGACGGGGTATGAGCCGTGAGGCCAGATTGCGAGGCAAAGATATGATCCTCGGGCCTGCCATCAACATACAGCGCATCCCCACTGGCGGACGTACCTATGAGTATCTCAGTGAGGACCCGATCCTGAGCGGAATGATCGCCGTGGCCTATACCAAGGGCGCACAAGACGACGGTACGGCGGTGTGCCTGAAACACTACGCGTTGAACAACCAGGAGGACTACCGCGGCTTCGTCGATGTGCGTATCTCAGACCGTGCCATGCATGAGATATACCTTCGCCCTTTCGAGATGGCCGTGCGTGAGGCTGATGCATGGGGTGTAATGGCAGCGTATAATAAGGTGAATGGCCGTTGGTGCTCGGAGAACGAGACACTACTCACAACTATTCTGCGCCAACAGTGGGGCTTCCCTGGTATGGTCATCAGTGACTGGGGTGGTGTCCATTCCACTGTCGATGCCGTGACTGCTGGCATGAATGTCGAGATGCCTGGCAGCCGATTTATGGGGCAGGCACTACTCGACTCCGTGAAGGCCGGAAAGGTGAGCGAGGCTGTCATCAACCAGCGCGTCAGGGAGATCCTTCGCGTCCGTCTGACGGTAAAACCGATAGCCAAAGATATTGCCAATACCAAGCCCGTAGGCAATGCTGAGGAGATGGTAACCGCTTTAGAGGTGGCGCGGCGCAGTATCGTGCTATTGAAAAATGATAAGATTATAAAATCAGATAATGAAAAGCCGCTTCTGCCGATAGACACGAAAAAAGTGAAGCGCATCGCTGTCATTGGTGAGAATGCCGTTACAAAAATGGCACTTGGCGGTGTGGGGGCTGGCGTGAAGACACGTTGCGAAATCACACCACTTGAAGGTCTGCAGACAATACTGGGCAGTCAAGTGGAGATTACTTATGCTCCAGGTTATAAGAGCTTTGACCGTGAGAGTCGCAACAAGCGTCTTAACCCTATTCAGTCTGTCGATAGTCAGCTTATGGCTCAGGCAGTGGAAGCTGCCCAAAAGGCCGACCTTGTCATCTTCTTTGCTGGTGATAATCGTGAGGTAGAGACTGAGGGCTCCGACCGCAAGTCCATCACCTTGCCCTCTGGGCAGGACGAGCTGGCTGTTGCGCTCGCCAAAGCCAATAAACGGTTAGTGACAATCATCGTATCCGGTGGCCCTGTGGATGTCTCCACCGTCAGCGACGTTTCTGCAGCACTCGTCGCTTCATGGTTCAATGGCTCTATGGGTGGTCAGGCTCTCGCCGAAGTTCTCACGGGTAAGATTTCTCCCTCTGGCAAACTGCCAATGACCTGGCCCAAGAAACTGGAAGATGTTCCCGCTTACGCCACGGGCACCTATCCACAGACCATCGAGAACAATACCCAAGGCGATATCTTCGTCGATATCACTCGCAATCGTAGCAATGAACGCCGCCAGCAGCTCATCGCCGACTATGCGGAGCAGGATCTTGTAGGTTACCGCTGGTATGATCAGAAGCACGTCGCTCCTGCCTATCCGTTCGGCTACGGCCTCTCTTATGCCACTTTCGCATATAGCAACCTGAACGTTAAGCCCACAGCCGAGGGTTTTGACATCAGTTTCACACTCTCCAATAACTCCGACCGCGATGCCGAAGAGGTGGTGCAGGTCTATGTCTCCCGCTCAGTAAAGGAACTGAAGGGCTTCCGCCGTGTGGCATTGAAGGCTGGTGAACGCAAAACTGTGACCATCCCCATCCGCCGCTCAGACCTCTGCCTTTGGGATGAGGCTTCCCAAACCTGGAAACTGGAACCAGATGATATTACTATCCTCGTTGGCGGTTCTTCTGACAACTTACCTTTAACAAGCAAGAACGAAATCAAATAATGAAAAAGAATATCCTATTGATGGCCCTGGCAGCAAACTCTAATTGAAACCCCATGGACAAACCCCATGGACAAGCATTTTTAATGTATAGACGGATTTTGATGCGGTAATGAATAGAATATTATGCTCCTTTCCGCCAAAACAGACGTTTGCTGTCCAGTTCTCGGGAATGGGGAAGTGGGCAATCTTGTGGCCATCCTTGTTGAATACGGTCACACCGTCGCCAGTAAGATAGATGTTTCCTCTGTCGTCTATCGTCATCCCGTCTGACCCCATGTCGGCAAACACCTGCCGATTCGTCAGGTGGCCGTCTGGCTGAATGTCATATCTCAGGATTCTGTTTGCCTTTGCCTCCGCCACATACAGATATTTCCCGTCAGGCGTTCCTACAAGGCCATTGGGCTGGTTAAGCGTTGAGTCAAGCATGACCAGTTGTTTGCCTCCCGGAGCCAGATAATACAAGCCTTCTACAGGCTGCTGGCGCTCTGGGCTGCGTGTCCAATAGTCTCTCTGAAAATAAGGGTCCGTCAGATAATAACCTCCATCCTTCGCGATCCATACATCGTTGGGGCCGTTCAGCAACTTGCCGCGGTAGTCGGTTATCAGTGTTCTGGAATGACCTTTCATGTCGAAAGACCAGAGCTGGTTGTCCATATCTGCGCAGGCTATCAGGTTGCCCTGGGCATCAAAGAACATCCCGTTAGAGCGACCGCTCTGGTCTGTGAACAGCGTGACGGCTCCAGATTCGCAGTCCCAACGGTAAATCCTGTTGTTGGGCTGGTCTGTAAAGTAGACATCCCCCTTTGCGTCTGCCGCAGGCCCTTCTGTGAAGCTATACGAATCAGAGACCCTTACAGGCGTCTCTCCTTCGGCAACGATATCATCTGAGTGGCCATTCACTTGGTTGTACTGCGCCCTTGCAAAGGCCGTCGTGATCAGAAGGGCGAGGGTTAAGACGACTGCTTTCATGGCTATCGTTTCGGTTTAATGTTCAGGTTCACTCCGAGTACATCCTCAGCATCGACAATAGTCCAGCTGCTGCCAGGATAAACGCCAATGGTGCGCTCCGTGTCGAAGCCCATCTCTTTCAGTTCCCTGATGACTTCATCACGGGCATCTCCTACCTCAAAGCCTAAGTGATGCACGCCCTGGCCATGCTTATTGATGAACTCGCGGAAGGTGCTGGGACGGTCGTCAATCTGGTGCAGTTCCAACACCCAGTCGCCCATTTCAATCACGCACATCTGCAAGTCGCAGGGCTTGTCGTCCTGACCGCGATAGGTGTAAGGATATTCCCCATTGCTCTCAAGATGGTTCGTCCAGATTTCAGGCTCAGGCACGTTGAGCAGGGCAGCCCATGCCTTGGCAGCCTTGCGGATGTCACGGACCACGATGGTCACCTGGATAAACTGCTCCTTCTTCAGCGGTGTGGCCAGAGGCTGATACGTGGTGGTCGTGTCAGCGTCCTGCTTGCCAGATATGTAGGCTTTCATCTTCTCGATGCCATACTTGGCCACGACCAGATCCTCTTCTGAGTCTGCTCCGCTGAAGGCAAAAGCCATCTTGCAGCCTTCAAACTCATCGTAGGCACCGCCCACGAAACCAAGTTCGCCCATCATCTTCTGATGGTCAGGATTTCCGCTGTCTGCTCCAGTGGCAATTACCTCCCCGCACTTCGACCAGGCAATGGCAACCAGGTTCCATCCCTCCTTCTGGTTGGTCGGCTGGCCTACAACCTTCATCTCGCCGATCCAGTCGTCCGTCTCGCCGTTGTTTAAAACCGAGGCCGTTGCCACGCCCTGAATACCCATCTCGATGGCCTTGGCTTTCATGTCGTCCAGGGCCATGACTACTTTTTCTCTTAGTTGTCCGTTTGTCATATTCTTACTTTCTTGCGTTAAGTCAGTTTCTTGCTTCGGTGCATGGCAGCTGAAGCATATTCCACATAAAAGGAACGTCAATAATGTTTTTGTGCTCATATTTTATAGTTTTAATATGTGCGTGCAAAGATAATACATTTATCCCAAATCTGTGCAGAATATCCCAAAAATTTGGTGGAATAGCAATAATTTCATACCTTTGCAGACAAAAAGTGATAAAAATATCAGAGTATGAATAAGAATGTATTGATTACAGGTGCGACGAGTGGGATAGGACTCGCTTGTGCAAGGAAGTTCGCCGAGAATGGCGACAGGTTGATTCTGACGGGAAGAAACGAGCAACGTCTGAATGAAATCAAGAAGGAACTAATGGAAAAAGGTACGGATGTGTTGACGCTGACGTTCGACGTGAGAGACCACGAGAAGGCAGCGAAGTACATCCAGGAGTTGCCGAAGGAATGGCAGGCGATTGACGTGCTGGTGAACAACGCCGGCCTGGCACTGGGACTGGAACCCGAGTATGAGGTCAATTCTGACGATTGGGAGACGATGATCGACACAAACATCAAGGGTCTGCTCACGATGACGCGCCTCGTCGTGCCTGGCATGGTGGAACGCAATAGCGGACACATCATCAACGTCGGCTCTGTGGCTGGCGATGCTGCCTACGCAGGCGGCAGTGTCTATTGCGCCACAAAGGCTGCCGTGAAAGCACTCTCCGACGGTCTGCGCATCGATGTAGCCAATACTGCCATCCGCGTGACGAACCTGAAGCCCGGACTTGTGGAGACCAACTTCAGCAACGTTCGCTTCCGTGGAGACACCGACCGTGCCGCCAAGCTCTATAAAGGCATCAAGCCCCTGACGGGCGACGATATTGCCGACGTGGCCGTCTTTGCAGCCAATGCCCCAGAACACGTGCAGATTGCCGAGGTGCTGATACTGGCCACCCATCAGGCCAGCGGTAGTGTCATCGTCAGGAAATAGATAAAAAAACGACGAAGGAATGTATACAACCCGCCATCTCCCCAACACCCGGATCGATGTGGCCGATGCCCTGAGAGGTATCGCTGTGGCCGGCATCATATTGTATCACTCTGTTGAGCACTTCAATATCTTCACCCAGGAGCCGATTGTCCATACGCTGGCGAGCGACCAGAAGGTGGCCGACGTGCTGGCCTGGCTGCTTTCAGGCAAGATGTACGGCATCTTCGCCATGCTCTTCGGACTGAGTTTCTTCATCATGAACGACAACCAGCAGCAGAAAGGCAAAAATTTCTCCTTACGCTTTGCCTGGCGCATGTGCCTGCTGTTCATGTTCGGCATTGTCAATGTGACCTTCTATGATGGTGATATTCTGATGCTCTATGCCTGTTATGGCTTGCTGCTCATCCCTATCAGTTACTTGTCGTCGAAGTGGGTGTGGTGCATCATCGCCCTGCTGGCCATCCAGCCCGTGGAACTGTACTGTCTGCTGACGGGCACCACGCTCGACCACAGCACCATGTGGGAACTGTATGGCAAGATCAACAGCGCACATGAACATGGTACATTCTTAGAGAATGCACTTGCCAATTTGCAGTACGGGTTTGAGGTAAACTTTCGGTTCAATGTCTTTAGTGGACGACTCACGCAGTTGCTCTGCCTGTTTATTTTGGGTATGCAGTTAGGACGGCAGCGGCTCTTTTATCATGAGGGGCGCCATCTGAAGATATGGCATAGCATCCTCATTTGCTCTGCCATCGTAGTCATCGCGTTGAGCTTTGTGGATTTTGGTGCGTTGGATTCATGGCTTAAGCCCATCTACAATCTCATCATCCTGCTGATGATCGTCTCGGCAGTAGTCTCTGCCTGGTATGCCTTCGAGGGTGTCCGCCAGGTGCTCCGCCATCTCTGCATCTTCGGTCGTATGAGCCTCACCAACTATCTGCTCCAGTCCGTCATCGGCTGCTTCATCTTCTGCGGCTACGGCCTCGCCTGCTACCACTATTTAGGCATCACCTACGCCGTGATGGTTGGATGCGGAATGGTCATCGTCCAGTATCTCTTCGCCCGTTATTGGTTTAGCAGCCATCCTCGCGGACCGTTAGAAGGCTTGTGGAGAAAACTCACATGGATAGCCTGTCCCTGACATACTGCACACTCGCCACATACTCCTCGTCGGTAGTCAGGTGCTCGATGATCATCGGCATGCAGGGGTTCTCGGCAGTAGCCAGTTGGGCATAGAGATTGATATCCAGCGTGCCCTCGCCGCAGGCGCACTCCTGAAGCTGGAAAGTGTATTCCTGCTTTAGCAGGATATCCTTCAGGTGGCAGCTCACGATGGTGCCGTGGAGTTTCTCGAAACACTCGCGGAGGAACTCGTCGTTGAAGAAATACCTGCGGGGCGAGGTGATCATGTTCACCACGTCGAGATGAGTGCCGAACTCCGCACGGTCCACATCCTCTATCAGTCGCAGATACTCATCAGGGCTGCTGGGAATCATCCACGGCATTGACTCGATGCAGAATTTGGTATGCCGAGGGCGGGCGGTATCGATAATCTCGCGGATCATGCGTACGGCCGTCCCCCACAGCTTGCGACTGAAGTTATCGCGATAGCCACCGTCCCAGCGAGGGCCGTAGGGCGTGCCCACCACATTCACACAACAGGCGGCTCCGATGGCATCTGCCATTTCAAGCTGGCGGACAGCATAGTCTATCCATTTATGGCGCTCATCTGGGTCGGCGGCTAACGTGTTACGCCATACCCCCACCTCGGCAATCGTGAGCCCAGCCTCATCGGCAGCCCGTTTATATGCCATGAAGGTGTCCTCGCCATCATCACATGTGACGGGGAAGTTCACGGTCTCCAGCCCGAGGGCCTTGTGCTTGGCAGCCCACTCCTCTGGTGAGCTGTGCTGTAATGATGATGAAATGCCTAAATACATCAGAAAGCCCTCCTATGAATAACCGTTGCATCCATCTTATCCAACGCACTCACACCAGTTCGTGCCATGATGCCTGCCAGTTCAGCGGTCATCCCGTTGATGCGTCCAGCTACAGCGTCGGCCCCTTCTTTCAGCAGCGGCATCAGATGGCGACCTACCGATACGGCTTTGGCACCGAGAGCCAGACACTTGTAGGAGTCCATACCACTCTCTATGCCACAGTCCACGAACACAGGCACGCTGCCGCCAACGGCTGACAGGATATCAGGCAACACCATCAGGGGCGGCACAGCATACTGGACGATGCCGTGATGGTGAGACACCACCAATCCTGCGCAGCCTGCTTTTAGACACTTCTCGGCATCACGCGGACTGAGCACACCCTTCACGATAAAAGGCACGCCCGCAGCCTCGACGAACTCTGCCAGTTCCTCAGTGGTCTTTGCCTTCATGGGCAGTCCGAACACATTGTCGTAGCCTCCCTCGCCATTGAAGGCGTGGTCAATATCCATACCCACCGCAAAGCAGCCCACCTTGACGGCATGGCTGATCTTGCGCAGCACCTCGCGGTTGTCTGCATGAGGCTTGATGATCTTGATGGTTCTGGCACCAGTGGCCACAATCTCCTCCAGTTCCTCGTCACTGCCCATCCCCACCCAGTGTACGGCTCCGCTCTGGGCGGCAGCTTGGGCATAGATGGTCATGCCGTTCTGTGCCGTATTGTGCAGATGTGATAGGGCGGCTGTCATAATGGGTGTACGGAAAGTCTCTCCGAACAGCGTCATCTCAGTCGTAGGGAGAACACCATCCAGATAGCGGGTCTCAATCAGCAGAGAGTCAAAATAGTCTCTTGTAATCTTGTCAGAATTTGATGTCAAAGTCATAATCTATTTAGTTTTATTCGTTACAGCTGCGTTTAGTTCGTCTATCTTCTCATCAGAAAGCTCATACTTGCCAATCACGAAAATGGCTAATACGAACAGGACGGCAGGAATCAGGGTGACGAGCCAGAGGATACCTTGTTCGGCCATCGGCGTCTGTACCGCCTCTCCTGCCTTGAAGTCCACCCAGGCCAGCACCAGTCCGGGAATGACACCCCCAAGCGCCATACCTGCCTTCATGAAGATGCAGATGAGTGAATTCACGATGCCAGCCACACGATGGCCCGAGGCATACTCGCTGTATGTCACCACCTCGGGCACGAGTGCCCACATATAGCCGGTAGCCACCACCACGCCCGTACTCTTCACGAACTGCACCACGAAAATCAATGTGGTAATGGATTTGAGTTGCTCGACGGACATGATGAGGTACATCAGCAACATGGCCACAATGGCGATGCCGAGGAACATACGGAACATGCCACTCTTGCCAATCCTGCGCTTGATGGCAGGCACCATCGGCATGAAGATAAATGCCGGTATCGTGCCGAGCCACATAAACACCGTCGTCATCAGCGGTGTAGCATGCATGTTGAAGGTCATGAAATAGG
>Ga0265298_10010876_pt1 | contig 10695 bp, 6 predicted proteins | sample AusTroGonzalo_MG_3_FD_193486 | JGI IMG/M metagenome (GOLD analysis project Ga0265298, IMG submission 193486) | Bovine rumen microbial communities from tropical cattle in Woodstock, Queensland, Australia - Gonzalo_01 | ecosystem: Host-associated > Mammals > Digestive system > Stomach > Rumen ...
AGCTCTCTCAATCAATGCCTTATCGAACTCAGGCCAAGGACGACCTGTCAGCGATACAATGCGCATATCGTGATAAGGCATTACCAGTCGATGGGCAAGCATCTGGAGGGAATTGAAGGACGGATAGACCACAATCTCAGCCTCAGGCATCTTTCGCTTAATCGTATTGGCAAAACCAAAGAAAAGCGGATCGCCAGATGCGAAAACAATGAGACATTGAACATTGGACATTGAACACTGGACATTGTACTGCTCGAAGACTGCATCGAGGGGTACAGTGATGTCTATCCACTTGGCATCCTGAGGCAGCAACGGTGCTACAATCTCATGGTGGCGCTTGCCTCCAGAGAAGACCTTTCCTTTCTTAATAACCTCCAAGATCTCTGGTGGAAACCAAGGATTGGGATTATCCGTTATGCCAATGACAATGAACTTCATAGCTTTACACTTCTACAGGTCTCTACCAGGCTTGAGTTGGGCAGCATCATCGAAACAGAGAATCGCATTGCAGAGGGTAGCAGCCAGGTTAGAACCTCCCTTTCGTCCCTCAATGATGATCTTGGGAATCTCACGGAAGGGCTTGACCATGTGCTTGGACTCGCGAACATGTACGAATCCCACTGGGGCTGCGATGATGCCAGCAGGATGGGCCTTGCCCTTACGAATCAAATCGCAGAGTTCCATCAGTGCCGTAGGCGCATTGCCAAAGGCAAAGAGGGCATCAGGATGCTCCTCGACAGCCAGACGGATACCAGCCTGAGTACGGGTGATGCCTTGTTGCTCAGCCATCGTAGCGACACGAGGATCAGCAAGATAGCACTTGGCCTCAACACCCAGACGCTGAAGGGCTCCCTTGCGGATGCCACTGGTCACCATCGTCACATCAGTGATAATGGTTTTCAACGAGCCGTCTTTTACCTTATAATAAAGTCGCTCTACAGCTCTCTCATCCGTATGGAGAATCTTCTCCATCTCGAAATCAGCTGTGGTGTGGATGGCATGCAGAAGGGCCCACTGATGATCGAGCGGCCAGTCTTTCCTTTGGAGTTCGCTGGCTATCGTCCGGAAGGACTCAATCATGATATTCTGTCCGATTTTATCGCCTTCGTTTATTTCCTCACGATAATAGCCTCTTGGGGTAATAATATGTCCATCAGCAATATACGACTGAGAGTTGCCTATCAGGACAACTGTAAACATATCTACATCTTCCGGATTGAAGGCACTGAGGGTCGTAATCTTGATTTCTTCATCTTCGCGTCCAGCCTGACGTACATAACCTATAGGGGTATCAGGCGAACGCTCTTCCAGGAAGAGCTCCTGCAGGCGATAAAGCTGCCAATAGCGTCCATGCGACTTAGGATTGTAGACAGCCGTTACGAAATCACCTATAGCAGCTGCCTTGATACGACGCTCGATAACCTCCCAAGGTGTCATGAGATCACTCAGGGAAATAATACAGAGGTCGTGACCAATGGGAGCACCCAATAGCGAGGCCGCTTTCTGGAAAGCCGAGATGCCTGGTAAGGAAGAAATCTCTATATCGACAGCACCATGATGACGCTGCATCTCGTAGATGAGGGGCGTCATGCCATAGATGCCAGCATCGCCTGAGGAGATGACTACAACGGTCTTCCCCTGCTCAGCCAGCTCGAAGGCTTGTTCAGCACGCTGACGCTCCTTCTTCATACCTGTATCAACACACTCACAGTTCTCACGCACGTATGGCTTGATGAACTGAAAATAATACTGATAGCCCACTACCACATCAGCACTCTGAAGTGCCTCACGGACAGCGAGCGTCATATCTCCTTCGTTGCCAGGTCCTAAACCTGCTATAATGATTTTTCCCATTTCGGTGACAAAGATACAAAAAAATTTGAGAATTGAAAAGAAAAAGGAGGTATTATCTCACGACAGACCTCCTAATTCAAACCTATATAATAATACACGTATGTGAATGTGTCTACTTGAATCTCACCTTTAGTCCTACCACCAGCATGCGGCCTGGTGAATAGAGGGCGTACTTACGCTGTGAGGAATCGATGCGGTCATCCACCTTATTGAAGATGTTGTCCACACCAATGGCAGGCTCCAGGAAGGCCCACCTCGCTACATCAAAAGAGTGAGTAGTGTGGAGGTTCCAAATGCCATAGCCAGGAGCATCCTCGTAGCCAGGATAGTAGGTCTTCGACTGAAGACGGCCATTGAGGTTCACGTTCAGTCCATAGCGTCCCCACGTATGGTGATAATTGGCTGCGATGGTGGCAGCGTGTCGCATGCTACGCTCCAGATTCTCCCACTCCTCACCACTCTTCGTACGAGCATAGGTATAGACGTAGTTCGTGGAGAGGTTAAAGCCTGGGAAGATATTCGCTGAGACATTGACCTGAACACCCTTCACATCGCCCTTGTCACTGTTCTGATAGAGCGCATATTGCTCGAGTTTCGCAGCCTGGTCATCTGTCATTTCAGGGAATTCCTTACGGAGCATGGCCAAAGAAACCTCGTCGACCTTTACGTTCTCCTTCACCACCATGTCGTTGATGCGGTTCAGATAGCCTGTCACACTCACAGCAATCACCTCGTCGCGATATTCTGCATTCAGCGAGAAGTAGTTGCTCTTCTCAGGCTTCAGATCCTTATTACCAAAGCTAATCTGCGCCTTACCTCGATTCACAGAAAAATAGTGGTAATAAAGCTCGTCGAGTCCTGGAGCACGGAAGCCAGCAGAGTAAGTGGCACGGAAGCGGAAATTGCCTGGTGCATACATCAGGGCCACCTTTGGCGTCAGATGGTTGTTGAAGGTCTCATGGTGTGTCAGTCGCAGGCCAAGGGTAGCTGTGAAGTCCTTGAACAGTTTGTGCTCGTGCTGAGCATAAGCAGCGAGGGAATATACATTCTCCTCGATATCGCCTGAGGTTGCCGTCAGGTAGTCCTTGCGCCAGTCTGCACCAAAGATGGTGGTGGAGTTCTTCGTCAGTCCAAGGATAGCCTTCAACTCTCCGTCCATCATCAGCTGCTTCTTTGACTGTACATAGTCGCCCACAGCATAATCCTTCGTTTCAACGTCGTACTGCTTACCATAGCGGAAACGATCGACTGTGAAGTTTGCCTGCAGCGAGTTCTTGGCAGTGAATTTGTAGATTCCTCCTACGTTCCAACGGAATCCTTTGTATCTCATTTCGTAGTCTGTTCCACCTGTGATATCCTGTCGTGTCTCAGGACGATCTGTAATCTTATATGAATAGTCCAGTCCCGCATTCAGGGCAAGTTGCTCTATGGGGGCATAGGTAAATTTCTGTCCAATCATGTTAGAACGATAGCCTGTGAAGAAGGGGGCAATCGTCTGCTGGGTCTCTGTATCTGAGCCCTTTACGTATTCTAAGTCATTGTTGCGATAGCTGTCAGCCCTATCGTGTGAGAACGATGTGTATGAGCCGAAACCGTTCGTATAGATATCGAGCGTCACATTCTCCGTGAGTTGTCCATGTCCTGACACACGGGTGTCGCTGGTGACGCTGATGAGATTCTGTGTTGGTTGGTCTGTAATGATATTGATGACGCCTGCGATAGCATCTGATCCATAAAGAGAGGAGGCTGCTCCGTCGAGCACCTCAATACGCTTTACCCTCGACATGTTGATACGGTTCAGATCGACATTGTTCGAGATATCGCCTGACAATTTCTGTCCGTTGATGAGAATCAGGATATACTTATTCCCAAGACCATTGAGGCGTAAGAAAGTTCCCATGGAGTTGGGCGACATTGATACCTGTGGCATCATACGTGTCAGTGCACCGTCGAAAGTACTGATGCCCTGTTCGTGGATCTCCTGTGCTGAGAGTACGTGTACAGGGGTAGCCGTACTCTTCAGACGCTGGTGATGGCCTGATCCAGTCACTACCACTGGGTTCAGGTTATACGTGCGATCAATCGCAGAAGAATCCTTCCGCTCCATCTTGTGAACTTGCGGGAAAGCGGCACTCCCCGAAAGGAGTGCCACCAAGAGAGTTATAAGTTTCTTGTTCATTAATAAATAAGTTTCTTGTTCATTAATAAAAGAGAGTTCTAATCTTACTCTGGATTCTTTGAGTGGTAGTAATCGAGCGGATCACCATCGATAGCTGCCTGCGTGTGGTTCATCCAGATCTGACGGATGGTAGGCAGTTCGAGCAGACCCTTCTCAATCATGGTTTCGTTGTTGCACTCATAGCCCAGATGGCCGAAGTACATCTTCCAAGAAGTATCCTCTACCTCACCCTCCTCATTCGGACTGAACTTCTCGCCATCCCAGTTTTCATCATCATCGCCAGCCATATCATTGTGACCATGATCACCGTCGATAGACATCAGAGGAGCACAGAATACAGTGCCGTTCTTGTAGCCGGCATTCTGCATACGGGCATAAACATGGGTCTTGAAGTTTTCCTTCATGTCGACCGTTCCAACGAAATATTTCTTGTTGTACTTCTGAAGAGCATTCTCCAACTCTGTATAACGTACGTTTGCCTTGTAAGTATCGTACTCATCAGGGTTACCATGTCCCATAAAGGCTACTACACCTTTGGAAACATTCTCCTTGAAGAGTTCGTTGAGCTCCTTGGCAACAGCAGGAACATCCTCCTCAGAACTCTGCAGCAGGGGCACACCAAGTTTCAACTTGACACTAGCCAAATAGTCATCATCGAGGTCACCATTGGCATTGTTGGCAAAGTCCTTGATGTAGTTGATTACACGGGTGTACTCCTCACCAGGAATGACTTGCAGAGACTGAACGACGACCTCACCATACTTCACATCCTTGTCGGCAAATGCGTTGAGCCAGAAGGGCGGTGCGTAATAGTTACGCGAAACACCATTCTCACCAGCAGCAGCACGGTTGATACAGATGGCTGATGAATAGCTCAGGAACACGTCATAACCAGAGAAAGCTTTCTGATAGGCCTTGATAGTCTCGTCGAAAGCATCGAAACCCTGTTCCCAGGTACAGCCAAAAGCCACAAGCAGAATGACCTTGTCGTTTTTCTTACTGGCTTTTACGTTATCTGTAACTGCTTTCTGATACTGCGACCAGTTGTTGTCCTGTACTACGGGAACCTCTACTGGAACTTCCACGATCTTCTCTACTGGAACTTCCACAATTTTCTCTACTTCCTTCTCCTTTTCACAGGAAGCGAGACCAACGGTGAAGCAAACAACTGCGAATGCCAACACAAAATTCTTAATCTTCTTCATTGTTACTTACTTTAAAATTAGACTTATTGTTAGTAAACTTAAGTTTCTTTCCTTGTGCAAAACGGATAGTCAACGTACCATAGATAGTACGGCCAGGTGTGGTAGTGCCTAGATGTAGACCATGATAGGTACGATCCACGTAGTTAAAGATATTATCGATGCCTGCCTCCAAACGGAACAGCCACTTCTTGCTGACGGGAAACTCATGGTTCGTGGACAGTCGCCAGATCTGATAGCCCTTGCCGTCGCCGTTAATCTGATAGTAGCGCTTGCTCGACATACGGCCATAGAGTCCCACACCCATGTGATAGACTGACGAGAAGTCGTGGTTCCAGGTAGCAAACCAGCTGCCCTTATGATGGGCCATACCATCGATGACGACATCCACAAGTTTGTCGTGGTTGGTATCATACTTCTTGGCATCAGTATCCAGATAGCTGTAGCTGCCACCTAACATCCATTCACGATTGAGACGATAGCGTATGCTAACGTCAACGCCCTTGGTCTCTGCCGTTTCAAGATTCTGATACTGACGCGTCTTTCTGGGGTCGTATTTCACAATATATTCGCCTGGCGCCTGACTATTGGGGATGGTCACCAGCGTAATCATGTCCTTCACCTTATTTATATAACCCGTCACTGTGACGTTCAGCCCCTGCCAGTTATACTCTCCGCTGACAGCATAATAGTTAGATGTCTGCGGCTTCAGACCCTCGTTACCCAGATAAAGATAGGTACCGTTCATATATTTCACATAACGATAATACAGTTCCTTGGGTGTGGGTGTCTTGAAACCCTGACTCCAGGTGGCACGTAGACGAATGTTATCGCCTAGCGAGAGCATACCTGAGATCTTTGGAGATAGGTTCAAGCCAAACTGGCCGTTGTTGTTCAGTCGCAGACCTCCCGTAATGTTCATCGCTACCTTTGGACTAAAGGCATAGCGGAACTCATCCTGCACGTAGACAGCCTCTGTGTTATCCCTTGCCACACCTCCATCCACACGCATCGGGGCCTCCAGATAGTCGTAGCGCCACTCCACTCCTGCACTCAGACGGTTATCGTAAGGCAGGGTGAAGATACCTTTCAGATGGGCCATAATTCGCCGTTGGTCACTCTGCAGTTCCTCATCACCAGGGAAATAGGGATAATATGGCGTGAAATTGCCACGCGGATCGTAGCCATCCGTCAGGGTGGTATCCGTATAATTATAATAGTACGCATGACGATCCCAGTTCACATCGAGTGTCACCTGGTCTGTCTTTTTCAGCTTCCAGATACCTCCAGCAGCCAGACTTTGATTGCGATATGCCATATCATAAGTCTTCACATCGACGGCTGCATACTTGCCACAGGGACGATAAATACGTTTCCAATAGGTACTTCCCTCGGCATAGAACTCCAGATTCTTCATGGGTTCGTAGGTAAGACGCTCAGAAACCTGCCAACTGGTATGGCGATTGACTGTCATGTTGCGCGAGTCCTCAATCAGGAACTCTGTCTGCTTGGGATCCTCTGTAGCCGTATTCTGCCAGCCATCAGAGTGCTGAAGCTGAAAATTCGTGTAGCTCTTAAATTTGCCAATGGCAAATCCCAGTCCGTTATGCTGGCGTAGATCACCGTAACTGCCACCGCGAGTGCTGTTCTCTACCAACAAACCCTCGTTGTGTTTCTTTGTGATGACATTGATGACACCAGCAATAGCATCAGAACCATAGAGCGCACTCGACGCACCCTTCACAATCTCAATCTTCTCGATGTTCTGAGGATCAATGAGACTCAGGTCGTTCTGTCCACCCACATCACCATGGATGCGCTTGCCGTCGATAAGAACCAGGATATAGTCGTTACCCAGACCATTCAACTGCATCTGCGAACCCATATCGTCCTGATTGAAGGCAAACGAGGCCGTCAGTCCTGCGAGGATATCCTCCAAACTGCGCCCACCGTAATCCTTCAGCATACGATGGGTGATTACCTCTGTCTGCACAGGGGCATTCTTCAAGAGGTGCTGGGTACCAGTACCCGTCACCACCACTTCTTGCAGACTGTCCTGACGCCAGATATCATTCTGGGCAGACATACTAACAGCCAAGAGCCAACAGCTAATAGCTAATCCTTTTCTCATCATTTACTCTTTTCCGCAACGCTAACTCCTGAGCGCACGTCTTTTTAAGTTTTTGGCAGGCTTGACACTTTTGCGTCGGGCCCTGCTCTCGCTTCGGCAGGTCTTCTGACTTTCCCCAGTCTGCTTTACCTTCCCGAGTTATCTCAGTGGCGTTATACAAGCAGGCCTTTCTAAGGGGGATTACAGCTGCAGGAACAGTTCCGGACTCTCACCGGATTCCCTTTCGTCGTGGTGACATCGGCCACCAGATTGCCTATTTTGGGGGCAAAGATAGAAAAAAAGTGAGGAAAAAACAAATTTTTCCTCACTTATTGTTATTTTGACGATAAAATTATCGTCTCAAGATGAGATACTCGTATGGATTAAGGGTAATTTCTTTCTCCAAGTCTATATCTCTATTGTTCAACTCGTCAAGACCTTCACGCTTCACCCAGCTCTCTGGTAAAGCAATGGTGGCAGACTCATTCCTCACGTTGACCATTACCAGGAAACGCTCAGCTGCATCCGTTTTCTCGAATACCAGCACATCCTTATCGGGATAAGTCGTCAACGTGCCCTTTCTCAGAGCCGGATGATCGTTGTAGAGCTTGATCAAGGCCTGATACTCTTTGTAAATCTGAGGCTTTGCTGTCCAATCCACAGGTACATACTTGAAGAAGTTGATTGGCTCAGGATAACCCACTTCCTGAGAACCGTAAATCAGTGCACCACCATGAAGGAAGACGGAGGCGACGTAAGCAGCCATAGCACCACGGTCGCTGCCAAACTCCACACAAGGAGTTGCTTCTGTCGAGTGGTCGTGGTTCGTCGTAAAACGCAGTTTCACCTTTCCATCTGGCAGACTGTCATATTCCGCTTTGTCAGCCTTGATAAGTTCCTCTGCAGAGGCTCCCTTCCACACTTTCACCAACTCGTCCTTATAGTCCCAGCCATAGTTCATGTCAAAGCCGCCAACGGTGAAATTGTCAGAGCGCTTTCCTTCTGCCAGCATCAAGATTTTGCGCTCTCCTGCAGCAGCACGCAGTTGGTCGATGGCATCCTTCCAGAAATCTGCAGGTACACCATCAGCCACGTCACAGCGGAAGCCGTCGATACCTACCTCGACAATCCAGAACTTCATGGCGTCGATCATTGCAGCACGCATCTCCTTGTTGTCATAGTTCAGGTCTGCCACATCTTCCCAGTTCCATGGTTGCGGACAGATAATCGTATCAGCTTTCTCGTCGCGCGTATACCAATCCGGATGGTCCTTTACCCAAGGATGGTCCCAGGCCGTGTGGTTAGCCACCCAGTCAAGAATAATACCCATGCCATGCTCATGGCACACCTTCGCCAGATTCTTGAAATCTTCAATGGTTCCAAACTCTGGCGCAATTGCCTTGTAGTCACTAATACAGTAGGGGGAGTTCTTGCCCTTTTCAATACCGATAGGATAAATGGGCATGACCCACATCACGTTAACACCTAAGTCACGGATCGAGTCGATACGGGCTGCGACAGCATTGAGTGAATTCTCAGGTGCAAACACTCGGGGGTTCACCTGATACATGGCAATGTCATCAACTGCGGGCAGCTCGAATGCTACTTGCTTTGTCTCTTGTGTTGGCTTGCAGGAAACCACAGCGGCCAGAATACTGATGGATAAAAGTAATTTCTTCATAAATCGTTGTCTAATGAGTTTCAAATGCTGGTGCAAAGATACGAAAAAAGCCGCTTGGATGATTCCCAAGCGGCTTTCTTTCTGTGGGTTACATTGTGCAACCGTTTGCTCGCTTACTCGATGGTCACCTTGTGAGCACCATTGTAAGAGAGGTAGAGTTTGAAGGTATGAGTACCGGCGTCGATAGAGAGGTTAGAACCATCCTGTGTCAGCCCCTTGACGTTACCACCCCAGTTAATGTCCCAGCCATGGTTTGCACGGAACTTGTACTCACCTGATACCTCGTCGGTGGTTACCTCCCAGCAGCCTGCCTCAGCATTGTAAGTCATCTCGACATCACCACTCCAGTCATTGAAGCCACCAATGATGCTGACGCTTTCAATCTTGGTAAGCGTGTAGTTGAGGGCTCCTGCATCGAGGAAGATCTCATAGAAGCCTTCGCCTGGATCAGGACAGTTAGAACCACCTGACTCTGACAAGTTTCCACTGGTAGTAGTACCGCTGACGTACTCGAGGTCACCATCCCAATTGTCGGCATTAGGCTTGAACTTGAACTCACCGTTCAGATAATAATAGCCCTTATACTTACCATCATTGTCAGGACCTATGAGGGTATTTGAGGTACCCCAGCCACTCTCGTTGCCAATTTCGTAGTAGTATTCGTTAAAGCTGAGACCTGCACCACTCCACGTTTGGTTCATCAAGTCGAACTGGATGCGATAGAACTTGGCTCCTTTGACATAAGCAACCTTCAGATTACCACCTGCATTGTTAGTTGCAAAGGCACCTTCCTTATCAGAAGCCGTGAGACACTTGCTCCAGTCACCACCAAGACCAGACTTAGGAGTTACCTTGAACTCGATGTCAGCAGTAACCTTGTCGCCAGGAATCATGACAGTGAAGATGGAGTTCTCATAAGGATCGGCTCCACCATTGCTGAGCTCATAGTCCGTATTGGTATTGTCCCAACCGTTTACGGTACCTGTGATGTAATAGGCTTCCTCAATGACAGGTGCGTTAGGCGTAGCTGTCAGCGTAGTGTTGCCTGTTGCAGCAATAGCAACACCATTGACGTTGACATAGGCTGTCACCTTGAGGGGGATTGTGCGTGCCACAGGGCGGCGGCCCCAGAGGAAGTTAACTGCACTCTCAACCTCACTGGTCTTAGCATAGAAGTTCTCATCGATATTGATAGCTTGCTCTTTGCTGCCATCTTCGTTGGTGATGACGGCGGTATACTTCGCATCTGCTCCCTCAGGATTAGAAACGGAGGCACTGAACAGCTTTACAGTCTCGTCGGTAATCGTAGCAAAGTCGATAGCTGCAGCAGGCGATACGCTGATGCTGGCGCTAACGGGCTCCTCTGGACCATTCTGGAAGGGCTGTGCCCAATCTTTATAATCGTCAGTACAACCTGCCATCAGCAGTGCCATACTCATTATGGATAATATCTTCTTCATAATGCAAAGATGTTTTAGTTTTCAATAAACATGAACTGACCTGTGATATCATTCAGGAATACCTTGTAAGAGCCAGCCTTGTAAGGAATGTTGGGGCCGTTCTGAGTACCTTGTCCATAGGGGAAGTCGGCAGCACCCCAGTTGAAGTCCCAGCCTCCGTCGGCAGCAAACTTCATTTCGCCATCGCCACCAGCCTGGAAGGTAGCTGT
>Ga0265298_10010877_pt1 | contig 10695 bp, 7 predicted proteins | sample AusTroGonzalo_MG_3_FD_193486 | JGI IMG/M metagenome (GOLD analysis project Ga0265298, IMG submission 193486) | Bovine rumen microbial communities from tropical cattle in Woodstock, Queensland, Australia - Gonzalo_01 | ecosystem: Host-associated > Mammals > Digestive system > Stomach > Rumen ...
GCAGTGCGGCAGAACATCGACATCCAGATGAACGTGGGCATTGCGGAGACGGCACAGATACACTGCTTCCTGAGCGACAACGGCAACGACTACATAGACCTGCAGGGTGGGGGAGAAATGACAATGACCTACGACCTCCAGAACGACATGCAGCTCTGGGGACGCTACACCATTGGCAAGGGCATCATGCGCTACTCGCTGATGGCGATTCCGCTCAACGACTTCCATATCGAGCAGGGCAGCTATGTGGAGTTCCAGGGAAAAATGATGAACCCCCGCCTCAGCATCAACGCCAGCGAGCGCGTCCGCTCGACCGTCACGGAGAACAGCGTGCCGCGCAACGTGGCCTTTGACGTCGGGCTGGCATTGAGCCGCACGCTCGATGACATGGGGCTGGAGTTCACCCTACAGGCTCCCGAGGATATGAGCGTGCAGAACCAGCTCACTGCCATGACTGCCGAGGAGCGCGGACGAGTGGCTGTCACGATGCTTGTCACAGGCATGTATGTCACGGACAATGGCGAGACGAATGGCAGCTTCAACTATGCCAACACGCTCAATTCCTACCTGCAGAATGCCATCAACGAAATTGCTGGGAAGGCTCTCAGCACCGTCGATGTCAACTTCGGCATCTCGAACGGAACGACCCAAACCGGCACAACGACGACCGACTACAGCTTCAGCTTTGCCAAACGCTTCTGGGGCAACCGCATCAGTGTCATCGTGGGAGGTAAGGTCAGCACGGGACGCGATGCCGTCAACACCGGGCAGACCATCATCGACAACATCTCCATAGAGTACCGTCTCGACAAGACCGCCTCGCGCTACGTCAACCTCTTCTACGACCGCAACTACGAGTCGCTGCTCGAGGGTCAAGTCACCAAAATGGGCGGCGGCATCGTCCTGCGCAAGAAAGCCGAAAAGCTCGGCGAACTCTTCATCTTCAAGACGAAGAAAGAACTTTCCCCATCAATTAAAATAGAAAACGAAAGGAAGGGAAATGAATAGTACACCGAAGAAATGTTGAAAACGCAGCACTATGTGTTTGCAAACACGGCACGCTGCATTGACCAACGCGGCGCGTCTGTTGAGAATCAATGGCTTGAAAAGAAGGCAAAATCACACAGAGTATAAATGTAGTAAATAGTTAGTTATTTGCAAAAACGACCACTTTTTCTGTCATAATTATAAAGGTGAATAAAGCTTTATAAACAACAAAACCAAATAATATGAATAACAGACATGTAGAAGAAGCGATAAAGGACGTTGTCACGAACCTTATGGATAGGGTGATGCAGCGAGTACTTGTTACAGATCCTTTCCTCGTTGAAAAGCATCATTCGGAAAAGCCATTGTACGCAGCGCTTGTACCCGACGAGATATTCAAGGGTTCCCACTTTGAGCGTCGATTCGTAACGCCTTTCGGCAATGCTTGGGAGAAGTTGGCTGTTGCCGTTGGTAATGCGTATCACGGGATTTGTGTGCGAGGTGCTACAGTAGAGGGGACTGTCGGCGAAGAGAGCCTGAGACGTATTCAAGAGGTGCTCAATCGTCTGGAGCATCGTGTGGGAGGCGAGCAAAAACACAAGCCAGACTGGGTTGCTGAACTGGCATATATTCTTGAAGGCGGAGGAGAGGCGATACCCGTCAGTGTTGTGTGCGATATTCTTGTAAACAGCCAGGTAACAGGTAAGAAATACTCTTTTGAATTGAAAGGTCCATTGCCAAACAGCGACCAGACAAAGGTAAGCAAAGAGAAGATGTTGAAGTTACTCGCTATGCGCGAGAAACCAATAGAGGCTGCGTACTATGCACTGCCCTATAACCCTTACGGCAAGCGTGAACAATACGAATGGTCGTTCCCCAACCGTTGGTTTGATATGCGCCGCGACCCTTGCGTCTTGATTGGCGTGGAGCTGTGGGACTTGATTGGCGGTGAGGGAACGTATCAGATGTTTATCAAGGAGATGAACAAGATTGGAGTGGAGTACAAGGAAAGAATCTACCGCGAATATCTTGGAATAGAGCCACCGGAAGGATTCGACAAAGACACTTTGAGATAATGACAAACTTCACATTTATAGATTTGTTCGCTGGTATTGGAGGATTCCGCCTTGCTCTTGAAAGTGTGGGAGGCCACTGCATCGGCTTCAGCGAGATTGCCCCTGATGCTATCCACTCCTATTGTGAAAATTTCAATGAACCTGCCTATTGTAACTTCGGCGACATCACTAAGCTGGATGGACTGCCTCTGCACGACTTGATGACAGCAGGCGTTCCCTGCCAGAGTTGGTCAATCGCAGGGAAAAATCTCGGCTTCGATGACGACCGAGGCCAACTTTGGAATGACACGCTTTTCCTTTTGAACAAAGTCCGTCCCAAGGCGTTCATTTTCGAGAACGTGAAAGGGCTTGCAGACCCACGCAACAGGAATGCACTCGACTACATCATGCAGCGCATCAGTCAAGCGGGATATTACGCTAAAAAATATGTGCTGAATGCTTACGATTACGGTGTGCCGCAAACGAGGGTGCGCATTTATATCATAGGATTCAAGGAAAAGAAGTATCTTGACAAGTTCAACATTCCCAGGCCATTCCCTGGTATAGTCCAATTGAGCGATGTGCTTGACGATACCGTAAAGGTCGCCAATCATTCGATGAAAGAGAACAAAGCCCAGTGGAGTCTTTCGTGCAATGAACAGGGCTTCAACGATTATTTCCTGTTCAATGATTTGAGAAACGGTCATACAACCATTCACTCGTGGGACATTCAGAAAACGACCGAAAGGCAGAGGCACATTTGCTATCTCTTATTGCGAAACCGCCGTAAAAGCGACTATGGATTCCTAGATGGTAACCCGCTATCGTTGGATCATTTCCAAAACCTCGATTCCAGTATTACTCATAATGAACTTGAGAGTTTGATTGATATAGGAATACTCAAGAAGGTTTCCTACCTGTTTGAGATTATCGGCAGAAAGGATGACACCACTGAAGATGAACAGTTGATTCTTTCACTTGACGAAAAGGGAATGCTCAACTATGACAAGCTGAAGGTAGATAGGGAAGTTAAAAAAAGGAATGTCAATGTGGCAGAAGTCCTCAAACGCCTTGAAAAAAAGGATATCTTACGACCCATAGAGGAAAGATACGACTTCAAGAACACAAAGATAAGCACAGGGTTGGGCGGGGTGAATAGGATTTTCTTGCCCTCCTCCAAGATTTACCCCACACTTGTTGCCAGCGACACAAACGATTTCGTCACGCCTATTATGCTGAAGGCCGAAACGATTGAGGAATTCAGAGAGAAATTCCTCAAAGACATCTACGAATGTCATAATTACAGAAAGATTACCAAGTCGGAGGCATGTAGGATTCAAGGATTCCCCGATGACTTCATATTACCACCAACCCGACAGCGTTGGATGAAACTGATTGGCAACAGTGTGGCCGTGCCTGTTGTAAGGATACTCGCAAAAAACATTGTTGCAACTGGGGTCTTTGCAGAAAACAAAGAATTATCCTACGAAGAAAAACTATCGATGCGGACAACGATGCAACGCTATTCTTTAGGCCATACATTCCAAAAGCAAGGTATACAAACAGAACTTTTTCTAACAAATGCAGTATGACAAATAGTATGAACAACAAGGTTTTTATCGTAACACGCCTCTATATTTCAGCATCAGACTACAATTCAAATGGCTATTACGACTGCGAGGTCTTTTTAGACAAAGAAAAAGCCCTGCAACTGTTCAAGAAATGGCGCAAGGAAGAACTGGATATCAGACGAGAAACAGAGTGCACATACGAGATATACACAGATACAGAAGAAAAGTTTCATTGTTCATGGGACATCGATTTGGAAATGCTTATCATCAAAATGCAGGAGAAAACAATCATTTCAGATTAGATAGAGGCTGCTTGTATTGCACTAAGCATGAGTTTGTAGAAGAGGCAGAAGAAAATGATTTCCGTATAGTGTTTGAGATTCAGTTCGTGAAGCAGCTGTTTGATGACTATAAGTCCATCAAATTGATGATATAGCGGACTTATACAGACACGAACCTGAGAGCGATATTGGCAATGTAAAAAGAAAAAGAACGAAGAATTTGTTGCTGTTAGAAGAATATGCACTATGAACTAAGAACCATAAAGCTTCTGTTGCTCTGCCTGCTTGCTTCGGCCTGTTCCCTCACGAAGAGGCTGCCGGAGGGCGAGACGCTCTACCGTGGCATTAAGAGTATTGACTACGACAAGATGCAGGAGGCAGAGGGCAAAGGGCAGGAACAGGGAGTCATCACGGCTTTGGCGGACGCCTATACGACGGTGGAGGGTCTGCTCAGTGGCGATGCTTCGGCAATGAAGCAGGAGGAGGAGATGGACGAAAAGGAGCTGCGCGACAGCCTCCGCCGTGCATCCCAAAAGGACAAAGAGGCGTACGAGGCTACACGCGAGGAAGTGGAGGCTGTGCTCTCGTATGCCCCCAACGGTGCCTTCATGGGCAGCAGCACCATCACGCATCCGTTCCCCATCAGGCTGCTCATCTATAACCGCTATGCCGGCAGCAAGAGTCGTTTCGGCAAGTGGATGTTCAATCACTTTGCCGCTTCGCCGGTGCTGATAAGCAACGTCAATCCCCGCCTACGCTCCACTGTGGCGAAGAACACGCTGCGCAGTCGCGGCTACTTCCGTGCGCGGACTTCATACGAGGTCTTGCCCGACCGTCGCGACACGCTCAAGGGGAAAGTGCGATACGACATACATCCCGGACCTCTTTACCACTTGGACAGCATTGCCTACTTGAAATTCCCGCCCCAGGCGGACAGTATCATCCGCAACAGCCAGCAGCCCTCGGAGCTGCATCGCGGCGACCCTTTCAGCGTGGTCAACCTTGAAGCGGAGCGCACACGCATTGTCGGGGCTTTGCGCGAGGAGGGCTACTACTATCAGCGGAACGACTACATCGCTTTCCGTGCCGATACGCTGCAGACACCCATGATGGTGAAGCTGCAGGTACAGCCGTCGCCCACCGCTCCAAGCGAAGCCATGCACCCATATTATATAGGTAACACGCGCGTGAACATATATAAATATGGCGACCGGCAGATTGTGGACAGCCTCACCATGCGTGGCGGCTACTCCTTCGGCTACAGCCGTCCCGTGAAGTTCAGGGAGCGGGTGCCGGGGAGCAAAAAGATGCCGAAAGCGGTGAGGGGGCAGGCTCCCCTGCTGAGGCCTCGTGCCGTGTGGCGCTCCATGCTCTTCCGTAAAGGCGACCTCTACAAACAATCCCTGAGCGAGCTGATGCAGGACGGACTTGCCTCGACGAATGTCTTCTCGTCGGTTCGTGTCAATTATGTGCCACGACAGGATTCCCTTCCTTTAGGGGATGGTTGGAGAGGGTCTGACACCCTCGACATCGTGGTCAATGCGACGCTCGACAAACCCTACGATGCGGAGTTCCAGGGGAATGTCACTGGCAAGACGGAGGGGCAGGTAGGCCCGGGCGCCAGCTTCTCTTTCTCCAAGAAGAATGCTTTTCGGGCAGCCGAGACGCTGACACTCAAAGTGTGGGGCTCGTATGAATGGCAGACAGGTGCCAATGTCAAAGGGAAAAAATCGTTGCTCAACTCTTACGAGTACGGACTCAGCGGCTCGCTTCTCTTCCCGCGCTTCCGCTTCTTCGGGCTGGGACGCAAGCTGGGGCGCAAGTTCGTATCTACCACAGCCTTTGACCTGCAGGCGCGTTGGCAGAACCGCGCCGGCTTCTTCGGACGTGTTTCCTGGAGTGGCGGTATCAACTACACCCTGCAGCACAAGCAGAATGTCAAGCATGAGTTCTCGCCCCTGACCATCAGCTACGACCAGTTGCTGCACAGCACGGCGCACTTCGATTCCATCGTCGCCGCCAACCCCGCGCTCTATGTATCCATGCGCGACCAGTTTGTGCCTTCCATGTCATACTCCTTCTCTTGGGCGGGAAACAAGAAGCGTCCCTCTTCGCTCAGTGTGACGTTCAAGGAGGCATCGGCTCTTCTCTCCAGCATCTATGCCATTAGCGGCGAGCCGTTCGGCAAGGAGGGGAAGAAGCTCCTTGGCGTGCCTTTTGCGCAGTTCGTCAAGACTACGGTGCAATACACCCGCCAGTTCCCGCTCACGAAGCGCAGCCTTTTGGCGATGCGTGCCTTCGGCGGCATCATCTATAGCTACGGCAATGCCAAGTCGGCACCCTACGGCGAACTCTTCTCTGTGGGCGGTGCCAACAGCATCCGCGCTTTCGGAATGCGCACCATCGGTCCGGGTGCCTACCATCCTGCCAAGTCGCAGTATTCCTACGTTGACCAGATGGGTGACATCAAGCTGGAGGCCAATCTGGAGTATCGCTTCCCTATCGTCGGGCAGTTGCAGGGCGCAGCATTCATTGATGCCGGTAATGTTTGGTTGTTACGAGAGGGAAGTCAGCAGGGCGGCCGGTTCAACTTCAAGACCTTTGGCGAGCAGATTGCCCTCGGCACAGGTGTCGGCCTGCGCTACGACCTGGACTTCCTTGTCATCCGTTTCGACCTCGGCATCGGCATCCATGCCCCCTACGACACCGGCAAGAGCGGCTATTACAACATGCCCAGCTTCGGCCGTTCCCTTGGCTACCACTTCGCCATCGGCTACCCCTTCTAAATCCGCCGCAACAAATAACACGATATAAACCTCCCCATAACGCGGCATAAAAGTCATTTAGGCTCGTTATATAATTATTTTCAAGGCGTGAAAATATATTATCAAGCTTTGAAAATATATTATCAAACCTTGAAAATAGATTTTCAAAGCTTGATAATAATTTGTAAACACGCTATGTGAAGTTTTGTAGCACAGCCTGTGAGGTTTGGTGGCACGCTCTGTGAGGTTTGATGGCATCTTCTGTAATTCGTGCAACTTGTGGTTAATATACAAAATAGGGTGTGTCAAAACGAATTGACACACCCTATTTTTATATGTTCACTTCCTGGTTTACTTCACCATGACCTTTCTTGTCGTGCCGTCGCTCATGCGGATGATGTTCACACCGTTGCGCTTCGGGGCTTTCAGCTGGCGGCCGCTGAGGTCGTATGTCTCAGTCACCACAGCTTCGGTGTTTTCGGGACGGATGCCTGTCGGGTCGTCGTCATCCCCGAACTCCTTGGCAGACGAATTTCCGTAAGTTTCTGCCTTTATCACCTTGAACTTTCCCCATACGGGATGACTCTTGTAGTCGTTGATGGATTGCTCGGGCACATACAGGGTATCTTTGGTCAGTGTCATGCCGTTGAAGGCATCGTTCGCTGTTCTTGGCACCTCCGGTGCAAGGCAATGCAGGCTCATCAGCTTGGTGCAACCTGAGAAAGCTGCGGGGCCGATAGAGTCCACATTCTCGGGAATCGTGAGGGTTGGCAGGTTTATGCAAGAGGAGAAGGTTGAGCCTTCAATGGTTTTCACTTGCTGAGGAATGTTGATATACTGTAGGAACGAGCAGTTAGAGAAAGCTCCGGGGCCGATGGAGTCCACATTCTCGGGGAGAAAAAGGATGTCAATATAGCAGCCGTAAAAGGCTTTGCTGCCAATCGTTGTCAAGCTCTGAGGAAGTATGACACTCCAATAATAATTATAACTTTCTTCGTCCAACCAGACCTTATAGCCGCCGAAACGGCCAAGACGATAACAGCCAGAGAAGGCGTTGTCGCCAATGGTGGTCAAACCTTCGGGGAGATAGATTCCAAACAGTTCTTTGCGGCCGGCAAAGGCGGATTCGTTGATAGCCGTTGTACCTTCTTCAAGATAAAGGTAAGTGGAGTCTGGCATGGTGCCTTTGTATGAGTATGCTGTATTGCCGATATAGACGACACCATCTTCTTGGTCGTTATACCATGCGGTTCCTGCGAATGCGTTGCTGCTGATGCTCTTCACGCTGCTGGGAATTGTCACAGTGGACAGATTCGAGCAATATGAGAAGGCATTGTCGTCGATGGCTGTCACGCTGGCAGGAATTGTGATTGAGGTCAGCTTAACACAGTTGTAGAAGGTATAGCTGTTGATTTTCTTCACGGTGTTGGGGATGTTGACAGCGGGCAGGCTGATGCAATACGAGAAGGCATCCTTGCCGATGCTTGTCACACTATTGGGGATGCTGACGGATGCCAAGTCGCTGCAACCATAGAAAGCGGCGTTGCCGATGCTTGTCACGCTTGTAGGAATGTTGATTGATGTCAGGCTTCTGCAAAGGCTGAAGGCATCGTTGCCGATGGCTGTCACGCCAGCGGGGATGGTGATGGCGGTCAGACTGCCGCAACCATAGAACATGTTGTTGCTGATGGTTGTGATGCCTGCGGGGATGGTGATGGTCTTCAGAGCCTTGCACATGGAGAAGGCAGAGTTGCCGATGCTTGTCACGCCAGCAGGAACGTCGATGGTAGTCAGCCCCTTACAGCCATAGAAGGCATAGTTGCCGATGCTTGTCACAGCAGCTGGAATGGTGATAGAGGTTAGTCCGCTGCAGTTGCGGAAGACATTGTTGCTGATAGCCGTCACGCCAGCGGGAACGACGAGTGTGGTCAGTCCGCTGCAGTCCCGGAAGGCGTTGTCGCCGATGCTTGTCACAGCAGCGGGAATGGTGAATGCGGTCAGTCCGCTGCAACCGTAGAAGGCATTGCTGCCAATCGTTGTCACGCTCGCAGGAAGCTTGATGGCGGTCACTTTGCTACAGTTCTTGAAGGCATCGTTACCAATGCCTGTCACGGTGTAGGTGTTCGACTCATCGTCCGTGACCGTCCCAGGAATATCAAACACGGTGATGGTTGTCTTGTCGTATGCTCCGTAAACCACTGTCGCAGTGAGTGTCCCGTTGTCGTCTTTGAGCTCATACTGGAGGTCGTCGATCTTGGTGGTTTGGGCCAAGGTGTTGATGCCTGCATAGAGGCATAGGCATGATAAAACAATGCCTTTTAGGTAGTGTAGTCTCATGTTAAATAGTTATTTTTACATTCTTTTGGTCACAAAGTTATCATTATTATCTCATCCATGCAAGAGAAAACGGAAAAAAATCAGTTGGAGTGTTAAAAAAGTGATAAAAAGCAGGCTTTACGAGTTCCAAAAGTCCCAACTGGCGACGGCTTGCAGGTGCAGCATCTCCAAACCGTTCTTCACAACAGCACCGTGTTGTCTGCCGCGTTGCATGAAGAGCGTGTCCTCGGGGTTATAGACGCAGTCGAAGAGGAGGTGCTGCGGGGTGAGGAGCTCATAAGGAATGGCTGGGGCGGCATCCACCTTTGGGAACATGCCGACGGGCGAACAGTTGACAATAACGGTGTATTCCTGTATCACCTCAGGTGTGAGATCCTCATAGGTAAGCATACCTTCGCGAAGAGAACGGCTGACGTAAGTCCACTCCAATCCTAAGCGTTTGAGCCCGACGCAGATGGCTTTGCTTGCACCACCGGTACCCAGGACGAGGGCTTTCTTGTGCCAAGGCTGCAAGAGCGGCTTGATGCTCTCGGTGAAGCCGATGATGTCGCTGTTGAAACCCTTGAGGACCCACCCCAGCCCTCCCTTAAAGGGAGGGAGTCTTGTTGCCACATCGCCGTTCTCCCTCCCTTTAAGGGAGGGTTGGGGTGGGTCTTTGGGTCGTACTCTTATGACGTTGACCGCGCCTATCTCCCGTGCCTCGTCGCTCAACTCGTCGAGAAGGGGAATGACCGCCTGCTTGTAGGGCAGCGTCACGTTCAGACCTCGCAGTTCGGGATTGTCGCGCAGCACGTCAAGGAGCATTGCCACGTCGGGAATCTCGAAGTTGAGGTACTGCGCGTCGATGCCCTCGCGGGCGAACTTCTCTGTGAAGAACCCTCTGCTGAAGCTGTGGCCCAGAGGGAAGCCGATGATACCGTATTTATCCATAGTCTCCTAATCCCTTCCTATTTGAACTGCCAATAGTCCAGCCGAACTTCGCCTTGGACACCGCCAAAGCAAAGATAGAGGTCGTGCACGCCGTTGGCACCCTTGACCTTAGCAGAGAACAGCTTATAGACATCGAGTGAACCGGTGCTGCTGATGTTGGCCGTACCAACTACGGTACCGTTCTCCGAGTCGAGGTGCAAGGTCACAGAGCAAGCGCCCGAGGCTGCTGCCGAGATGCAGAACTGCTTGGCACCTTTTCCAAAGTCAACGCCCCGCAGACGAATGAACTCGCCGTCATCTATATCATAGATATACATATTCTTCTTGCCAGTCGATTCGGGCATATCCTTCACTACGCCTGTGTTGGGAACACCCATCTTGGCGCTCTTCAATCCCCTGCCCCAAGCCATCGTCTCTGCCTCTACACGCTGGTAGGGGTTGAGCCAGTGGAGTTGCTCTAAAGGCATCTGATTGAGCCAATAGGGAATCTCGGGGATAGTGCCGTCTGCAAGGTAGGTTATCTCGCTGGCACTAACGCTTCGCCGCTCGTGATGAACGTATGTGTCGAGGTGCATTAGGTCGTAGTCTTGCCCAAAGACATAGGAGTGTCCCTTGAAGTCGCAGATGCCTGGATGATTGCCTCGGTCTCTTTGTGTGGGACGCATGATATAGCCCTTCCACTCCCACGGACCAGTAGGGCTGTCGCTCATAGCATAACCCAAAGCCTCTGGGCAACAGGTAGATGCAAAGGCAAGATAGTATTTGATCC
>Ga0265298_10010880_pt1 | contig 10694 bp, 10 predicted proteins | sample AusTroGonzalo_MG_3_FD_193486 | JGI IMG/M metagenome (GOLD analysis project Ga0265298, IMG submission 193486) | Bovine rumen microbial communities from tropical cattle in Woodstock, Queensland, Australia - Gonzalo_01 | ecosystem: Host-associated > Mammals > Digestive system > Stomach > Rumen ...
CTCTATGGCCGACATCTCGTTCCTGTTGCTGATTTTCTTCTTGGTGACCACCTCTATGGATGTGAACCAAGGACTGGCTCGCCGTCTGCCTGCGCCTATTCCGCCTGACCAAAAAGTGGAGGATAAGGATATCAACAAGCGCAACCTGCTGGTAGTGAAGATCAACTCCGCCAACCAGCTCATGGTGCAAGGCCAGTTGATGGATGTGAAGCAACTGAAAGAGAATGCCAAGAAGTTCATTAAGAACGAAGAGAATGCGGACTTCTATCCCAAACTCGTGGAGGAGGATTTCGGTGCTCCGTTCGGTGTGGTCAAATACACCAAGGATCACGTGATTTCTGTCCAGAACGATGTGGATACGCGGTACCAGGCATATCTGGATGTTCAGAACGAACTCGTGGCAGCCTATAATGAATTGCGTGAAGAATGCGCGCAGAAGTATTTCCACAAGGCTTACAACGAACTCGAAGAGGATCAGCAGAAACAGATCCAGAAGATCTATCCTCAGAAGATTTCCGAGGCAGAGCCTAAAAATTACGGTAATTGATATGGCAAAGATACGTAGAAATGAGAAACGTGAGATGCCGGCGTTGAATACGTCGTCCCTCCCCGATATTATCTTCATGCTGCTGTTCTTCTTCATGTCCGTTACGTCAATGAAGGAAGTAAGCTATAAGGTGCAGTTCCAGAATCCGCAGGCTTCGGAGCTTACCAAGCTGGAGAACAAATCCCTCGTGCGTTATATCTATGTTGGTACGCCGACCGCTGAGTTCCGTAAGCAATACGGTGCTGAGACGCGTATCCAGTTGAATGACCAATTCGCAGAAGTGAAGGAGATAGGCGAGTATATCGTCAATGAGCGTTCGTCCATGAAGGAGAGCGACCAGGGTCTGATGACCGTCTCCATCAAGGCCGACAAGGAAACCAAGATGGGTGTCATTGCTGACATCAAGCAGGAGCTCCGTCGCGCCTACGCACTGAAAATCAGTTACGCTGCAACACAGCGCACAAGCTATTAAAATAGGAGTATTTGATAGTGGATATGGCGGATTGACTATTCTTGAGTCAATCCGCCGTGTGTTACCCGGGTATGATTATATCTACCTGGGTGACAATGCGCGTGCACCGTACGGAACACACTCGTTTGAAGTGATATACCGCTACACGCTGCAGGCGGTGCAATACCTGCTGGAGCAGGACTGCGCGCTGGTCATTCTGGCATGCAACACCGCTTCCGCCAAGGCATTGAGGACGATTCAACAAAAAGACCTGCCGGAAATAAATCACCAATTACAAATGACAAATGACAAATCCCGTAGGGTAAATGTCCTGGGCGTCATCCGCCCCACGGTGGAGGCGGTGCCGGGTATCACGAAAACCGGTCATATAGGTATTCTTGCCACGCCGGCTACTGTCAGTTCAGAGTCCTACGTCCTTGAATTGAAGAAACTAATGGCTAACAGCCAAAAGCCAATAGCCATTGTGCAACAAGCATGCCCGATGTGGGTACCGCTGATTGAAGCGGGAGAACACAGGAGTGACGGAGCGGACTATTTTGTGGACAAGTACCTGCGGGAGATAATAGAGAAAGACCCGCAGATTGACACCCTTGTTCTCGGCTGTACGCATTATCCGCTGCTCAAAGAGAAGATTGATTCATCTCTTCGAAATCTTCAAATCTCGAAATCTCGAAATCCCGAGATTAAAACTATCACCCAAGGGGCGCTGGTGGCGGAGAGCCTGAAAGACTATCTGGCGCGTCATCCGGAGTACCGCGAACAGTTGTCACAGGGCGGTACGTGCCGCTACCTGACCACAGAAAATGCCGACCGTTTTTCACAATCGGCATCTGCATTTCTCTCTGCGCCTATTCAGGCGCAACATATCGATCTTGTAACCGTATAGTGTCGGAATCAGACTGACGAGACACAATCGAGAGACTATCGGATCGGGGCTATTGCCTTATAATCTGCATACTTACCCCACACTTCCTTCAAGACTCACTTGCAGCAGTTTCTGCGCTTCGACGGCAAACTCCATGGGAAGTTTGTCCATCACTTCTTTGGCATATCCGTTGACGATGAGTCCGACGGCGTCTTCGACTCCTATACCCCGCTGCCTGCAGTAGAACAACTGGTCATCGCTGATTTTGCTGGTGGTGGCTTCGTGCTCGACGGTAGCTGTCGGATTGGAGATAATCATATCCGGGAACGTGTGCGCGCCGCACCGGTCACCCAGCAGCAGCGAGTCGCACTGGCTATAGTTCCGGGCATTGTCGGCATGGGCACCCATCTTGACCAAACCGCGGTAGGCATTCTGGCTGTGACCGGCAGATATTCCTTTTGATATAATGCGCGAACGCGTGTTGCGTCCGATATGAATCATCTTCGTGCCGGTATCTGCCTGCTGGTAGTTATTGGTGACCGCAACCGAGTAGAACTCCGCACTGGAGTTATCCCCGCGCAAAATGCAACTCGGATATTTCCAAGTGATGGCAGAGCCGGTTTCCACCTGCGTCCAGGAGAGGCGTGCGTTCTCGTGCGTGATGCCTCGTTTCGTAACGAAATTATAGATACCTCCCTTCCCGTCTTTGTCCCCGGGGTACCAGTTCTGCACAGTGGAGTATTTGACTTCAGCATCTTTATGGACAATGATCTCCACAATCGCTGCATGGAGTTGGTTCTCATCGCGCATCGGCGCGGTACAGCCCTCCAGATAGGAGAGGTAAGCTCCTTCATCGGCAACAAGCAGTGTGCGCTCGAACTGACCGGTCTTGCCTGCGTTGATACGGAAATAGGTGCTCAGTTCCATGGGGCAGCGCACTCCCTTGGGCACATAGACGAACGACCCGTCGGTGAAGACGGCGGAGTTGAGCGCCGCATAGAAATTATCCGTAGGAGGCACAACTGAACCGAGGTATTTCTTTACCAGATCCGGATGTTCACGCACCGCTTCGGAGATGGAGCAGAAGATGATACCTTTTTGCGCCAGGGTCTCGCGGAACGTGGTTTTGACCGATACGGAGTCCATCACGGCATCCACCGCCATATTGCCTGCCAATGCGGCGCGTTCTTCCAGCGGGATACCGAGTTTGTCGAAGGTCTTCATGATTTCCTCATCAATCTCGTCTGACGGCTGATTGCTGACGGCTGACGGCTTTTTTGCTTTCGGTGCCGCATAATAGGAGATGGCCTGGAAATCTATTTCGGGGATGGTGAGATGCGCCCACCCGGGTACCGGCATCGTCTGCCATTTCCGGAACGCTTTGAGGCGGAACTCAAGAAGCCAGTCGGGTTCGCCTTTCTTGGCGGAAATGAGCCGAACGATATCTTCGTTCAGTCCCGCGGGTACGATATCCGTTTCAACATCCGTGGTGAAACCGTACTTGTACTCCTGAGAAGTAATATCGCGGATGATATTATCCAATGTATAGTCTAATTTATAATTTCCAAAAATAAAAGCCGCCAATTCTGGCGGCTTGGAGGCCGGTAGCGGAGTCAAACCGCTCTAAACGGTTTTGCAGACCGCTGACTAAGTCGCTCATCCAACCGGCCAAAATGCAAAAGCGGGTGCAAAGGTACTGCTTTTTTTTGAAATATGCAAATTTTTTGACAAAAAAATACTTTTTTCTTGTATATAACGCAAAAAAGCACCACTCATGTATTCTATTTTGCACGTACCGTTTTTTTTTACTACCTTTGCACCTGCAAAGGTCGAATGACCTATCCAATGAACAAAAATGGTAAATGATTAAATTGTAAAAGTGTTTATGTCAAGTGTAAACAAAGTTATTTTAATTGGTAACGTAGGCGCAGATCCGGAAGTACGTTACCTGGATCGAGGCGTAGCGATTGCAACCTTCAATTTAGCAACGACAGAGCGTGGTTATACCATGCAGAATGGCACGCAAGTGCCGGATGTGACCGAATGGCACAGTGTGGTTTTATGGCGTAACTTAGCAGAGTGGGCACAGCAGAACTTGCGCAAGAGTATGAAAGTGTATGTGGAAGGCAAACTCAAAACACGCGCATGGGAGAAAGACGGACAAATCAGACGCAAGACGGAAGTGATAGCGGAAACGATTCAGATTCTGTACCGTCCCGAGATTTACAGAAACCAGAACGCAGCGGCCAACAGTCAGAATGCAGAGGCACAGGAACCGCTGAACGATGAGGCTTCCGAGGCACCGCAGATGCCGGAGAACGAAGGCGGAATCTTCAACGGACTGTTCAGATAATCCGAAAGCCGAAAGGCAAAACAGCAAAGCCGAAAGGACAAAGCGATGACGAACAAGGAGCGATATAGTGCGTGGGTCGAGCAGCAGGAATACGTGCCGGTCTTTATGATGCCATGGTGGCTGGATGCCGTTTGTGCAGGTAAGGAATGGGATGTGCTGTTGGCGGAAGACGAAGAGGGTGCTATCCTCGGTGCCATGCCGTACCTGCTGCGCAAGCGTGCATGGTTCAAGTATATTGTAATGCCGCAACAGACGCAAATAGGCGGTATATGGGTTTGTCCCGAGGTGACAGGTGACCGATGGAAGACAGCAGAGGTATGCCGTATGATCAAGGAGCAGCTGGACGGCATGGGTATCGCATACTACAACCAGCAGTACCTGCCCGGCAGTCTTTGCGTGGACGCCATGCGCGCATTGGGTTTCAAGACCCGCGAGCGGGTGACTTACCGCGTGGAGGATCTGAGTGACCTGGATACACTGATCAACTCGTTCAGCAAAAACAAGAAACGACAGTTGCAGAAAGCGCTGAGCCTGCATGCCGAGCGCACAATGGAAGTGGAGGATTTCTACCGCTTCCATTGCCGTTGTCTGGCTTCCCGCAAGCGCAAGATCAGTTATACGCGTGAGTTCCTTCTGGTGCTGGAGCGCAAGGCGCGCCGCCTCGGGCAATGCCAGATTCTGAGTATATGCAATGCAGACGGCGTGCCCTATGCAGCCGCTTTCCTTATCTGGGATAAGAACTATATGTACTATCTCATTCCGGCGTACGATCCGGCTTTCGGCGATTCCGGTGCTGGTGCGCTGTTGGTACTGGAAGCGATGAAACTGGCGCGGGAAAAACATGTGCGGTTTGATTTTGAGGGCTCCATGGACAAGGGCACTGCAAAGCACTACAAACAATTCGGTTCCACTCCTTTCCCCTATTTCTCCATAGAGAAATACTACAAACCCGTCTTCCGCCTGGCCGTTTGGATGCAGCGGTTACGGGAAATAGGAATGCATTGACAGCGTCAGAACTGCATGCAAGAAGTCAGCAGAGATATTTTCTATCAAACGATCCGTAACTGGGAGGATGTCCCTTTCACACAAACGGATGGCTATGTACGTCTGCAAAGCGGAGACGACAGCAGTCGTGTGCGCTATTTTCTGGACGAACATATCGGCTGTGCGGCGCATGTGAAACGTTTTGCGGGACTGACAATGCTGATGATTGACACCGAGTGTCTGCAGCACAAGCAGACCAAGCCTGCAACCTACAGCCGTTTTTACGAGGCGCTGCAGCAGACAGGGGTGGATATGATTGAGACCAACAGCCGTCGTCCCTATGAAGCGGAATATGAAATAGGTATGCGGCAAGCCGGTTTTCTGCGTCCCGTCGGTTCATTCAGTTTCGAGCAGACCAACCAGGTTGATCTGACGCAGCCTTTGGGTTACAATGAGAACTGGCGGCGAAACATCAGACAATCCGACCAGTCGGATTTAAGCCTGCAGTGCATCGGGAAACCGACCGATGCGGATATTGAGGATTTTCTGCGGTTGTTCAGGGAAATGTGTGCGCATAAGCACCTGTCTGTCCCATTTACCGGAAAGGGTCTGCGCATATTACTGTCCGATCCGGCATTCCGTCTCTGCTTCATCGTCCGCGGAGAGGAGAGGCTGAGCGGTATTATCTATCATCATGTACGCAGTCACGCCGGTCTCCTGTATGCCGCCAATGGCGATGAAGCCAACCGTATGCATGCCGGATTCCAGTTATACAAGCAGTTGCTGACCCGTCTGGCGGCGGAAGGGGTGGCATCTTTCGATATGGAAAAAATGGCTCCCTCCACGCATTCCAGTAATGCCGTTTTTCTATTCAAGCAAGGCATCCGCGGTGAGTTGCTGCCTTTGTGCGGCGAATGGAGCTGGTACAGGCGGGGCTGGTATGGCGTCGGGATGTATTTTGTCAAAAAATATCTATGGAGAAAAGTGCAGGCATGAGTGTTGCAATCATTCTTCTTTCCCATGAACCGAATGACTGCATCTATCAATACAATATCGCATATTCGCTTCGCAAGGCAGGCTGGCAATGCGATTTGTATTCGGCTTGCAACAACCATCTGGAGGAACCTGACAGCCATACCTACACGTTTGACGGTGTGTCACTGCCGTTGAAGGAGCGGGCTAAACAGATCAAGACCCTGCTCAAAGACAAGCATTATTCCATTGCCATCTGTGATACACCCCTGGGAGTGTCTTTTGCCCGTCAGTATGCCGACAAGGTGATTTATTATATCACCGAATGGTATCCCTCCAAAAAGAATCTTCGCGGGCTGTCCTGTATAGGCCGTCTTGTGAAGTTTCAGGCACTGGTACTGGCCAGTCTGTGGGCAGGAATCCGCGCCGATGCGTTTTTCTTCGGCGAGTCCTACAAAGCGCGGCCTTTCCGGATGCTGTTTCCGTGGAAGCGGTATTTTTACATCCCCTATTACCCGCGTCTGGATATATTCCCCCCTGTGGAGCAAGACAAAAAAGACTCTGTCTTCACTTTCCTGTATGCCGGTCCGCTGACTGCAGAAAAAGGGTGGGAAAGAGTGAAACGTCTTGTAAAAGCCATAGCAGACAAATATCCCCGCAAGCAATGGAAACTGCTTGTGTTGAGTGACAGTACGGATGAATGTACGATGCCGGACAACCTGACTGTTTCCTTTGAACCTTACCAGCCCTACCGCACATTCTGCAACATGCTTCATGAGGTGGATTTGTGTCTTGATTTGCGGGATGACGATTACGAGAACACGCACTGCCTGCCTATCAAACTGTTTCATTATATAGCGGCTCCGGCAAACGTGCTGTACACCGATTTGAAAGCCATTCATAAAGATGCTCCGACACTGGCAAAGGCGGTGGCGCTTGTTCAGCCGGATGATGCGGAAAGGCAATTGGAGTTTGTCAGTCATATAGCGGATTCTCCGTCGGAGAGCCTTCGTGCCTTCCGGCAGGCTTTTGAGCAGGAATACAACTGGGACTGCAAGGAAGAACCGTTTCTGTCGTTCATCAAAAAGATACAACAGCCGTGAAAATAGCCCATCTACTGATAACCCGATTCAATCTGCAGTTTGACAAAGAGGATACGCTTTCCGTTCGGTCCGAATGGCTGGAAGCGCGAATGCGCCTGTTTGAAACATACTGCATGCCTTCTGTGGCAGGGCAGACATGCAAGGATTTTACGTGGCTTCTGCTGTGTGCCATCAATACGCCGGAGCAATACAAGCAACGCATCTCCGCTTACGCCGCTCATCTGCCCCAATTGAGTGTCCAATGGGTTCCTTTCATGGAAGATTACCAACCCTTGCTAAGCCGGTTGGGGGCGTCATATGCCAAAGGAAACGATGTTCTTGTTACCAGCAGGCTGGATAATGATGATGCGTTGGGCAGTGATTATATTGAGCGCGTACAGGAAACTGTCCGCGAGGGGACGGAGGGCTTTATCAGTTTTCCTTTAGGCAAACAGACCTTTGCCAAGGAAAACAAGTCCTATATTGTGCGCTACGTCCGGAATCATTTCACCAGTCGTATCGAGAAGGAGGGTTTTGACACCGTCATGGCGTTCAACCACGCCATTTTGCCCATTGAGTCCATCCGGACCATAGAGACACCTGCACCCATGTGGGAAGAGATTGTGCACGGGGGTAACATGCTCAATGACTATATGCCATCCTACAACTACCAGATTCGCACCATGGCGGAGGGTGTTGACTTATGCCGGCGCTGGTTCCATTTCCAACGGCTCAGACTCAACCGTTGGGTGAAATCGTTTTTTCGTAAGTCCTGACAAGGGATATAAACCAACCGTACTGCACTCCGTTGACCAACGCACTGCCGATAGAATAGCCTGCAATAGCTACGGTAAAGTTGTTACATGCTATTCCCAGTCCGACTCCTGCCACCCGTGCCAACGCCAGGGCAATTTCAAAATACAAGCCCTTTTTCTGCTGGAAGAATATATCTGTCATGTAGCCCGTTGAAGAACATAAAACGGAGCACAGCACCCATGGCAGCATCCACCGTATATATTCTCCGGTCGTGCTCCATTCATTCCCCAACAACCATGCCGTAAAAGCCGGCAGGACAAACCACAATGCAGCCAGCAAAGGCAGCAGGATGACCAATGTCCATAGGGTAAATGACCTGTAAAAGGGGAGCATGCGCTTTCTGGCATTCACCTGTTCTGTCGCCCAGGCGTACATCACCTGATACAACGCCCGAGTAACGGTACTGACAGGCACAAAAGCGAGCATGAGTGCCATTCCCCAGAAGCCGACAAGCCGCATACCGAACAGCGGCGTGAGTACCAACACCGGCAACTGACCTATCACATTATTGAGCAACGCACGGGGAGTGGAGTATTTCGGGAAATTGGCATAGGTCTTTGCCGCCGTCCGGCATGCGCTCCAGTCCCAGCCCCGCAACGCACGCAGATGGCTCTTCGCCGCCAGCGAGACAGACAGCGCAAGCGAGCACAAGGGCGAAAGAACGGTAGCATACAGCAGTCCGCCGTTCAACGGCATAAAACCGAAGCCTGTTTTGAAACCCGCCGAGAAAAGCGACTGGGATATCTGGTAACCGGAGATGCGTCCGTACGCCTTGCGGCGGATATACCAGTAATTGAGCACATTCCACCCACCCGTCAAAAGCACATAGACAGGCATCATCCACCAATAATGCGCCAGTTCGGGCGAATTGAACGCCCGCGCTATCACAGGGGCGAAGGGGACGGAAACAGCCAGTACCAATGTCAGCACCCCGATGCAAAGCAGGGACAGGTGGACCAGCGTACGCCCTTCTTCCTCCTTTTCCGGCAGCACGATGGCATTATACCACTCTAATGTGGACAGCAGAATCAGCACCCCCGCAATACCGGAGAACAGATTGAGCAAACCGAAATCCTCCGGCGAGTAGATGCGCGTCAGAACAGGATAGACAACCAGTCCGATTGCCTGCGCGAGCACGTTGGCGGAAAGAAGCTTGCCCACGTTCCTTACTGAGGACGAATGCCATATTTTTGACCGGATTATATTCATTTTTCGGGTGCAAAGGTACAAAAATATTTGTAAATATACAAATTTTTCTAAATTTATTTGCATAAATTAAAAAAAAGTAGTACCTTTGTAGCCGATTTTGATAATAAGACCTAAAAAACACAAGATATGCATATCAAGAAATCAGAAAAAGCCAGTTTGGAGAAGGACAAACTCATCTATGCGTTGATGGGTCTGGTCTTCACGCTCAGCCTTGTCTATGTGGCACTGGAATGGACGGAAAGAGAAGTTACTAAGTATGAAGTAACGGACACGGAGTTCCTTTTCGAGGAAGAAGTAGAGATTCAGCAGACGAGTCAGGAGACACCTCCGCCTCCTCCACCCCCTGCAGTACAGGAAGTGGAAGTGCTGAACGTGGTTGAAGATAACGTAGAGACCGAGTCCATCGAGGTGAACACCGAGGATGACAAAGAGACGGAAGTGGTTATCGCCGCGCCGGTAGAGGCTCCGCAAGAGGAAGAGGAAGAAGAGGTTGTCTTCGTAGTCGTTGAGTCGATGCCGGAGTTCCCGGGCGGCCAGCAAGCCCTGTTCAAGTATCTGAGCGAGAACGTGAAGTATCCGGTTATCGCACAGGAGAACGGTATTCAGGGTCGTGTCATCTGCCAGTTCGTGGTGAACAAGGACGGTTCGATTGTAGATGTAGAGGTTGTTCGTTCGGGTGGTGACCCGTCGCTGGACAAAGAGGCTGTACGCGTCATCAAGTCGATGCCGAAATGGAAACCCGGTAAGCAGCGTGGTAAAGCGGTGCGCGTGAAATATACCGTGCCGGTGAACTTCAAACTGCAATAAGCGACGGCTGAAAGCTGAAAGCTGAATGCTGATGGAACTCTCTCATAGAGATATAACGTATTGTAAGAATGTCGGTGCCAAACGTGCCGACATTCTTCGTAAAGAACTTGGTGTCAACACCGCGTTCGATATGCTGCGGCAGTACCCGTATAAGTATATCGACCGGAGCCGCTTCTACCGCATCGCCGAGCTGGACGACGAGGACACGTATGTGCAGATTATCGGGGAAGTGACGGAATGGCATACTATCGGCATCGGTAAGGCGCAGCGGCTCAGTGCCACATTCTTCGACGGCACGCACCAGTGCGAGCTGGTATGGTTTCAAGGGGTCAAATATGTCAAACTGCAGCGGGGCGTCAAGTACCTGCTGTTCGGCAAACCTTCCCGTTTCCAGCATGTGTATAATTTCGTGCATCCGGAACTGACACCATGGAGCAAGGTGACGCCGGAGATGACGCAGGGTCTGGAGCCGTATTACAACACGACGGAGACGATGAAACGTCACGGACTGAACTCCAAGGCAATGCGCTCCATCATAGCAGAACTGCTGCCGGAGTTGAAATTAGGCGTGCCGGACAATATTGGGG
>Ga0265298_10010881_pt1 | contig 10694 bp, 7 predicted proteins | sample AusTroGonzalo_MG_3_FD_193486 | JGI IMG/M metagenome (GOLD analysis project Ga0265298, IMG submission 193486) | Bovine rumen microbial communities from tropical cattle in Woodstock, Queensland, Australia - Gonzalo_01 | ecosystem: Host-associated > Mammals > Digestive system > Stomach > Rumen ...
GACTTTCATCTCGATGCACCGGATGGATCTGACAAATCCGTTTTCATCCCCTTCGATGGAGATCGGGGCCGTCAGCATATGGAAGTTGATTCCTTCCTCTTTTGCGTGGTGGACTTCCTCCGCGCGGGCGGGCATTTCCGCTTCGCTCCGGCGGTAAAGGATTGTTACCTCGGCGCCCAGGCGCTTGGCGCAGCGCGCCGCGTCCATGGCCACGTTGCCGCCGCCGACCACCGCCACATGGCTTCCGATTTTTACCGGCGTGTCGTGCTGTGGGAATGTATAGGCTTTCATCAGGTTAAGCCGGGTCAGGAATTCGTTGGCGGAATAGACGCCGCAGAGGCTTTCGCCGGGAATCTTCTGGAAATTCGGAAGTCCTGCGCCGCTGCCGATAAAGACGGCGTCGTTTCCCTCCTCCAGCAGTTCGTCCACAGTGAACGCTTTGCCCGCAACAGCATTGGTGATGATTTTCACACCCATTTCCTTCAGGCTGCTGATCTCTCTTTCGACCAGCTCTTTCGGAAGGCGGAATTCCGGAATGCCGTACATCAGGACGCCGCCGGCTGTATGGAGCGCTTCATAGACCGTAACATCCCATCCGGCCTTCGCCAGTTCCCCGGCACAAGTAAGCCCCGCGGGACCGCTGCCGATCACGGCGGCTCTTTTGCCGCAGGGAGCGGCTTTCTCCGCTTTGGCTGTTCCCCCGGACATGGCTGTATCCGCGGCAAAGCGTTCCAGACGGCCGATTCCTACCGGCTCACCCTTGATACCGCGCACACATTTGCTTTCACACTGGGATTCCTGCGGGCATACGCGTCCGCAGATCGCGGGCAGCGCGTTCTGGGAGCGGATCACCTGGTACGCGCCGTTGAAATCTCCTTCCTTGATCCGGTCGATAAAATCCGGAATCGGAACGTTTACCGGGCAGCCGGTTACACAGGGCGCGTTCTTGCAGTGCAGGCAGCGCTGTGCTTCATCAACCGCGATTTCAGGTGTATAGCCGAGTGCGACTTCCTTAAAGTTCCCGGCCCGTACCTGCGGTTCCTGTTCGGGCATGGGGTTTTTCCGTAAACTCATATTCGCCATCTTATCGCGCCTCCCCTGTCAGCCTGCAGGCATGTTTTTCCCGGGCTCTCGCTTCCTCAGGCCGGAACATCCGCCCGCGGGCCATCGCTTCGTCAAAGTCCACCAGGTGACCGTCAAAGTCCGGTCCGTCCACACATGCGAACTTTGTCTCGCCGCCAACCGTCAGGCGGCATCCGCCGCACATGCCCGTTCCGTCGATCATGATCGGGTTCATGCTCACAATGGTTCGGATTTTCGGCTCGCGTGTCATGTCGCATACCGCTTTCATCATCGGCAGCGGGCCGATCGCAATCACCGTGTCATAATTCCGTCCCGCGTCCAGCTGCTTCTGCAGCGCCTGCGTCACAAACCCTTTGTTTCCGTTGCTTCCGTCATCTGTCATGATAATCAGGTTGGTACATGCCGCCTGCAGCTCTTCCTTCAGGATGATCAGATGTTCATTCCGGAAGCCGACGATCAGGTCAACCTCAGCCCCCGCGTCGTGCAGCGCCTTTGCCTGAGGATAGGCAATAGCCACGCCCAAGCCGCCGCCGATGACTGCGCACCGGCGTATGCCTTCGGTTTTTGTTGGCTCGCCCAGCGGGCCCACAAAGTCAAGCAGGCTGTCCCCCTCGTTCAGGGTGTCCAGCTTTTCCGTCGTATATCCGACCTTCTGAAATATAATCGTGACCGTTCCCTTTTGCCGGTCGTAGCCTGCAATGGTCAGCGGAACGCGTTCGCCCTCCTCATCGATGCGGAAAATGATGAACTGGCCGGGCATAGCCTTCCGTGCCACCAGGGGAGCTTCAATCTCCATCAGGGTAACGGTCTCGTTCAGTACGCGCTTTTTGATGATAGGATACATGGCTTCTCCTCCGAAATATATGGATGCAGAATATTTTACCCCATTCGTTTTCCTTTCGCAACTTGTTTTCGGCCTTCCTTCGTATTCTTTCCGTACCTCTTTTTATTCCTTCCGGATGACTTTTTCTTCCCTGTCCCTTTTCTTCCGCACTCTCCTGTGTTATAATTTAATTATTAAAGACAAAGGAGGGTTCCTTTCCATGCCACTCGTAACAACCACTGAAATGTTTAAGAAGGCCTATGACGGCGGCTATGCTGTCGGCGCGTTCAACGTCAACAACATGGAGATCATCCAGGGCATCACCGAAGCTGCCGGCGAGCTCAAGGCTCCCGTCATCCTGCAGGTTTCCAAGGGTGCCCGCGCCTATGCCAACCACACCTACCTGGTCAAGCTGGTGGAAGCTGCCGTGATCGAGAATCCCGAAATCCCGATCGCCCTGCACCTGGACCATGGCGACAGCTTTGAGCTCTGCAAGAGCTGCATTGACGGCGGATTCACCTCCGTCATGATCGACGCCTCCTCCAAGCCCTTCGAAGAGAACATTGCCCTGACCCGTCAGGTCGTCGAATACGCCCACGATCACGGTGTTGTGGTCGAGGCCGAGCTCGGCACTCTCGCAGGCGTTGAGGACGAAGTCTCCGTCGAAGCGGACAAAGCCATGTATACCCATCCTGAAGAAGTGGTCGAATTTGCGACCCGCACCGGCTGCGATTCCCTGGCCATCGCCATAGGCACCAGCCACGGCGCCTACAAGTTCAAGCCCGGCACCAAGCCCCAGCTCCGGTTTGATGTGCTTGAGGAATGCTCCAAGCAGCTGCCCGGTTTCCCGATCGTTCTGCATGGTTCTTCTTCCGTGCCGCAGGAATTCGTCGCCGAAATCAACAAGTACGGAGGCAACATGCCCGGCGCGATTGGCATTCCTGAGGAACAGCTCCGTCAGGCTGCGCGCAGCGCCGTCTGCAAAATCAACATCGACTCCGACATCCGTCTTGCCATGACTGCCGTTATCCGTAAGTACTTTGCGGAGCATCCGGACCATTTCGATCCCCGGCAGTATCTCAAGCCCGCCCGTCAGGCAGTCAAGGATATGGTCGCCCACAAGATCGTTGACGTTCTCGGTTGCAACGGCAAAGCCTGATCGTATGTATCATAAAAAGTTCAGCGGCCTCCGGTTTTTCCGGGGGCCGCTCTTGTTTGTGTTTTTTCGGAATTGGTTTACCGGTCTTTCACACCGACATAGATAACTTCCGCCTTTTCATCGTACCGGTCTGTGTAAAGCAGTTTCCGGTCTGTTTGCACACCGTTTTTATATTCCACAAGGTAGCTCTTGACCACGTAGCCTTCCTTTGCTTTGGAAACACTCTGCTCCTGGTCCTTATACGTCACATATGTGCCGTTCGTATCCTTTTTATATACGGGTTTGAAAGGCGCCGGAATCGTCTCTGTAATTTCGGATTCCAGCTCATACCGGACGTCGCCCATATCCCTTCCGTAAATCGCCACGGTGGTGTTCAGGCGTTTCTTGTTGCTGGCGTCCTGCTTTACGGCCGCCACAATATAGATATTGCTTTCCGTATTGTTTTTGAACACCAGATCAATCCTGCGTTTTCCGTACCAGTAAACCGTGGCATCCTTGCCGAGATCGGTATAGGACACTTTGTCGGAATGCGGCTCACGTTCAATGATCTTCAGCCCGGCGCACACGGCGGCTTGGTACAGTGTAGTGCTGGCCTGGCATACCCCGCCGCCGAATCCCTCAACATGCTCACCGTAGACGTATTCCGTTGCCGGATAGAAACCACGGGCTTCCGTTCGTTCACCGACCACGTTGTTGAAACTGAAGGATTTCCCCGGTGCGAGAACGTATCCGTTGATATAATCGAAAGCGTGCCTGATATTATTATTCCGGTTTTCTTCCGAATGCTTGCTGATTTCAGTCGAGGCATAGGAGCGGAGCATGTAATCTTTCATCACGTCCGCTTTGTGAATCTCAGGCTCAATTCTCTGTGGAACCAGCTCCACCGAGCCGCTTTCCATCGTGGAAACCATGTGATAGAGCTGTTCCTTGATCGGTTCGGTGTCCAGGCTGTAGCCGTACGCTTCATCCGATATCTCAAAAGGATATGACAGCGACGGATCAAAGCGGACCATCTCGGCGTTGACGGCAGGGGTGTCTATCGCAGCCTTGATCTGGGCCAGCTTATCGTCAATGATCTGTGTGTTTTTGCTGGGCTGGGCCGTATAATCGGCATATGGTTCCTGTTCCAGCCTCAGCATGTCCTCGTACCGCTGTTCCGCGTCTCCTGTATGGCCCTGTTCCCAGGCTTTGTACATCACCTGGGTCGGGTCCACGCTGAACTCCAGCATGTCCGCGTTGATCTCGGCCACCTGCATACCGTTGTAAACCAGTTGTACCTTCCATGCGTCGTGGCGCTGCTGGATCTGGGACTGCACGGAATTCCACGCCTGTTCCGGCGTCATGCCGCCCAGGTGGATACCGTCCACATAAACGCCCGGACAGAACAGCGCATCGTACGGTTCAACTTTTTCCGTAACTGTTTTGTTATGCAGGTAATGGGTGATTGCGTAATATCCTCCCGTACCGAGGGCCGCCAGCACTAAAAGTACCGCGATCACCGCAAACCCTGTGCGGCCCTTTTTCTTTTTTTGTGCCTGGGGATTCTGTGCTGAAGGCATGATGAATCCCCTCTGGCTGCCTGTTGTCCGGGACTGGCCGGTATAATACGGCTGCTGCGGATTCTGTCCGCCGTAGTATCCGGACTGTGGATGCATCTGCCCGTTCTGCTGCCAGCCGCCATAAACCGGCTGTGTACGGCCGGTATCCGGCGGAATATATCCTCTTCTGGGGCCGGAGGAAGCCTGCATGGACTGCGCCGCGTTTTCAACGCGCTGCGGAATCCGGCCGTTATCGCCGCCCTTATTCCGCCTGGTTCTGTCTGTCACACGTTCTCCCTCCTTCCTGTGACATTTCTGAAATAAAGCGAATCATTCATCCCCGGTTTTTCCGTTTTCTTCTGAATTGCCGGTCAATTCAGCCGTTGTTTCATACTTTGTGCTTTCCTCATCCTGTTCCGCCTGCACGCCGTCAGCGCTCTGTTTCAGCACCTCACTGACAGTTCTCGGCTTGTCCTGGTCCAGCCCTTCCGGAATTGATCCTGTTTCCATCAGCGCGACAAACTCCGCCCGGTTCAGTGTTTCCTGTTCCAGCAGGGCTTTTGTCAGTGCATCCAGCTTGTCCTTGTTCGCTGCCAGGATCTCTTTGGCTTTCTCATAACACTTCGCGAGGATAGAAGCCACTTCGCGGTCTATCTTCGCTGCGATTTCCTCGCTGTACTCGCGGCTCTGGCCAAATTCCATCCCGACAAATACTTCCTGGTCGCTCCCCAGATAGATTGTGCCGATGGCATCGCTCATACCGAACTGGGTTACCATTTTCCGGCAGATTTCCGTCGCACGCTTCAGGTCGCTGGAAGAACCGGTATAGATCTCGCCCAGTCCCACTTCTTCAGCAGCGTGTCCGCCCAGCATCATCGTAATCTGGTCCAGCAGTTGGCTCCTGCTCATGTTGTCGTGTTCTTCCGCCGGCAGTGCCAGCGTATGGCCCGCTGCCTGTCCCCTGGGCACAATCGTAATCAGGTGTACTTCATCACAGCCTTCCAGCAAATGACCGACAATCGCGTGTCCGCCCTCATGCACCGCAACCATCCTGCGGTCTTTTTCGTTAACCTTATGGCTCTTTTTTTCCGGCCCCATCTGAACCCGTGCAATGGCGTCGATCAGCAGCTGCTGGTCAATCTTCTTTTTCCGGGCCCTTGCAGCCAGAATAGCCGCTTCGTTCATCACATTTTCCAGGTCTGCGCCGGTAGCGAAAGGCATCCTTTTGGCTATATTGTCCAGGTCCACGCCTTCGTCCAAAGTTTTGCCCCTGCTGTGCACCTTCAGGATCGCGACGCGGCCCTCCTGGTCCGGATAGTTCACGGTAACCTGCCTGTCAAAACGGCCCGGACGCATCAGTGCGGGATCCAGAATGTCGCGTCGGTTTGTGGCCGCCATTACGATGATTCCTTCGTTTACAGCAAAGCCATCCATCTCGACCAGAAGCTGGTTAAGGGTCTGTTCCCGTTCGTCGTGTCCCCCTCCCAGGCCGGCGCCGCGGTGGCGTCCCACAGCATCAATTTCGTCAATAAATACAATAGCGGGCGCGACTTTCTTTGCCTGGTCAAACAGGTCACGGACACGGCTTGCGCCGACGCCGACAAACATCTCTACAAAATCGCTGCCGCTGATGGAGAAAAACGGCACGCCGGCTTCTCCGGCCACGGCTTTAGCCAGAAGCGTCTTTCCTGTTCCGGGCGGTCCGACAAGCAGTACGCCCTTCGGAATCCGGGCGCCGAGTTCGGTATAATTCCGCGGATTTTTCAGGAAGTCCACCATCTCCTGCAGTTCTTCCTTCTCCTCATCCGCGCCGGCTACGTCCGCGAAAGTGATCCTGTTCTTGGAAGGATCCTGCATGCGGGCGCGGCTCTTTCCGAAGTTCATGACCTTTCCGCCTCCGCCTGCTTGGGAACGGATCATCACAAACCAGATCACAGCCATGATAACCAGCATGATCAGGTACGGCAGGAAATCGTACCACCACGGTACCACCACAGGAGCACGGTATTCCAAATCAAAAGAGAGTTTGTCTACCGTGATCTGGTCAAGGGAAACTCCCTGCCTGTTCGCCTCAATCTGTCGGACGGTTTCAAGGAAATCTTCGCCGATTGTGGTCTCAAAATCATAATTTCTGTCCGGAAAATCCTCATCCCGCACAATCGTCGTCTTGTATACGCCGACCAGTGCGTTATTCCGGACAGCCACGCGTCCGATCTCGTTGTTTTTGATTTTTTCAAGCAGCTGCGGATACTCTATTCTTCTGCTGACCGTCTGGTTCAGCCCGCCGTTAAGCAGAATCGCAATCAGCAGCAATGTTGAGAGAAGCACCACGTAGCCGATGATCCCTCTGGATGGTTTTTTATTCAAAAGGGTTACCTCCTTATATTATACCCGGCAATCAGTTCTCTCCGTAGATTTTCGGGGAAAGCACCCCGATATCCGGAAGATTTCGGTAGGTCTGGTCGTAATCCAGCCCGTAGCCTACCACAAAGGCGTCCGGAATGTCAAAACACACATAGTCAACCTTCAGGTCCTTAACGGTGCGGCGAGCTGTTTTGTCAAGCAGCGCGGCGACTCTGATCGACGCTGCGCCCCGGTGGGCCAGCATGCTCTTCAGATAGTTCAGCGTCACGCCGGTATCCACGATATCCTCAACAATAATGACATCCTTTCCGAGAATGTCCTTGTCCAGGTCCTTCAGCACGCGGACGACACCGCTCGTCTTCGTGGCGCTGCCGTAACTTGATATGGCCATAAAGTCCGCCGTAAGCGGAAGGTCAATTTCCCGGATCAGGTCGGAAAAGAAGAGTGCTGCCCCTTTGAGGATACAGACCATAACCGGTTCTTTCCCGGCGTAGTCCTCAGTAATCCTGCGGCCCAGTTCCCGGACTTTCAGGTTTATTTCTTCTTTAGTGACCAGGATTCTGTCGAGGTCCTGGTAAATCTTTGCGTCCTTTTCCATGTCTGCTTACTCTCCTTGCTTATTCTGTCCAGGGTGTCTCACCGTGCCATGTCAGGCGTACGGACGGGACTCCTTCTTCCATGCGCGGGATGTTCCCCGCGCCGACACCGCATACCAGCAGGACCTCATCGTCCCGGCAAAGCAGCGGGATCCTGTCCCGAAAAGGCTCCGCGATCCTTCGGTCCGTCAGGTAATCCTGCAGTTTCCGGCTTCCAGCGCATCCGAAGGGCCGGATCCTGTCTCCCGGCCTGCGTGTGCGGATCACACATCCCCTGGTAAAGCCGGCCGGAACCTCCTGGCTTCGTCTGCCGTCTCCGGGATTGTGTTCGGAGGGGCCTTCTTTCAGGCAGTGTTCTCCGAACACCGTTTCGGGACCCGTAACCGGCACAGGCTCGGGTACAGCTGCCGTATCGCCCTGCAGAAAAAGATACCGGCCGCTTCGGACCGCGTGTTTCCCGCCGGGAAGATTGATCTTCCCTTTTCCGGCGGTAAGCAGCCGGTCAAGAGCATCCGTCTGCTCACAGCTCAGGGCATGCTCTTTCAGTGCGGGCGCCTGCGTGTTCCACCATATCCTGAGTACTCTCCTGCGCAGGGCTGTGGGCTTTGACGCAAGCGTTTCCGCGTTAAGTCTCCGGTCAGCTGCCGCCTCCTGCAGGATTGCGCGTGCTTCCTCGTTCAGGGTATCATTGTCTGCCCTGATCAGAGCAGCCGACCGGCAGATCTTTCCCACGGCGGATTCGGAGATCCGTTCCATGGCGGGAATCACTTCCTTCCGGATCCTGTTCCGCAGATAGGATATGTCGGTATTGGAAGAATCCTCCCTCCATGAAACCCCGTCTTCCCTCAGTGCTTTTCGGATCTCCTCCCGGCGCATGCCGAGCATCGGGCGGAGAATGAGGATTCCGTTTACGGTTTCCTCATCCTTCATGCATTCAAGTCCGTCCGGTCCGGCCCCGCGCAGGAGTCTCATCAGGAAAGTTTCAGCCTGGTCGTCTGCGTGATGCGCCAGAATCAGCGCATCCGCTTTTTCCTCCTGATACTGTTTTCTGAAAAAAGCATATCTCGCTTCACGGGCAGCAGCTTCATCCGTTCTTCCTGCCAGGTCCGCACGGAAGCAGCGGATCGGTATGCCGTTTTTCTCGCACAGTTTCCTGCAGAACTGCTCGTCTTCGTCAGATTCCGCTGCCCTCAGCCCATGGTTGACATGGATCGCGGAAAGACGGATGCCGCCCTGCTTCACACCTGGCATCAGCATAAGAAGCAGCGCCACGCTGTCCGCTCCGCCGGAAAGGCCGAGCAGGTACCGCCCTTCCCTGACCGGACAGAGCTTTCTGCCCAGCCTGTTGACTGATTCGTACATGCTTTTCGCTGTTACCTCGATGGCGCGCCGCAGATAGCGCAGGGCTTCAGTTTATTGTACGGCTCATCGTTGATCTGGGAATAGGTGAAGTGACCCTGCAGCGGAAGGAATTTATCCGCGATCCTCTTGCAGTTCTGGTCCCGGTGATAAAACTCTCCGCCGGACGGGTTGTAATACAGTACCGTGTTGGGATAGGTCGCCGGCGTCTCTGTCGGGGCTGGTGTGTTCGTTACATTCGGGTCAGGCGTGTCCGCGTTTTCAAATGTCTGCAGGCTCTTCGGATTGACGTACCACTGACCGTCGCTTTCCTTGTCCATGATGATACCCATCCGGTATCGGACAGGATCCTTGCCGTTGTTCCGATCCATCAGGGAATTGACCGTTACCGTGCGGCTCGTATCATTGGGTGTTCCGGAGATGCTTTCCACATCGAATTCCTTCGGTGTCCTGGTTGCCATCAGCGCGAACAGTGCTGTTTTCGGATTCTCCTGCTTGCTGACCCAGGACGGGGAACAGAGCGTCAGCATATCGTCCTGGCGGTTTGCTGCCCAGTATGAGAAGAACATCCTCAGCCTTTCTGTCAGCACCCCGTCCATATCCGGTTCCGGTGTGTAGGTCACGCCGGGTGTCGGTGTCACGCCTGCCGGCTGGGTCCCGGCTGTATTCTGCGCCGACTGTCCGGGAACCGTAACATCGGCCTGTTCACGGCCTGGTTTCTGCGGGTCGGATGTTTTTCCTCCCGCTGTTGCCAGGCTGATGGCTGTCACAATGATCAGCAGGCCGAACACAATCGAGTAGCACAGCCTTTTGTTGCTCTCGATCATCGGCTTGATCCAGAACAATGCCATGGTTCCCGCAGACAGCGCCAGGAAAACCCATTTCAGGATGCCGAACCCGGGAGCGAACATTCCAAGCGCGAAAAGCACGAGAAGCACCGCGCTCAGGATCAGCAGATAGGCGTCTGTCATTTCAAAAGGTCTTTTTTTCACCGGAACCGGCTGCGGCACATATCCGCCGCCGTTCAGCGGTACCTGTCCGCCGGTCTCCGGCTGCTGGCCGGCCGGAGGAATCTGCTGTGGGCGTCCCATCTGCTGATAGGCGCTGTATCCCTGGGCATAGCCGTTCTGCGGCTGATAGCCCGGTGATGTGTATCCCTGGCTGTAAGGTGTCTGGGGAATATAACTGCCGGCTGGCTGCTGGCTGCCGGTATAGGGATAACCCGGCGCTCCGCCCGGGGCGCTCTGCTGCTGGTATCCGGCAGGCTGTGCGTAGGGTGTTCCCGGGTAGCCGGCCGGAACCTGCCCGTATCCCTGCTGCGGATATCCGCCTCCGGAGAATGTCCCCTGTCCCGTATAGCCCTGGGTCGTTTCCTGTGTTCCGGCGGACTGCTGGTTTCCAGTAACCTGCGGAGTCTGGTAATTCCGTGAAGGCTGGTATCCCTGCTGCGGCACATAACCCTGCTGCTGCGGATAACCCTGCTGCGGGTTGTATCCCCGCCCGGGATTCCCGTGCGCCTGTTGGGGATAACCCTGGGGCTGGGCGTATCCCTGCGGCGGATAGCCCTGGGAAGGCGGATAGCCGGGCTGCACAGGATAACCGCCCTGATAGGCGTCCGGCGTATATCCGCCCTGGAGCGGATAACCGTTCGGCTGGGAGTTGTTCTGGTCTTTTCGCTTCATGCTTTTCCCTTTCCGCTTTTCAGCGGTAATTGTCATACGTTTCTTTCAAAAAGCCGTCAATATATATAACGACTCAATATATAATTTTAT